>JAEEGJ010020466.1_pt1 | contig 14393 bp, 13 predicted proteins | sample 8958761 | NCBI WGS metagenome assembly JAEEGJ01 (sample SAMN16246546, study PRJNA631951) | gut metagenome | biome: gut microbiome; feature: rumen; material: RS-attached | host: Bos | place: Iran: Karaj | collected 2018-10 | reverse complement strand
GCAGCTTCTTATAGCCGGCGGCGGTGGTGCTGCAGGCTCAAGAAATAAAGGATATGATTTTACAGAAGAAGCCGGTTTAGGCGGTAATGGCGGGTCAATGTCTTCGTCATCAACATCTGTTTCTAATGTCGGCACGGTTTATCACGGAGCAAATGGAACCACCCCAATAAGTAACAACAACAATTTAACCTACGGTCGTGGCGCTAAAGATTCGGTTGGCGATGGAGGAACGGCTGCCCAGACCAGCATTCTTTTATTTATTCGTATTGGCAAGAGTACTGGTTCTGCGGGAACGACTGCCGGTGTCGGCGGCAATGCCGCTGATTTTGGCGGTGGCGGTGGCGGTGGCTATCGCGGTGGCGGCGGAGGTGCCGGTACTAGTTGTAACTATTCTTCCGGTGGTGGCGGCGGTGGTTCGTCGCTTGTATCAAACAACAGTAGTTTATCTGCTGTAACAGGAGATTATCTTACGACTGCTAACAACATTAAAAATAATCTTTCAATTGGCGGAACAACAATTACTGTGCCTACACAGTATCCCGAAGATACAAGCCTGAGTGTTAACAAGTCAAATAATCCGGGTTACGGACAATATGGACACGGTTACGTAATCGTTTACTATCTGGGACCTGCTGCTTAATTGAAAATAATTGCACCCTGCTCGGGTTGAGCAGGGTGCTTTTGATTTGTGCAAAGTGCTACATCGTATAGGAAAAACAGGTATGAACGGTAGGGTTGTTGGTATGAACGGTAAGGGGGTTCCAAAAATGGTTACAGGGTGGTAACTTTTGTTGACACACTTTGGTGATTCGGTAGAATAAAAAGTGTAAGAGGAATTGATTTGACGGGGTTTACCCGTCTTTTTTTGTTGCATACATTGACATCATATATGGTGTCATAATATAATTTGTTTGGATAATTGGAGGATTATCTATGTCACAATTTGATAAATTGCTGAAGAGAATCAAATCTCTGGATAAGGATCTGAGATTTGATGAAGTGGCAAAGGTGCTTAAAGCCTATGGGTACGTTATGGATAAGCCGGGAGGCGGGAGTCATAGAACTTTTCGCAAACCCGGGTGTGACGTTATAACTATTCCTGATCACGGATTGATTAAAACTGCGTATATTAGGATAGTTAAAGCAATTGTGGAGGGAGAGGAAAACAAGGAAAAAAACAGCTGATTATTATATGTCTTTGCCTTACCGTCTGGAAATTATTCCGGATTCTGAGGAAGGCGGATATGCTGCTCAGTATCCGGAACTGCGTGGCTGCGTGACATGTGCGGATACGATTGAAGAACTGGTTGCCAATGCTGAAGATGCCAAACGTGTCTGGATAGAGGCCGCTTTGGAAGAAGGTATTGATATTCCTATGCCTTCTTCGATGACAAAATACTCCGGTCAGCTCAGATTGCGTATGCCGAAGGAACTTCACAGGCATATTGCTGAACGAGCACGTGAAGAAGGCATCAGCATGAACCAGTTTTGTATTTATATGCTTTCCAAGGCCTGAAAGGTGATAATTACGGGTTGCTCGTGAGAGCAGCCCGCTGTTTTTTGTTTCATTATATATGTTTTATTATTTATATTGATTTTAAAGGGGGATGAGTTTATAATATTATCGTGTAATTTTGCCCTTTTTTAAGGAATATGAAAAGTTTGCGAGGAATTCTATATGAGAAATATGCCAATCGGTGAAATGCTCAAAGAGTATGGTTATGTTACCGATGAACAGATAAGGGAGGCTCTCGCTTTACAGAAGCAGGACCGTACCAAGAAGCTCGGTCAGATTCTTGTAGAGCTCGGCTACATCACAGAGAAGGAAGTCCTTGATGCTCTCGGTAAGAGGATGGGACTTCAGATTATCAAGCTTGATAACTTCAAGGTAGATACTAATGCGGTTGCACGTATTCCCAAGCAGCTGGCTTCAAAGTACAACATGATTGCCATTGCTGAGGATGAGAGCAAGCTGACGGTTGCCATGTCTGACCCGCTGAACTTCTATGCGGTTGAAGATGTTCGTCAGACAACCGGTATGACCCTTGAGGTTTACCTTTGCGAATCCAGCAATATCGTTGCGGCAATTGACCGTTACTACGCTGAGATTTCAACAAAGACCGCTGCTCAGCAGGCTAACGTAGGTGTTGACCTTCCTACGAACCAGGCTGTTCAGGAACTCGAAGAGGCGGACGTAGGTGACGATGTTCCTATCGTTAAGTTCCTTAACTCTCTTCTTGTACACGGTTACACGACACACGCATCGGATATTCATATTGAACCGTTTGAGAAGGAGACGGTTGTACGTCTTCGTACCGACGGTATGCTTGTTCAGTACGTTACCCTCGCAGCGGCTATCAACAAGCAGCTTATTGCACGTATCAAGATTATGTCAGGCCTTGACATCGCTGAGCGCCGTATCCCTCAGGACGGTCACTTCAGACAGATTATTGAAGGCTACGACATGAACGTCCGTGTTTCCACACTTCCTACCGTTTACGGTGAAAAGGCTGTTCTTCGTTACCTCGCAACGAACAATAAGCTTGACCGTACTGAGTCATACGGTATGAACCAGGAGAACTACCAGAAGATGCAGACAATCCTTCGTAACCCGAACGGTATTATCTACATCACCGGTCCTACAGGTTCAGGTAAAACAACAACTCTTTACATGATCCTGGATACACTTGCTCAGAAGCCTATCAACGTATCAACCGTTGAGGACCCTGTTGAGCGTACACTTCCGCATATTAACCAGACACAGGTTAACGTACTCGCGGGCATGACCTTCGCGGCCGGCCTTCGTTCTCTTCTCCGTCAGGACCCTGACGTTATCATGGTCGGTGAGACCCGTGACGGTGAGACCGCTGAAATCTCCGTTCGTGCTGCTATCACAGGACACTTGGTTTGCTCCACACTGCATACGAACGACGCACTTTCATCTATCGTACGTCTTGAGGATATGGGCGTTGAGCCTTACCTCGTTGCAAACTCAGTTGTAGGTATCGTTGCGCAGCGTCTTATGCGTAAGGTATGCCCGAACTGTAAGGAAGAGTATGAGCCGGATAACGTTGAGTGTGAGGCCATGGGCGCTCACCCTGCAACAGTCGCACGCGGCAAGGGCTGCCACCAGTGCAACGGCACAGGCTACAAAGGACGTATCGCGATCCACGAGATCGTTGTTATTGATAAGACGCTTCGCCGCATGATCGCCGACAGAGCGGACATGGACGACATGATCAGATACGCTGTTGAAGAACAGCACATGAGCACACTTAAGGCTTCTGCTTTGAAACTTGTTGAAGAGAAGATCACAACAGTTGAAGAGATGCTCAAGGTTGTTCAGACTTCCGAGTAATTTTGATTGCTTGGTTTGCGTCTTTAGTTTGATTGTTTTATTTTCGTTTTAGTTTTGGAGGATTAAGGTTATGGCTTTAAGTCAGCAGAGAAAGGGACAGTTGTTTACGGTCCTTTTGTCGCTTCTCATAGTCTTGGTGCTGACCATGCTTATTATCGGCATTTGCATTCTGAGTTATACTATCTCGTTTGTAAATGGCGAGATGGCTATTGATCTTGACGCTTACAAGAACAGCCAGGACCAGACCTCTATTATCTATGCTTATGACGCGGCCGGGGAGCCGTACGAGATAGCGCGTCTTCACGGTGAGGAAAACCGTATCTGGGTTGACCTTCAGGATATTCCGGAAGATGTCCAGAACGCTTTTATCTGTCTTGAAGACAAGCGCTTTTACAATCACCCCGGCGTCGACTGGCTCAGAACTTTCAAAGCCGTTCTTACCCTTGGTAGATCGGGCGGCGGTTCAACCCTGACGCAGCAGCTCATTAAGAACCTGACTGATGAGAAGCAGGCCACGGTTGCACGTAAGTTCAACGAGATTCTCTATGCGCTGAACATGGAGAAGAATTTCGATAAGTCGGAAATTTTGGAGGCTTATCTCAACACGATTCCTCTGGGTTCGGGCTGCTACGGTGTACAGACCGCCGCCCAGAAATACTTCGGTAAGGACATTACCGAAATCAATGCCTCGGAAGCTGCGGTTATGGCTGCCATAACCAAGGCACCCACAAAGTACAATCCTTTGCTCAACCCCGACAATAACAAACGTCGTCAGCTTCTCTGCCTTGATTACATGAGAGACCAGAAGAAGCTTACAAAGGACGAGTACAACGAGGCCGTAAATTACAAACTCGTTTTCACAAACGATCCGAATTTCGTACCTTCAAAAGAAGTTTCAAAGACTCTGAAACAGGATACCAAGATAAACAGCTACTATGTCGATTACGTAATCGATTCAGTCATCAAGGACTTAAAGAGCCAGTACGGCTACACACAGAGTGAGGCTTACCGTATGATTTACTACGGTGGTCTGAAGATCTACTGTGCGCTTGATGACAAGATCCAGGCCGCCGCCGAGGATATCTACGTAAACCGTACGGGATTCCCGGAGGAGAAGGAGAGAACCGAGGACGGTTCCAACGGAACCAAGAAGAAGGTTCAGTCCGGCATTACGATCATGAACTACGAAGGACGTGTAGTTGCAATGGTCGGCGGCGCAGGTAAAAAGACCATCAACCGCGGACTCAACCGTGCGACGGACGCAGTCAGGTCGCCCGGTTCCTCAATCAAGCCGCTGTCCGTTTACGGACCCGGCATTGACAAGAACGTATTGAATTACTCAACACGTCTTCTTGATTACGGTATCATAGTCAACGGCCAGCGCTGGCCCCGTAACTTCTCAGGTTCCATGGGTTCCGAAGACAGCTATTGCATCTTGCAGTCAGCGGTTGCCCAGTCCCTGAACACTACATCGGCACAGGCACTGAAGAGAGTAGGTCTTGATACCTCTTTCGACTATGTTACAAACCACTTCCACCTCTCAACACTTATTGCTGACGGTGACAATACCGACAAGAACTTCTCGTCACTGGCCGTCGGCGGTATGTCAAGAGGTGTAACCACACTTGAGATGTGCGCCGCTTACTGCACATTCGGTAACGGCGGTAAATACTACAAGCCGTATTGCTACTACAAGGTAACTGACTTCTCAGGAAAGAATGTCTACCTTGAGACAGCCGCAAACCCTGAACAGGCCATTGGTGAGGATACTGCCACTATCATGAACAGAATCCTCCAGACCGTTACACAGGGCGGCGGTACAGGTTACGGCAAGGGCGTTTCGGGATTCACTACTTACATGAAGACCGGTACAACCTCAGACACCAAGGATAAATGGTGCTGCGGCGGTACACCTTACTACTGCGCAGCCGTATGGTTCGGCTACGACAAGCAGGAAGAGATGCAGACGGGCGGAGCAAACCCGGCCGCCAACATCTGGTCAGCCGTTATGAACAAGGTTCATGACGGACTTCCCGAAAAGGACTTTGAATATTCGAGTTCTGTAGTTTCACGCTCGTACTGCAGAGAGTCCGGACTCCTCGCCGGAGCCGGCTGTACGCAGACAGGCGGAGGCTGGTACAAAGCAAACCGTCTTCCCGGGGTTTGCGACGGTTCTGAGCACGCAGATGCGAAGGCCGCAGCTGAGGCTGAAAAACAGGGATAAGGTCGTAAATGATGCGGCGACATTTGTTGTCGCCGCATTTGATTTTAAGTGAGGAAATTATGGTAATACTCGGTGTTGACTACGGGTATGCGCGCACGGGACTTGCTGTCTGCGATGCGCTTGAGGTATTGGCATCACCCGCAGGAGTAATAACTGAATCTTACATGCCGAAGGTAGCAAAGCGTATCGCTGAGGAAGCCGCTTCACGAAACGCTGAGCTTATTGTCGTAGGGCTGCCGCTTAATATGGACGGCTCTAAGGGCTCGCATGCTGAGGCATCTGAAAAGCTCGCGGAGATTTTGCGCTCCGAGTACGGGCTTTCTGTTGAACTGTTTGACGAGCGTCTTACGACTGTCGAGGCATACGGTCTTTTGAATGAGTCCGGCACCTTCGGAAAAAAGCGCCGCGATGTAGTTGATTCGGTTGCAGCAACCATAATACTGAAAGACTTTTTATCCGCCCGCGAGAACGGAGACAATTGATGGATTACAGAGAAAGAATGAACAACATGCAGCGGGAGGCCATTGAGACCACTGAAGGCCCGCTGCTTATACTTGCAGGCGCAGGTTCGGGAAAGACAACGGTATTGGTGTCCAGAATCGCTCACATCGTCAGCACGGGACTTGCAAAGCCCTGGGAGATACTTGCCATCACTTTCACGAACAAGGCCGCAAACGAGCTCAAGGAGCGTCTTGCGCTGTACCTCGGTGAAGAGGTGGCGAAAGACGTCTGGGCAGGCACCTTCCATGCCGTCTGCGCACGCATACTTCGCCGCTCGGGTTCTGTGCTCGGTTACTCCTCGCACTTTACCATCTATGACACGGATGACTCGAAGCGTATTGTGAAGGAATGCCAGAGGCTTCTTGATATTGATGACAAGTTCATGCCGCACAAGAGCATTCTCTCGGCCATAAGCAAGGCTAAGGATGTCCTTATGGAACCTGATGAGTTTATGGCTCAGGCAGGCAACAATCCGCGCGAGAAGAAGATAGCGGAGTGCTACAAGCTTTATCAGCAGCTCTTAAAGAACGCTGACGCCATGGATTTTGACGATATCATCGTCAATGCGGTAAAACTCCTTCGGACCGACAAGGACGTCAGGGAGTACTACCAGGCGAAATTTAAATATGTCCATGTGGATGAGTATCAGGACACAAACCATGCGCAGTATGTCCTGACATCCCTCTTTGCAGGCGGATACAACAATATCTGTGTCGTCGGTGATGACGACCAGAGTATCTACAAATTCCGCGGTGCGACAATAGAGAACATCATGGACTTTGAGAAGCACTACAAGAACGCAAAACTCATCCGTCTCGAGCAGAACTACCGCTCGACCGGAAACATACTCTCGGCCGCAAACTCGGTTATCGCAAACAACAAGGAGAGGAAGGGTAAGAATCTCTGGACTGAAGCTCCGGACGGTCCCCTTATAACTCTCTATACCGCAGATTCCGAGACGGACGAGGGAGTTTACATCGCCGATGAGATTATAACTGCGGTGGCAAACGGGGGACATTACTCCGACAATGCGGTTTTGTACCGTATGAATGCCCAGTCGAACGCCATTGAGCGTGCGTTCGTGAGAATGGGCGTGCCGTACCAGATCGTCGGCGGCAGGCGCTTCTATGAGCGCAAGGAGATCCGCGACGCAATGGCTTACCTGACACTCGTCGTGAACCCCTCGGATTCGATTAAACTGCGTCGCGTCATAAATGAGCCGAAGCGCGGTATCGGTGATACCACAGTAAATGCCGCCGCCGAGATTGCCGCAGGCATCGGAATATCCGTCTTTGAGGTAATGGAGCAGGCTGACCAGTATGAGCGTCTCTCGCGCTCTGCAGGCAAACTTAAGGCTTTCACGGATATGATCAACTCTCTGCGCGAAAAAGCCCTTGACGAGCCTCTCCCGGCACTTTACGACGACCTTCTTGAGGCGACGGGCTACATCGACTACTTAAAGAACGATAAAGATACGTTTGAGGACCGCTGTCAGAACCTTCAGGAACTCAAGACGAACATGATTCACTACCTTGATGACAATCCTGACGGTGACCTTGAGGGCTTCCTTGAGGAGACGGCACTCCTGTCCGATATCGATGAGAAAAACGATAACGCGGACAAGGTGGTTTTCATGACACTGCACTCGGCCAAGGGCCTCGAATTCCCGACTGTTTTCATGGTCGGAATGGAGGAGGGACTCTTCCCCGGAAGACAGAGTATAGGTGACTCCGCAGAGGTGGAGGAGGAACGCCGCCTCGCCTATGTCGGAATCACCCGCGCAAAGCAGAAACTTTATATGACAAACGCGCATGTGCGCATGGTTTTCGGACAGACCGTCCGATATCCGCAGTCGCGCTTTATTGCAGAAATACCCGCTGAGTTCTTCGAGGAACCGCCCGCCCGTTCCACTGCGGGATACGGTTACAAGGGCTATTCCTCAAACTACAAAAAGCCTTCATTCCAGGGCTTCGGCGGCTATTCCTCATCCTACAGCGGTGACTTCGGCGGGGAGGAATATGACGGTCCGTACGGTGACGCTTCCAAGATGGAATCGTACAATACGGCCCGCAAGATTTCCGCGAAGTCCAGTTCGCCCGCCTCGGTCGATGTCGACTACAAGGTAGGAGACACAGTAAAGCACAAGGCCTTCGGCACGGGCGTAGTTTTATCCGTGACGGCGATGGGCAACGACAACCTTGTTGAGGTTGCCTTTGACAAGGCCGGCACAAAGAAGCTTATGGCAAACTACGCAAAATTAGAAAAGATATAAAAAAGCCGCCCTTTCGGGCGGCTTTTTACGTCAGACCCTGAAGGGTGTTGAGACACCGGTCAGGCGGAAGTTTTTGGGTTTCTGGTTGTAGTTTGTTCTGAAGGCGGAGAGGGCAAGTCCGAGGCCTATGTAAAGGCAGAGGGTGGACGAGCCGCCCGCGCTGAAGAACGGGAGTGTGATACCGATTACGGGACCTACGCGAAGGCACATAGCTATGTTGATTATGGTCTGTGAAGCTATCATTGCGCCTATGCCGTAGCCCATGAATGTCGTCGCTGTGTCTGTTGATTTGCGGCCGTTTCTGATGACCTTGAAGATGATGAGGAAGATGAGGGCGAAGGCGGCCAGACCGCCTACGAAACCGAGTTCCTCACAGACAACGGTGAAGATCATGTCACTCTCACTTACGGGCACCGAACCCGACTGGGTGTAGGTGCCTTTGAAGAGGCCTTCGCCCAGGAAACCGCCGTTGCAGATTGCGGTTATACCGCGGTTCTGCTGGTATGCGACATCCGGGTATGCCTCAGGATCAACGATTACAATGAACCTCTGTTTCTGGTAGTCCGAGAAGAACTTGAACCAGAGGAGAGGTATGGCGGCGCCGACGAGCACGACTGCCGCGAGAATGTATTGCCAGCCTATGCCTGCCATGAAGAGCATGGCAAGGGCAATACAGATGAACACGGCGGCGGAACCGTCGTCGCCGGATTTCATTACGAGTAACGTAGGTACGAGCGCGTGAAGGCCCAGAAGAAGTATGTTCAGGGGCTTGTTTATACTCTGCTTCATGACTGAAAGGTGCGTTGAGAAAGTGATTATGAACAGCACCTTTACAAGTTCTGAAGGCTGGAAGTAGAAGAAACCGAGGGGAATCCAGATCTGTGAGTCCGGACGGTTGGGCGGCGCTACGCCGAGAGGCGACATGACAAGGATCATGAGGCCTATGCCTACGGCTGCCCAGATAAACCAGAGTTTGCAGAGTATGTCGTAGTCAATGAGTGAGATGACGATGGCCGCGACAAGACCCAGGACGGTCGCAATAATCATAACGAGCGCTTCACGGGGAATACCCGAGGTTATACTGTGGAGCTTTGCGCTGTAGACCATGAGCGCGCCGAAAGCCGACGTAACTATGGCTAAAAACAGGAGAATCCAGTCAGTTCCTTTTATGAAATGGACGATGGAGTTCTTCAGGCCTCTCACCTCACTTTCCTTAAAGTTTAGTCTATTATAGATGCAAGTAATGTTTTTTTCAAGTTTGCGCGCGCAGTGTAATAAAAAAGTAGTATTTACTTTTCATATATGTTAGAATTATTGAGATTTTAAGGAGGTGAGCGCGTGCGCGAGATAAAAACTTCGTCCGTAACAGAGACGGAGCAGTTTGCCGAAGAGTTTGCGAAGGAGCTGAAGCCGGGCACTGTGCTCGCTTTTTTCGGCGGAATGGGTGTGGGCAAGACGGCCTTTACAAGGGGACTCGCGAGAGGCCTCGGTATAACGGCGGCAGTCGCGAGTCCGACCTTCGCCATAGTCAATGATTACGGCGGAAATCCGCCGCTTGCCCACTTTGACATGTACAGAATAGAAACCTGGGAAGACCTTTATTCCACGGGCTTTTTTGACTATATCGACGCCGGTTATATACTTGCCGTTGAGTGGAGCGAGAACATTGAAAACGCTCTGCCCGAGGACAGCATAAGGGTAACGATTTCAAGGGGCGAAAACGAGAACGACAGACTCATCACCATTGAGGAGGGCATATGAAAATACTTGCCGCTGACTGCAGCGCCGGACCTGCGTCCGTCGCAATAGTTGAGTTCGGCGAGACACCTTCGGTGCTCGCAGACCTCTTTAAAAACGAGGGCCTGACCCATAGTCAGACCCTGGTCCCGATGATGTCTGAAGCTCTCGAAACGGCGCAGGTAAAGCTGTCGGATATCGACCTTTTTGCCATAAATGCCGGACCGGGCTCCTTCACCGGTGTGCGTATAGGTGTAGCCGCCATGAAGGGCCTTGCGGCCGAGGGCGGCAACAACTGTATACCGGTCTCGACACTCCGGTCCATGGCCTATAACTACGTCGATTCCGACCCCGTCACCGTCTGCGCCGTAATGGACGCCCGGTGCAACCAGGTCTATACCGCCACCTTCGAGGTCTCAGGCGGCGAAATCAGCAGATTAACCGATGATTCCGCCATTTTGATTGACGGGCTTTGTGAAAATCTGAAATCTTTGAAAAAAGATGTGGTTTTTGTTGGTGACGGCGCAAAACTGTGTTATAATATTTTGAATAGTAAATTGCCTTGCAAATTGGCCGATGAGGACCGTCTTTATCAGAGCGCAGTGTCTGTCGCACTTTGCGCAAAAGACATGCTCGATGAGGGATTTGCGCCTGTTTCCGCGGGGGAACTTCTCCCGGTTTACCTGCGCGCTCCTCAGGCCGAACGCGAGCTGAAAAGGAGAAACGGTCAATGATTGTACTCGGATGTGATCACGGCGGTTTTGAACTCAAACAGGCTATCATGAAACACCTCGATGAGGCCGGTAAGGAATACATCGACGTAGGTTCATACAACACAGACTCAATCGACTATCCCGTCATAGCGAAGGCCCTCTGTGAGAAAATCACTTCGGGCGAGGCCGAACTCGGCATTCTCTGCTGCGGCACGGGCATAGGCATGAGCATGGCCGCAAACAAGGTTAAAGGCATTCGCGCTGCCTGCTGTTCAGACACATTCAGCGCACGCCTCACACGCAATCACAACAACGCAAATGTACTCTGCCTCGGCGGCAGAGTTTTAGGCGCAGGTCTCGCTCTCGACCTCGTCGACGCCTTCCTGGGCGCCGAGTTCGAAGGCGGTCGTCACCAGCGCCGAGTAGATATGTTAGAAGGGGACTAAATCATGGGAAACATTGTAATCACTAATCATCCGCTTATTCAGCACAAACTCTCAATTCTCCGCAACAAGGATACGGGCAACAAGGAATTCCGCATTCTCATAAGCGAAATCGCCATGCTCGAATGCTACGAGGCAACCAGGGACCTTCCTTTGAAGGAAATCGAAGTTGAGACGCCGGTTGCTGTCGCAAAGCAGCATGACCTCGACGGTAAGAAGATGGCAATTGTACCCATTCTCCGTGCGGGTCTCGGAATGGTTGACGGCATTCATGCCCTCATCCCGTCCGCGAAGGTCGGCCACATAGGCCTCTACCGCGATCCTGAGACACTCAAGCCTCACGCATATTACTGCAAAATGCCCGCGGACATGGAGGAGAGAGATGTAATCGTCCTCGACCCGATGCTCGCAACCGGCGGTTCTGCAATTGACGCCATCGACCAGATTAAAGCCATGAATCCGAAGTCAATCAAATTCATGTGTATAATAGCTGCTCCGGAAGGCCTCAAAGCCCTTTCCGAAGCTCATCCCGATGTTGACATCTATGCCGCAGCCATGGACGACCACCTCAACGAGCACGGCTATATCGTACCCGGTCTCGGTGATGCAGGCGACCGTATTTTCGGCACTAAGTAAGGAGTAACTCAGATGGGAATCATCAACGACCTTGACAGGCACAACAGCAAAAAGACCGTAGAATACTTCATCAATTCAAAGGTCGACGACCTCATTGAGCGCGCTTCAACCGAGGGTAAGCGCAGGAAACAGATCGAAAGCAAAGTAGCTGATGACTGCGCCAATCCCGATACGGCTGAAGGCCTTGAGTATTTAAGCTCAATTGCCGATTTTTCCGAGTTCCCCAAGTACTCAGGCAGAGGCGTTCAGGAGGCAGCTCCCAGCATTGAACCCGACACTCTCACCATGTGGTTTACAGAGGTTGAGAAGGACGAGGTAGAGGAGTTCATAGCCAAGATTGTAAACGCGGGCTTTATGAAAGACGGCCCCGATTACATCAAGGAAATTGACGGCAGAAAACTCATCATGTCCATTGACTATGCTGCGGACAAACTCAGAATTTTCTATAAGAAAGCATAAAAACGGGGCGGCTTGACCGCCCTTTTATGCCGGTGTGATGGAATTGGCAGACGTGCCAGACTCAAAATCTGGTGGTGGCGACACCGTACCGGTTCGATCCCGGTCACCGGCACCAAAAGGCTTATCCTTTCGGATAAGTCTTTTTATTTTCCGAAAACTTTGGTATAATCACTTTACTATGAAAGTACTTGTAGTATCTGATTCCTTCAAAGGAACATGGACAAGTGAAGAGATATGCAGGATGGCGCGCGAAGCTGCGGCCGATCTGCCGGGTGTAGAGGTAGTAACGATACCTGTTGCCGACGGCGGTGAGGGCACGGTTCGCGCGTTTATTGAAGCTACCGGAGCAGAGCCTGTGACGGTTGATGTCACGGGTCCTTACTCTGATACTGCCGTATCCGCAACATATGCCGTAAAGGGCTATACAGCGGTTATTGAGATGGCTTCCACCTGCGGACTGGCACTGCTTGATAAACTCGGCAGGGAGAGGAACCCGTTCAAGACAACCACATACGGTACGGGCGAACTTATCCTGGACGCCCTTGAGCAGGGTTGCATTAATATCCTGCTCGGTTTAGGAGGCAGCTGTACCAATGACGGCGGGTGCGGTTGTGCCGCGGCGCTGGACACCCGTTTCTATGATAAAAACGATGAGGAGTTCATCCCGGTGGGAGGAACCCTGAAGAATATTGCACGCATCGACACAACCTACACGGAGGCGGCCTTCCATGAGGTCACGCTGACCGTAATGTGCGATGTGGACAACCCTACGGTAGGTGCGGAAGGGGCCGCCTTCGTGTTCGGCCCTCAGAAGGGCGCACCCGCCGACAGACTCTTCCAGCTCGATGAAGGCCTTTCCAATCTCTGTAAGGTCATAGAGCATGACCTGAACAAGAAGGTTGATGACCTGCCCGGCGGCGGTGCCGCTGGCGGTATGGGAGCAGGATGTGCGGCATTCTTCGACGGCCGCATAGTCTCCGGCATTGACGCTGTTCTGGATGCCGTCGAGTTTGACGATCTCGTCGCCGATGCCGACCTCGTCATAACCGGTGAAGGCAAGCTCGATTCACAGAGTCTCTCCGGTAAGGCCGTCTCCGGAATCGCAAGGCGTGTCGCCGGCAAACCGCTCGTCGCCATCGTGGGCAGGAGCGACCTCTCCGACGATGAGCGCTCGGCCCTCGGCCTCGCCGCTGTCGTCGAGACAGGCTACGACGGCGACTATAAAGCGATATTTTCAGACGTCGTGAAAAGGTATATGTAAAAATATACAATACAATATATAGATATAGTCAAAACCCCGCCTTCAAATGGTGGGGTTTTACCTGTAAAATAGGAAACGCCCGGCGGGGTTTCGGAAATGTAAATTTTATTGAATTTTTCGTATTGACATTAAAATATGGTTATGTTAATATAGTCGAGCGCTCGCAAAAAAGCGGGTGCCCATGTACCTTGAAAATTAAACAACGACAAACTTAAATGGACCCTGAGATTTCTGCAAAGAAGTTTCAACAGTAATTCGTATAACGAATTGGCGGACATTAAAAAATGTCAGCAAAAAGTAATGAGCTGAAAAGCTTTTCTAAAGATAGTTAGGTCCGGAAATTCCCCGGACTTGATTATACAATTTTTTAGAGAGTTTGATCCTGGCTCAGGACGAACGCTGGCGGCGTGCCTAACACATGCAAGTCGAACGGAGAATCACAATTGAAATTGATATTAGCTTGCTAAAGGATTTTTCGCCCGTGATTCTTAGTGGCGGACGGGTGAGTAACGCGTGAGCAACCTGCCTTTGAGAGGGGAATAACAACCGGAAACGATTGCTAATACCGCATAATGTCATTTGACCGCATGATCGGATGACCAAAGATTTATCGCTCAAAGATGGGCTCGCGTCTGATTAGATAGTTGGTGGGGTAACGGCCTACCAAGTCGACGATCAGTAGCCGGACTGAGAGGTTGAACGGCCACATTGGGACTGAGATACGGCCCAGACTCCTACGGGAGGCAGCAGTGGGGAATATTGGGCAATGGGGGAAACCCTGACCCAGCA
>JAEEGJ010020463.1_pt1 | contig 14393 bp, 14 predicted proteins | sample 8958761 | NCBI WGS metagenome assembly JAEEGJ01 (sample SAMN16246546, study PRJNA631951) | gut metagenome | biome: gut microbiome; feature: rumen; material: RS-attached | host: Bos | place: Iran: Karaj | collected 2018-10 | reverse complement strand
AGACTGCGGCAGCAAAGATACAAAATCGTCTCTTATGTACCAAATATCTGGCGAAGAAATGCACCCTGCAATTTGAGCTATTGACTACCTACCACTCAAAATCACCCTGCAAAATGAGCTATACGCCGCAGATTCAAAACATGACTAACCTCGCCCGTGTCACCATTTGGCGATGGACAAAGAAATATGATTGGGTAGTTACATCGGAAGACTGACAACAAATATAAGAATTTGTAATGCCATGCATGAAAACACATTTCTGTGTTCGTATCGAATCCAGCATAATCGGAGAGTAAAACGGAATCAGCCATTATACATGGCAATGCTCCAGCCTTACCGCTTCAGTTCCTAAAAATGATAGGAAATTATTGATGACTAAGCCAACTATAGTGACAAAACATTTTTTAGCTGTCAGAGTCAACATGACACAAATTACAAGAAAATAAACGAAAGCGTAAACGATTAAAATATGAATGCGATAGAAATTTCAAAATTACCCAACATATTTCAACTCATAGATTCTTTGAAATCACGAGAAAATGAAATAATGTGTTCTACAAATGGATGGGCTGGCTTTTCTATTTGTGACTCTTTCCCACTGCAACGTGTGACCAATGCTTTATGGGATAGCAATTGTGTGTATGTGAATGACAAAGGAAATGATTTGTTCATTGTTAATCGGCTTAATAGTGGGAGATATGGCCTTAAGCCAAATCTACGTGAGCATTGCTTCCTCTTCAGAGGGCAGAACAAACCGTATGAGAAAATACTATCCTCTTTCTCAAGAGGAGATCTAGATGACCACCTTGTAAGCAATCTCAAATGCGAAGATTTTATTTCTCTTCTGAGAACTCATCCATTGTTTATGATGTTCGAGCAAGGAATTTATTTAGAGCCTATACGTAAACCATTTTTCTTTGAAATGAATTATTATGGCCTGGCACAGCATTATGGTTTTAATACTGGTTTGATTGACTTTTCTTCCGACATATCAGTTGCCGCATTCTTTGCATGCACGAAATACCTTGGGAATGACACGTATGAGCCTATAACCGACACTAAAAAGTATCCATATGGCGTTATCTATGCTCATGGAATTATTCCTACTGGATCATTTGTCGGTTTGGGCTTTAGGAGTATAGGCCTACAAGTATATCCAAGAACAGGTGTTCAAAAAGGTTTTTTCTATGAGGAGGGAAGTACACGAATACCATTAGAAGAGTTGGTTAGTGCATATCTTTTTCGACACGATGAGAATTGTTCAAGAAAGGTATTTGAGTTGCAACAAAGCGGATGTAGACTTTTCCCCAGAGATGATATACAACCATATGCACAGGAAATTTTGAATTCAAACGAGATAACAGGTATTACCTTTGCAAATAATTTGTATACAAATCAAGATATTTTTGATAATAATTTAGAAAGGCTTGGAAAGAAAGGGGTTAATGTGAATTGGGGCAAACAATGGTGCTTTACACATGAGATGCTTCACTCATATTATCAAAATATTAAAAACGGATTGTGGGAAGAATATTGTAAACAGATTGCATTTATTGACGAAAATGAACAGCGACTAAAAGAATCACTACTTAATATTCCCAAATCACCTTATTATCGACAGTTCTTTGATGAACGAGAATACGAAAGATTGCAATATATTACACTTGGCAAAATAGCACGGGCAAAAAGGAATATTAATAAGTTATAAAACCATGTCACTTTATGAGGTTCAATATAGGCGCGCGAGTACTCCATTTTTATATATCCAATGACAGTATTCATATACAATGTAAAGGCCAAGTAAGTGTTCAATTGGATTATGACAATCAAGAATTAGATGCCCCATTCTATATGTCCTCCCCGTTTTCAATGAAAGGGGAACTTGATTACAATGACGGAAAGCTTGAAATGATAGATATGGAATAATTCGAAGCTGATACTTCAGAGTTTTACGAATAAAAGAAAATACTTATCAATGATGCATCCAATCACATACATATTCTTACTAGGAAAAAGACAAGAGATATGGAATCTGCTTCTTCCCATGGAGGAGTTGGTCAGCCCATATATTATGACCCTGGGTGAATTTCCACAATGCATGGAGCATTTTGCTCTTGGCGTGGACTATTACTCAGGATTATATGGGTCTGGTAATCACCTAAGCTATATGGTGTTGTTTGTCTTTGAGGATACTGTTGATGATATAAGATTGAATGCTTTTGGCTTGGAAGATGAAGCAGCTGTGTTTTTCCTATGCGCAAAGGATCCCGATTGTCGGAAACACATTGAAATAGCTGTAAAGAAGATACAACGAGATAATTACGCCTTTGTCTGTCCTAAGGGTTCTGGTTTTATGGAGGGGTGTAATAATGTGTTCCATGACAGAGATGACATCTTCAAGTTTTTGTATTCCTTAGCACCAAACTATCTTGATTTGTCTAAACTGGATTCCCCTTTCAGTGTGCGATGCGAAGTGCGTGATATAGATAGAGGGCTGTTCTTTCTGCCCACCCGGCCTAATACATTTACGCTACAACACATTTGGGGGAATTGGTGCTTTCCACACAACAGCAAATCGGATGCAGAAGAAGAGGCTCTGAAGAATGAAGCAGTGCGAGAATCAGACACATTCAATCGTCAGCAGCTTATTTTGAAACAAATACAACAATTAGCCGCTATCGAACTGCAAGCGGCAGAAAACATTAAAGACAAGCATAGCCTTTGGGATCAAGTGAACGCTCCGCTTGTTGTAACTTTGCCGTTCACAAATGCTGACATCAGAAAACAGTATGAATTGTACAATCAGCTGGATGCTATGAAATACAAGAATGAAAGCAAGACTGTTAGAACTGTGCTGTCACAAGGTTCTACAAAAAACTATACCTTTAATATCAATGCAGAGAATAATCCCCGTGGCCATCCTATTGCATACAAACTTGTGGTCGACCTCTTCTTTCAGCCACGTTGCTACTTCTTGGACATACTGGGAACTTTGCATGCTTCTTACCGATTCTCACCTTATTTGAGGCTTCCTTTCTTGGGAAAGGATATCGACCGCCAATTGTCGTTTGTCAATCCAAAAATCAATGAAAAGTTGATGCAAGGAACTAAGCGAAGCAGTATAGAGAAGGTGATGATGAAGGTGGGCAAGGACATGGTGGACAGGACTCTTTCACAAGAGATGAAAAAGCATTTGAAAGAATATCCTCGTCAGATAGTAGCTATTACAGACCTCCCTATAGAATGGATGGACATTGACGGTGTTCCCTTGGCCTTCAGCCATGATGTTTGTCGGATGCCAGAGACTCCAGTGGTGGGTAACCTGATGCACTATGTGATAAACGAAGCGGTTCATTATGATGTGCCTCGTGATATTATAAAACATACATTGGTGGTATTTGGAACGCAGGAGGAAGGATTTAAAAAATACCAAGATGATGCTGTTGAGTTGTCAAAGGTTTTGGAATTCGAAACCAGGGTATGCCTTACGATAGATGAACTTGAAAAGGCAGTTAAAGAGATTTCTCCACAGTTTTTGGTGATTGATAGTCATGGTGGCGTCGATATGGATTTGCGGCAGACCTACTTGATGATTGGCGATGAAAAGCTTTATCCAGAAGAGATTTCCAAGAGACAAGTTACTGCTCCTTTGGTTTTTCTTTCTGCCTGCAATACAGCCCCAACATATCATTCCTTCAACACTGTGGCCAATGCTATGATACAGTCTGGTGCAATTTCGGTTACTTCTTCATATATGCCTCTATGGGTGAGCGAAGCTTCAGAATTGTATCTTAGAATCCTACATCAACTGGCGGTTGCAGCAGTCCAACCATATCACAGGAACTGGTCTGCTTTTATCAGTCACATGCTGAGGACATCCTATATGCATAGCGCTTATAAAAATTATTACAGACAGTCTCCCAAAAGCATAGAGGAGATTGCCATCGAAACGGGGAAAGAACTAACGAAGAGTATGTTCTTCTCAATGAGACGAAAGTTGTTTTATCAGTTGAAGTCGGGTAAGGTCTTGGATGGTATCAAGGTGGATACTCACAACGTGGTACCTCATTATCTGATGTATACGACAATTGGAAGAGCAGATTTGGTGAACTTTCAGTGCTATAAGGAAGAAAAGTTTAGTTGAATATCTATCATTTTGTCTATATGTTCGTAAATTGTATCGCCTCCACTTTTTAATAGCGCTTTGAAAACATCAATCGAAGGATTGGAATGTTCCCAATTGCAGTAACATTAACAAAAGATTTTGCGAATTTGGAAATAATTCCATAAAATCATTGCCCTTATGGAAAATTTTTCTACATTTGCATCGCAAAAAGCAAGAATATGGAAAAAAATGCACTAATAAACCACGAGGTCGTGATGGCTTCTTCCGACAAAACAACCAATAACTTCATTTCAAAAATGAAGAAAGAAGGCCGTCTCGTCAAAATTGCGCCAAAAATATACACCACAAACCTCAATGACACACCAGAGAATATCGTCCGCAGAAATCTTTTCTTCATTCTTGGCGAACTATACCCCGATTCCGTCATTAGCCATCGTAGCGCCTTTGAGTGCCGTCCCACAAACGACGGACATATTTATCTTACGTACAGTTACACGAAGAAAGTCACACTGCCTGGCATTACTATCCACCTACTCGAAGGCTTGAAGGCATTACCCGGTGACAATCAATTCATGGGAGTATTGCATATATCATGTGGTGCAAGAGCCTATCTTGAAAACCTGCAGACAGGCTATAGTCGCGATGGAGTTTCTAAATGTCTTCCACAGGACGTTATCGAAGAGAAACTGGATAAAGTGCTACAGACAAATGGAGAAAACGAACTGAATAAGCTGCGTGATACTGCACGGGAGATTGCCGGACAGCTCAACATGATTGAAGAATTCAAGAAACTGGATTCAATCATCGGGGCTATTCTCTCTACAAAGCCTTCAAAGATTCTTACCTCGTCCGTCGCTGAAGCACGTGCTTTGGGTGAACCTTTCGACAGCCAGCGGCTGAAACTTTTCAGCATTCTAATGGCCGCACTCAATGAACGGGAATTTGAGAACTTTCCCGAACCAAACGAAACGGATGCTGCCTATAACAATTTCGCTTTCTTTGAGAGTTATTTTTCTAATTATATTGAGGGAACTGAATTCGAGGTGGAAGATGCTAGGCAGATTATTGAGACACAAACCCCGATGCCTGCCCGCAATGCTGACAGTCACGATGTGCTGGGTACTTATTACATTGTGTCAAATCGTAAGGAAATGGCTATCACACCTACCTCACCTGACCATTTGCTTGACATCCTCCAGCATCGACATCGTGTGATGATGTCTGCCCGGCCTGAAGTTAATCCTGGTATGTTCAAGACACAGAACAACCGGGCTGGTGAGACACATTTCGTTGATTTCCAGCAGGTACGAGGTACACTAAAAAAAGGTTTTGAAGTCTACAGTGCCTTGCGACATCCATTTGCCCGCGCCCTCTTCATGCTATTTATGATTAGCGAAGTACATCCTTTCTCTGATGGCAACGGGCGACTCTCACGAATCATGATGAACGCTGAACTGACCGCTGCAGGACAGGCGAAGATTATTATTCCTACGGTGTTCCGTACCGACTATCTCAGCGCACTGCGACAACTCACCAGAAAAGATAATCCCGAAAAACTCATCAATGCCATCTTGCGTGTACGCCAATTCAGCTACAACCTCCGCGGAGATAGTTTTGAGGAAATGCGTGACTACATGGAAAGCTGCAACGCTTTCAAGGAAGAAGATGAATATATACTCCGCTTCTGAATGCTCATCAACGGACATCAAGAAGCAGCAGGACAGGGTCGTCAAGGAGAAGCAGCTTATCATTGACTTCCTGACGGGTGCCGAGAACAGCGGCAAGGCACTCTTCTCTACGTTCTACATCTCTCCGAACGGCGAGGAACAGCATGATGTGGTCATCAATCGGATTGATGAGAGCAAGGAGGGCGGCGATTGGTCCACCGACATCCAGGAGGCTGTCAATATGGTCTGCTTTACCATGCGCGTTCACTCCAACCTCGTCGGCTCTGTGCCGGGAAAGTCGCAGTCTAACAACAGCGGGTCTGACAAGCGTGAACTCTATACCATTGCTCAGGCGCTTCAAAAGCCGTATCACGATTTGCTCTTTACCGTGCATCGCATCATCATGAAATTCAATCAGTGGAAACATGCTTACCCGGAATGCCCGTTCATTCAACTGACTACCCTGGACGAGAACAGGGATGCTAAACAGGTAACACCAGATGCGCCTCCTAATGATGATTAGGGGGCGTTTAGCATCCATGTTCTCGCCGCTGACAGCTACGCATTCTCTACTCTTCCTTCTTACTCCTTCATCTTACATCTGCTTTTGTCATCGTCTCTCCATTCTTCCAGCTCCACGACAATCTTTTATTTACTTTTTCCTCACAAAGGTAGCTCGGCGGCTCCAGTCAAGGGTTTCCAGATATTTTTCTAAAGAAAGATGATTCCCTTCGGGTTCGTCTGTCACGACTCGGCATAGCTCAAACAAGTTTGGCTCTGCTCTCACTGCTCCATCCGTTCCCTTCGGCGTCGGAGCTGCCACTTTCTTTGAATAATAGCCGGACATCCTCCCTTGACAACAGGGCCTTTCCCCGTTGACGCTCTTTATCGTTCGAAAAAAATAAATAAGATTTATGTTTCACTTACAAAATTACAAAACAATGAAAGCAAATGTTCAGATTTCCGCAGTGAAGAAAGAGTTCAAGAATGGTCAGCAGGGCTGGCAGGTGTTTGTCGAAGGCATGGAGGGTAAGCTCCGCTGTGAAATGAATTTCCGCGATGCACTTCGTGCAATTCGGTACAGTTTCCTTCTCGCTAAGAAGTTGAATCTCCGAATCAATGAGGTTCAGCTTGCAGCCCTTTCGCTCGATTATAAGCAGAGCAAGTCAGCTGTCGAGCAGGCACAGGTCGCTGAGGTGGCTACAGAGGTAGCGCAGGAAGTGGCCGTTGAAGCAGAACAGGGTGAGCCTTCCGATGGAAAGTCGGAGGCTCCCGAAGAGGTGGCCCTTAGTGATTCGCCTGTATTCAAGCAGTTCTGCGATTTGAAGAAGAAGCATCCTGATGCACTTCTGTTGTTCCGTTGCGGAGATTCATACAAGTGCTATGAAGAAGATGCTATCAAAGCCGCTGAGATTCTTCGTCTTACTGACATCGTCGAAGAAGACAAAATCACTGTCGCTAGCTTTCCGTACCACGCTCTCGATTCTTACCTTCCTCGCTTGATTCGTGCTGGACACAGAATAGCCATCTGTGATCAGCTCGAAGCTCCGAAGCCTAAGAAGCAGGCTCAAATGGAGTTGTTCACAAATGCGTGAACAATTCCTTTTTCTCTGCTAACTCACGGCATGCCAGTGAGTTTAAAGCTCATGGGTAATATTTCGTAAATTTGGATTTACTCAAATTCCCAATATCTATAGTCGCGACACAATATAAATCCAAGATTTATCAGTATAATGTGTTTGGTTTATTTCGATAAAATGAAGAATAAATAAAAGCGATGAAATAGTTAAAAGTTCTATCTCATTATTTTCAAATCTAAGGATTTAGAGAATACGATATTGTGACACTCTCATTAGGGTGATAAGATATGTATATATTAAAATAAGAATAGAAAAATGAGATACTATTTTTATTTGTTCCCCAAAGAAAATGACGAGCATTTTTTGAAAAACTTTCAATCAAAGAATTATACCACATTTGTAGAAATCCATCATCTCCTTCATAAGTGGTATATTCTGATATTACTTTCCCGTCTTTTGTTTCAAAGAGCACATTTGCTTCTTTAGACTTATAATTTATAATTTCTCCTTGACCTCCCCAAGTTTTTAAGTCCGGGAATTTTAATCGAAGTTCTTGAACTGTCTTTCTCAAATTATTTGCAGGTTCTTGAGATAGTATATTCAATGCAAAAATAGCAATTAATAAAAATAAATACAACCGTTTCATTTTTAATCTTCTTTTTTGATTCTGAATGCAGAAACTTTATTTACGAAATCAATCATCGTCATAACTTCATAAAAGTAATATATTTTCTCTCCTGCTTCAAATGATTGTAATTCTATTCCTATGACATCATTAGTAAAAAAAAGGTGTTCGCCACTCCAATCGGTTCCATGTTCTTCTTCTATGAATATATTAGAATCGGCTAACTCTTTTATAAGAATAAATGCGTAATCCTTATCTGATTTTAGTCTATATGAAAGTTTCTTGAATTTGTTACCTTCAAACTTTACTTGAACATAAGTGTCTGTACTTTTATTGTACATATTTGTGCCCAATGATTTCAGTAATTCATTATTATCAATGACAAATCCTTTATTACGTATAAATGAAACAGCTTGATTTTCTGTTTGCATTTTTGTTACACTAATTATATCTTTTAAATGTAGCCTTTGTCCCATTAAAGGAATAAAGAAGGATATAGATAGAAATAAAATTAAAAGCCTTTTCATAGTTATTGAATATCTTGCGACTGCAAATTTATAAAAAAAAAAAACATAAAATTCATTCAAGGTCTTTTTTTCTTTCTTAAATTTAAAATCTCTCTATGTTCGCATTTCTGTTTACATTTCAATTTCCTCATCACGAACATTCGGACAATCTGTTTACGGCTGTATCATTCTGCCGCCTTCTCTTGTCGTCTGCTCTTGAGGTGGAAAGGCTTTTCTTTTGTATTTTCAAGGAAATGCAATGCCCATTAAAAAAAATGTCGTACCTTTGCAGCGGTTTTAAGGATAACATATTATGAATACGAAAATCATTCTCGCAGTCGTTCTCGCTATTATTATTGTAGCGGCTTGGGCTGTGAATGCTCATCGAAATAAAGGTTTCAAGACAGTCTCTTCTGAAGAGTTCGCGCAAATCATCGGCGACACGGCCACAGTGCAACTGCTGGACGTGCGCACGAAAGAGGAATATGAGGAAGGGCATATTGCTGATGCTTTGCTCGTAGATTTCTATTCCTATAACTTCGAGGAGCAGGCGACCGCCAAGCTCTCGAAGGAAAAAACTGTGGCTGTCTATTGTCGCAGTGGCCGTCGCAGCGCGTCGGCTGCTCAGAAGTTGGTTAAGCTGGGGTACGAGGTCATCAATCTTGATGGCGGCATCTTGGCTTGGCAACGCGCGAAGATGCCCATCGCGAAGTAGTCTTGCTGCATTAAAGATTAGAGATTAAAGATTAAAGTTTGTTTTTTTTCACTATCAGCCGTAAACCGTAAACTGTAAACTCTAAACTGTAAACTGTAAACCGTAAACTGTAAACCGTAAACTGTAAACCGTAAACCGTAAACTCTAAACTCTTCTCCGCGCATTAAAAGCGCGCCTCGGTGCTAGAGCATCCGAGAACTCTTAACTCTTAACTCTTCTCCGCGCATTAAAAGCGCGCCTTGGTGCTAGAGCATCCGAGAACTCTTAACTCTTAACTCTTAACTACAATCGCGCCTTCTTGCGCTCCTGTGGCTGAGTGCTCGTGGGGGATTTCACCTAAAGCAATTTAGGGAAATACCCCTACGCTTTTAGGCATTCTCCTTCTTAATATGCCGAGAAAATGCCCGACCTTTGCACTGTGATTCAGAAACAAATGTCAAAAATTCTAAAGATAGGAGACAAAGCTATGAAGAAGATTATGATGATGGCAATGATGATGGTCATGACTATCTCTGCCAAAGCAATGAGCTATAGCGCAGCTAAGCACGAGGCACTTTTCCTCTCGGATAAGATGGCTTATGAGTTGAACCTGACGGCTGCACAGTTTGATGACGTTTACGAAATCAATCTGGACTACCTGATGAGTGTGAACGGTTACAGCGACACCTATGGCAAATGGTGGAACCGCCGCAACAACGACCTGAAGTATGTGCTGACGGCTTATCAGTATGAGAAGTACATGAAGCTGAACTATTTCTATCGTCCTTTGAATTGGGAGAAAGGTGCGTTTACGTTCCTTGTTTACAATCACTACAAGAACAAGAACCACTTCTACAAGGGCAATCCAAAGGGCTATTCAAGCTACAAGGGCGGCAACAACAAAAAGTCTGACCGCTTCTATGCAGACAGGAATAGTCATAAGCAGACTGGAAAGCGTGGCAATGACAAGAAGGCTAACGGATATGGTTCTGCTTCCCGGAATTCTTCGGCTGTCGCCTCAGGCGCAGGCAGAACAAGCAACCATCACGCACTGGCTCAAAACAACAATAGCAGCCGCTCGGGTGGCATCATCCGCTCTGGCCATCGCTAAGGTTACTCTAAACCTCGTAAGAGGACAACAAAGGGGAATCTCATATTGAGGTTCCCCTTGTCTTTATTTTTGACGTTCCTTGAAATCTGCTATGTTTCTTCCAAATAGATGGTGGATTCGGTAGGGATAATGTGATTACCCCTACCCTATTGTGCTATTCTTTGGTAAGCCAATCGCTCTTCTCCATGTCTGCAGTAATGACAGCTTCCGATGGATAACCATCTCCCCATTGGTGCATATTGCCAGAAGAACGCATGATCTTCTTTGCAGCCTCCATCACCTTCATAATGTCAGCTATGTCTGTCTGCTTGGCTTCTCGGATTATTCTGCTCATATCTTTTCCTATATTTGTGTTCTGAAGTCATCTCCAACACCAAACGACCGCCCTTGAGCAATTCGCTGGCGGGGAAATAGAATGTCGTAAGGGGCTTGCCGTTGAGAGAAGCCTTGCTGACATACATATTATCAGCCGACGTGTTTCGTGCTTCAATAACGAATTCCTTGCCACGTCCGTAACGCTCGCCAAGATGGATAGTTGTCTTGGGATAGAGCGGGCTGGCCAACTCGTAGATGGGCTCATTCCGGCATCCACCGTCTATCTGGAAAAGTCCTAAAGCTGCCATAACGAACCAAGCACTCATTTGTCCCTGATCCTCATCACCCAGATAGGCATTCCATACGTCATAGCCATAGTAGCGCTCCAATACGGAACGTGTCCAGCGCTGTGTCAGGTCGGGACGTCCTGCCCAGTTAAACAGGAAGGCAAAATGCATGCTCTGCTGATTTCCTTGCACAACGGGGTAATCCCAATAGGCATCTCCTGGAGCATTATAACGGACAGGCTCGCTCATGTCGAAGCCCCACTCCAGCCTATCCACAAAAGGCTTGCGTCCCATCATGTCGATAAGGCCAACCACATCCTGTGGTACAAAATAGCTGAGTTGCCATGCATTCCCTTCGACATATTGGGCATTAGCGCCCGACTTGAAGGGGTCGAAGTCGGCAGAGAAACGTCCAAGGCTATCCCGCAGATGAGCATAGCCGTTGACTGGGTTAATGGCATTACGCCACCACGAAGCCCGCTCTGCGAAGATACTTTCTGTCGCGGTATCACCCAGAGAGGCTGCCATCTGCGATACGGTCCAGTCATCATAGGCATACTCCAGGGTATTGCTGAACCGTCCCTTATCGCAAGGAACATAGTGATACTTGAGATAGGACTCAAGGTCTCTGTTGCCAGCAAATCCGCCATCGACATGACGAGCTGCGTGCGTCTGTTGATGCACCATGGCCTCCAAAGCATGATGTCCGTCAAAGTCGCGTATTCCCATCTGCCATGCTGATACCATAAGGGGGATCTCATGCTCGCCAACCATGACGGGTACATACTCCATCCCGGCTGGTCCTTTAGCCAGCCAACCACAAGCATCGTACATCGCCAACTGCGAACGTACCCAGCGTGAGCTCCATTCCGGGAAAACGAGGTTCCATACCTGATTGAGGTTCCAGAATGTGTTCCAGAAGGCATCACACCCCAGCGCCATGTCGTGCTCAGGATCTGGGAGGCGACGCACCTTCTCGTCTGGTCCTACCCAGTCGCCATTAACATCGCTATAGCAGTTGCGGCAGAGGGTACGGTAGAGGTTGGTGTAGAAGCGCACCTTCTCCTTGACATCATCGGTCTCTATCTCAATACGCCCAAGGAGCTCGTTCCAAGTCTGTCGTTGATGGCGCACAACCTTGTCGAAGTTCCATCCGAAAGGAACCGTGAGCTCCTCGGTTAGGTTAAGTGCTGCATTCTCTATGTTTACGTATGAAATGGCCGAACGCGCCAAGATACAATGCTGTCGTTTCGTGTCAAACTCCACGTAGAAACCGGCTTTTGAGAGATGCTCGCCCTTGAGGTGTTGCCCAGTGAAGCGCTCGTCGTTCTTCCAGTAACCGCTGCGAAGGATGGGAGCATTAAACTCGATGACGAAGTGTATGGTGTACTCTTGATTGGCGTCCTTGCTCCAAACGTTTGGCGTAAGCTGATGGGAATAGCCTTCCAGTCGGTATTCATCCACCTGACGTATCTCGACATCCTCTATTCTGTAGCTATATTCGGCAGGAATGCTCAAGTCCACCATCACACGACCATCCCTGTCCTTGGGAAAGGTGTACCGTTGCATGGCACAACGTGTGGTGGCCGTTGCTTCGAGCTGAATATCAGTATCCGTGAGACGGACGGAATAATAGCCGAGCGGCGTCTGCTCAGAGTTCTTGTCGATACGCGAACGATAGCCTGAATCGGGGTCTTTCTCGTCACCCACTTCCGTCTGGAGCGAGCCATTGGTAGGCATCATGCCAAGACCAGCCATTGTCCATTCGTGGATGTGGCTCATGCACCCGAGCGACTCGATACTTGGCTGGTAACCCGCCTGCCATCCTGAGTTTTGATTGTCCGGGCTGAGCTTGACCATACTGAAAGGCATCCATGGACCAGGAGCAATCATCCAGCGAGAATGTCCCGTACCCATGCTTGTATCAACATAGTCAGCGGGAGTGGCATCCTTCTTGGGTTTATTGTCAGCCAGATCATAGCGAACCGACTTAACCTTGACCAAGTGCTTGGAGGCTGTGCCGTCAGCCAGACGCAGACCTGTTCCCTCAAACGTCAGAGCATCAAAAACAACCCACGAACCTTCAAGAACGGTGAGCGTGATAAGGTTGTCACCATGCTTGAGGTTGGAGGCGACGAGTGGCACTTCAAGGGACATGCCTGGCGTACGGTCGTAATGACCCATCACAGCATCGTCGCCCGATGTGCCCTGAAGCAGGAACGTCTTACTTCGATCACCCACCTGCACTTTGAGCAGCGCCCCAGCGGGGTGGGCATCTACAAGCCTGATGCGAAGGACGGCGCGAGCTTTCTTGCTCACATGGCTGAGGCAGAACAGAATGTTAGCGCTGTGCACACGTTCGCCTGCCGTGGGACTTGTCCCAGCCCATCGGTCCTTTGGGCCAGGCAGGACATAGCAGAAATCATTTTCCAGAGTAGAATGTCCGACAACAAAGAAACGGTCTTCATAGCCAAAGTCATACTTTACGTAATCCTCGTAGCGATTGGGAGCAAGAGCAAACTCAGCAGCACTTCCGTCTGGTTTGCCTATCTGCCAAATGACATTGTCGGCCTTTGCTGTAAGGCAGACAAGGCTAAGGACTAAGTTTACTAATATCTGTTTTCCTGTCATACTGCTTATTGTTGTATCAAAACCAAAGCGTCCACAATTGTTGAGCCTTTTCATCTCTATGAGAATTATCTGTTTATCCATATTACCAAAGCTATCTGAGCCGCAATTATCAAAGGAATGCCAAACTGGAACTTCTTGTGCATGGTCTTGTGGTGCCACACTCTCATGCCCAGCCAAGCGCCTATGCTGCCGCCGATGACTGCCATTCCCAACAAGGTTGCCTCCGAGATGCGCCACTTGGAGCGTTTGGCTTTCCACTTATCGATGCCATACATGAAGAATGTAACGACATTGATGGCGACAAGATAGATTAGTATGAGCTGTTTGATTGTCATTCCTTTATTTTAATACGATGATATCGGACCACCTCGTGGTGGGGTTCTTACTCCTGAATTGTGCTTTGCTCTAGTCCCTTTCTTAATGTATCTTGTTCACGTTGCGGATTTTCTCCAGTATGGCGGAGCACCAGGCATCGTCGCCAGGTATTTGGACGCGGCAGTTACCTGTGGCCGAAGGGGTGAAGATGGCCGTACCGTCGTCATGAAGCGACACGGTGCCGCGCTCGGTCAGCGTGAAGAGTCCGTCGCCCTCCACGGCATTGATGACGGTCAGCGGGTCCCACATCTTCTGACCGGTGTTGCAGTCGCATACCATATAGACTTGCTTGATGGGATGCTGATCAGTCCACGAAATGTCTGCTATGACCTGCTCAGGCAGGTACTCTATGCCGTCGCCAGCCTCCATGGGGTCGAAGATGATATCGACATCGGAGGGCCAGAGGCGGAAGAAAGTCTTGGCAAAGTCCATGCCCTGAAGGAAGTTGTAGTCGGCTTCGGGGGGAATACCGTAGG
>JAEEGJ010020460.1_pt1 | contig 14396 bp, 10 predicted proteins | sample 8958761 | NCBI WGS metagenome assembly JAEEGJ01 (sample SAMN16246546, study PRJNA631951) | gut metagenome | biome: gut microbiome; feature: rumen; material: RS-attached | host: Bos | place: Iran: Karaj | collected 2018-10 | reverse complement strand
AGGTCTATGCTTTTTCCAGTTTCCTGACGGCTCTGATGTTCTGGCTGATACTGAAATGGGAGGATGAGGCTGATACTCCGCAGAGCGACCGATGGATTGTGCTGATAGCCTATATTACGGGTTTGTCTGTGGGTGTTCATTTGCTGTGCCTGTTGTGTCTGCCCGCCATGTCTTTCGTGGTCTATTTCCGTAAGGCAAAACACGTTACACGATGGGGTGTGCTGAAGACCTTTGGGATGGGCGGCTTGTTGTTGGGTGTCGTTCTGTACGGTATCATTCCCGGCGTAGTAGTGGTGGGCGGATGGATGGAACTGCTGTTCACCAATGTGCTGCATTGTGCATACAATACAGGCTTGATCTGTTATGTTGTATTGTTGACGGGTATTCTGTTATTCTCTTATTACAAGGTCAGAAGGAGACTCCTCAAATTGACATTGGCCTGCCTGATGATGATACTGGCAGGGTATAGCACCTATGGTGTTATCCTTATCAGAGCCAATGCCAATACTCCGATGTGTGAGAATGCGCCTGGCAATATCTTTGCCTTGTCGAGTTACCTGAATCGTGAACAATACGAGAATGCGCCTCTCTTCTACGGCCCGGCTTATTGCAGTGAGCCCGACTACGAACAGAGAGGCGATTACATGGTATGGAAACGGAAAGAGGGCAGACCTGTCTATCGTCCCTCAGCTAACAAGGAAAGACCTCACTACGATGTAATCAGGCATGAAGTAAAATACCTGTACAAGGAAAATATGTTCTTCCCCCGTATGTATTCTATACATCATGTCAAGGCGTATGACAAATGGCGGGATGCCCAGAAGAACGGTACTGTGCCTACTGCCGCAGAGAACCTGCGTTTCTTCTTTGGCTATCAGGTGAATTTTATGTACTGGCGCTATTTCCTGTGGAACTTTGTGGGAAGACAGAATAACATCCAAGGGCACGGTGAGGTAGAACATGGCAACTGGATAACGGGAATAGGATGGATAGACAGTTGGTTGTTAGGATGTGATACGGGCAAATTGCCTTCCGACCTGAAGGAAAACAAAGGACGTAATGTATTCTATGCCTTGCCTTTGCTATTAGGATTGGCAGGAATTGCATGGCAATGGAGGAAAGGGAGAGAAGGCAAACACCAGTTGCTAACGGTCTTACTACTGTTTCTGATGACGGGATTGGCCATTGTTGTTTACCTGAACCAGACTCCTATGCAGCCACGTGAGCGTGACTATGCCTATGCGGGCTCTTTCTATGCCTTTGCCATATGGATAGGTCTGGGAGTGGGAATGATTAGTGAAAAGATAAAAGAGAAAAGTGAAAAATTAAAAGTGATAAATGAAAATCATGCTGCTGTGGTGGCTGGATTGATTGGCCTTGTTGTTCCCTTGCAGATGGTGAGCCAGACATGGGACGACCATGACAGAAGCGGGCGGTATACCTGCAGGGATTTCGGTGCCAACTATTTGCAGAGTATGCAGCAGGAGGGGAAGCCTGTCATCTTGACGCGTGGCGATAACGATACCTTCCCCCTGTGGTACAATCATGAGGTAGAAGGGGTGCGGACCGACACACGCGACTGTAATATGGAATATATCCAGACAGACTGGTACATAGACCAGATGAAACGTCCGGCTTACGATTCGCCTGCTCTGCCCATTAGTTGGAGGCATGATGATTATCTGGAGGGTAGGAGAGAGGTAGTACCTGTACGACCGGAACTGAAGGAAAAGATTGAGGAATTCAGACGTGAACACCCTGATGAGGCTCGGAAACTGTTGGGAGAGAATCCCTTTGAGGTGAAGAATATCATCAATAAGTGGGTGCTCAACAACCAGGAGGAGATGCAATGCATCCCTACGGACAGCCTTGTCATAAGTTCTACCGCCGGTGATATGATAATCTCGCTAAAGGGTAAGGAAAAACTGTGGAAAAAAGATCTGATGGTGTTGGAGATGCTTGCGAAGGCGGACTGGAAGCGTCCGATATATACTTCAATAAGTTTGGGTCCTGACGATCTTTCATATCTTCGGAATCATCTGGTGTTGGAAGGATTAGCTTACCGTATCTCTCCGACGGCTACTCAACAAAGAGTGGATGTGGAGCGACTCTATGACAACGTCATGCATCGCTTTCGTTTTGGTGGCCTCAACACCAAAGGTGTCTATGTGGATGAGGATGTGAAACGTTTGGCTAATACGCATCAGATGGTTATGGGTATCCTTGTTGATTCACTCCTAAAGGAGGGGGATGTCAAAAGAGCCTTAGCTGTCTGTGGAAAATGGCAGCAAGAGATGCCCAACGAGAATGTTCCCTATACTGATTCAGCTCTCTCCATGGCACGTTGTTTTTATATAACTCAGCAGACAGAAAAAGGTGATGAAATAGTCAGAGAACTATTGCGTCGGTCGAATGAATGGCTGACGTGGATAGAGACTATCAGTGAGGGGCGCAGATCAGGTTCGTTGTACTCGTATGTTAGTTGGTTGGAGACAATGGAACGGGCATTGGCAGTGGCCGTGCAACATGACAGAAAGGATTTTTATTATCAATATGGGAATAAATATGAACACTACACAGCACAAACAGCCAGAAACTGAAAGGATAGAGGTTTTTGGCAAGAACAGCCGAAGGATAATCATGATTGCCTGCGTGTTTATTGTGACAGGTTATCTGCTGATGGCAGGGCCGGGAAGTACGGAACAGCACTTCGAGTCGGATATCTTCTCTACACAACGAATTGTAGTTGCGCCTATGCTCTGTCTGGTGGGAGATCTGCTAATCGTTGTGGCTATTCTGAAGAAGGGATGAACAAAAAGCTCCGGGGAGACCGGAGCTTTTCTTGTATAGAGAAATATTATTCTTACTTAACACGATAACGAACTTCCTTAGTACGGAATTTCTTTACGGTCTTAGGATCCTTATCGGTATAAACACCATGACCTGTGATGATAGAACAACGGTTCTTGTCGTTCTCGGGGAATGGCTGAACGGTATCGCCCTTCCATTCAACGGACTTGATCATCTTTTCGTCTACACCAGCCTTAACAAGGGCATTCTTGGTACTCTCGGCACGTTTCTTGGAATAGCCCATGTTAACCTTGGGGTTACCAGTCTTTTTGTCAGCGTATGAAGTAATGGTAATCTCGCCATTCTCAACACCTTTCAGGAACTCGGCTACCTCTGTAATCTGTGCCTGTGTAGCATCTACGCCGTCCTTTCTGATACCGAAGAAAATCTGCTTCTCTATGTTACGGTCGCGCTTCACTTCCTCGTAGATGACATCGTCGTACCAAGTGGTATCGATACGTGTCTCCCATACCTCGGGTTCGGGCTCAGGTTCTTTTACTACGGGCTTCTTCTTGTAACCGAACTTGTAGGCAAGTCCTAATTGGGTTGTGAGCTGCCAATCGTCATGGTTGGTCAGTTTGCTGTTGTAGCGGTCGCTGAGGCTGTTGCCGCTAATTTCCAGATTCACACTGAAATTCTTTGTGATATTGTAGTCTGCCATGGCACCTACACGGATGTTGTGGCTGAAACGGGTGCCGTCATAGGCAAGGGGTAGTACGTTCTTGTTGGCGTAAGCGTCACCATTGTCCCATGCTGTATTTAGACCGAAACCGGTAATGAGGTAAACGTTCATTGGAGAGTAACATCTCTTGCCAAAGAGGTTAACCAGATTGATCATCATATCAATATCGGTGGTGATGTACTTATAGTCGTACTTGAAGTCGAGTCCGTTCTCGTCATAACCTCCCTTGTTCCATGCACCATTTACGTGTAAGCGTGCACCGACAACAGGGGTGAAGAACGCACCAAAGCTAACACTGGCTGTTGGAGTGATGAGTTTCAGGTTGTCATAGTTTTTGCTGAATGTGGTCTGTGCACCACCCTGTACTCCTACAAACATATAAGGAGCGGGTTTGAAATTCAGTCCGTCATTGGTTGTGCCTTCTGCCATTGCAGCTGCACAAAGGCCGAGCATAATAGTTGCTGAGGCAAGAAACTTACATTTGAACATATGATTTAATTTTAGGTTTTGTTTTCAAACTTAGTTTGATTTTAGCATTATTGTGCATTGCAAAGTTAATTTAATTTCGAAATAATGACAAAAACTAAGGCTTTTTTTATTCTTTTAACTATCATATTACGCATAATTTGATGTCTGAAAGTGATTTTATCGGTTATTTTTGCTATCTTTGTCCCCTAAATAAAGATAAAACAACGTCAGTAGATGTCAGATATCATCATAAGTAGCGTTAAGACCGAGAAAGAGTTAAGGCAGTTTGCCAGGTTCGGGTATGAGTTGTACAAGGATAACCCATATGCAGTTCCCGATTTGTTGGAGGATACAATGGCGACCTTTGATGCCAAAGAGAATCCTGCATTCCGTTTCTGTGAGACTGAGCTCTTCCTGGCTCGTCGGAACGGGAAGATAGTAGGACGCGTTGCGGCTATTATCAACCACAGGGCCAATGAAACGTGGAATACCAAACATGTGCGTTTTGGATGGATTGACTTCATAGATGATATTGAAGTAACCCGATTGTTGATGCAGGCGGTTGAGAACTGGGGAAAACAGCATGGTATGACGCATGTGGTAGGTCCGTTGGGATTTACCGACTTGGATCCGGAGGGTATGCTAACAGATGGATTTGACCAGCTGGGTACTGTCTTTTCGATATACAATTACCCCTATTACCCTCAGCATATGCTGCAACTGGGTTTCCAGAAAGAACAGGGCTGGGTGGAACGTAAGGTTATGGTACCTAAGGAGGGACACGAGGCCAATATGCAGAAGTACTTCAAGATTGCAAAACTGGTAGAAGAGCGCTATGGATTCAGAATCCGTAAGTTCAAGAGCAAGAAGGAAATTCTGAAAGGGGGCTATATTGAGAAGATTCTGGGTGTAGTAAATCGTTCCTATGCGAAGCTATATGAGTATAGTGCCTTGGATGAACAGCAGATGAAGGCGTATGCCGACAGATTTCTGATGGCATTGGATAAGCGTTACCTTTCTGTAGTGGAGAATGCCGAGGGTGAGGTGATAGGAATGGGTGTCTGCATTACCAGCTTGAGTAGGGCGGTACAGAAGGCCAAATCAAAGCTATTCCCCTTTGGCTGGTTCCATGTAGCAAAGGCATTGTGGTTCAACAAGCATCCTCAGATTTTGGATATGCTGTTGGTAGGTGTGTTGCCCGAATATCATGATAAGGGTGCCAACGCCCTGATATTTGCCAATGTTATACCCGAAGCTACAAAAGACGGTTATGAATGGGCAGAAAGCCATCCGCAGTTGGAGAGTAATCTGGCTAGTCAGACGCAATGGAAGAATCTGGATTGCCACATTCATAAGCGTAGGGCTGCCTTTGGGAAAGACATTTCTGAAAGTTGAGAGTTTACAGTTTACTGTTTAAAGTTTACAGCTAACGATGGAAGACATTTTGCAAGATAACGTGCAGGAAAAGGTGAATTACGATGAAGAGAATATCCGTCACCTTTCTGACATGGAGCATGTAAGACTCCGTCCAGGTATGTATATTGGTCGTCTTGGCGACGGCTCGCAGGCCGAGGACGGTATCTATGTATTGTTGAAGGAAGTCATAGACAACAGTATAGACGAGTTCAAGATGAATGCTGGCAAGCGCATTGAGGTAACCGTAGAAGAGAACCTGCGCTGTGCTATCCGTGACTATGGCCGTGGTATTCCTTTGGGCAAGTTGGTTGAGGCTGTTTCAATGCTGAATACCGGAGGTAAGTACGACAGCAAGGCTTTCAAGAAGAGCGTAGGTCTGAACGGTGTAGGTCTGAAGGCGGTGAATGCCTTGAGCAGTCACTTTGAGGCGCACTCCTACCGTGATGGTCAGGTTCGTAGGACTGTCTTTGAGAAAGGACTTATTGTCAGTGATACCACCGAAAAGACGGAAGATGAGGATGGAACATACATCTTCTTCGAGCCCGATTCTACCCTGTTCAAGCACTACCAGTTCCGTGGCGAGCATATAGAGATTATGCTCAGGAACTACACTTATCTGAACACAGGTTTGACCATAATGTTCAATGGCAGGCGTATCCTGTCGCGTGAGGGACTTTCTGACTTGTTGAAAGACCGCATGGACTATGATGCCTTGTACCCCATTATCCATTTGAAGGGAGAGGATATAGAGATTGCCTTTACACATTGCAAGCAGAATGGCGAAGAATACTACTCGTTTGTAAACGGACAGCATACAACGCTGGGTGGTACCCATCAGGCTGCTTTCAAGAAATATATTGCTGAGGTCATCAAGGACTACAGCGGAAAGAACTACGAATATGGTGATATCCGTAACGGTATGGTTGCAGCCATCAGCATCAATATACAGGAACCAGTCTTCGAGAGCCAGACAAAGGTAAAGTTGGGTTCTCTGACTACTGCACCTGAGGATGGCATCAGCATAGACAAGTTCATTGGCGACTTTGTAAAGGAACAGGTGGATAACTATCTGCATAAGAATACGGACGTTGCCGAGATTATCATACAGAAGATTGTGGAGAGCGAGCGTGAGCGCAAGGCTATGGCCGGTGTTGCCAAGAAGGCCAGGGAGATGAGCAAGAAGGCTAACCTGCACAACCGTAAGTTGCGCGACTGCCGCATCCATCTCTCTGATATCAAAGGAACACAGCAGGAGGATTCTTGTATCTTCATTACTGAGGGAGACTCTGCCAGTGGTAGTATTACCAAGAGTAGGGATGTGAATACACAGGCTGTTTTCTCTTTGCGTGGTAAGCCTCTCAATTGCTTTGGCATGACTAAGAAGGTGGTCTATGAGAATGAAGAGTTCAACCTGCTGCAGGCTGCCCTGAACATAGAAGACGGACTGGACGGTTTGCGTTACAACAAGGTGATAGTAGCTACCGATGCTGATGTGGACGGCATGCACATCCGTCTGCTGATGATAACCTTCTTCCTGCAGTTCTTCCCGGATCTTATCAAGAAAGGACACGTGTATATCTTGCAGACACCTTTGTTCCGTGTTCGTGGTAGGAAGACAAAAATTGGTAAGCAGAAGCTGAAAGCCATAGAAGCAGAGCTGGCTGCCCGTGAGAATAATACTGAGAACGAGGAGAGCGACAAGAAGCGTCCTCGTCATTTGAGTCTTACACAGGATTTTGTTACCCAGTATTGCTATACAGAGGAGGAGCGACTGCAGGCCATAGATGATCTTGGTCCCGATCCTGAGATAACCCGTTTCAAAGGTTTGGGCGAAATCAGTCCGGACGAGTTCCGTAACTTCATTGGTCAGGATATCCGCTTGGAACAGGTTACGCTGAACAAGAGCGACCAGGTAGCTGAAATGCTGGAGTACTACATGGGTAAGAATACCATGGATCGACAGAACTTCATTATCGACAACTTGGTTATAGAAGAAGACCTGGCTGAAGAGGAGGAAGAAGAACATGAGTACACAGCCTAAAAGAGTGCTTTTCCCTGGCTCCTTTGATCCTTTTACCAAAGGACATGCCAATCTGGTAGAGCGTGGTTTGCAACTTTTTGACCATGTGATTATTGCCGTTGGATATAACGAGAATAAGCCCGGTTGGATTCCCGTACAGGAACGTGTGTCTGCCCTGAAGGCATTATATGCCAACGAGCCTCGGGTAACGGTGGATAGCTATTCCTGCCTTACTGTGGACTTTGCCCGGCAGTGTGGTGCAAAGGCAATCCTGCGTGGCATACGCTCGGTTAAAGATTATGAGTATGAGATGCAAATGGCAGATGTGAACAGACAGCTTTCGGGTATAGAGACAATCCTGTTGTTAGCCGACCCACAGCTGAGTGCTGTCAGCAGTAGCATTGTGCGTGAGCTGGCTCATTTTGGCAAAGATATAAAACCTTTCTTGCCTGAGGGGCTGCATTACACAGATAAGAAATAAGAAAAACGGAAAAAGAAATGAAAAGAAAGTTTTTGGGCATGTTGGCGTTTTGCGTAGCACTCTCGTCTGCTGCCCAGTTTACCAATAACCGTCCATCGGAACAGCAGTCAAATGAACTGAATCAGAATCTTCAGAAACTGGTGATGGCCAGTGTGCTGATAAACGGTCGTTATGTAGATAACGTGGATTCCAAGAAGATGGTGGAGGATGCCATCAATGGAATCCTCTCCAAGTTGGATCCGCATTCTGCCTATACCAATGCTACAGAGACCAAGAAGTTTACAGAACCGTTGGCAGGCAGCTTCGAGGGTATAGGTGTTCAGTTCAATATGCTTGACGATACTCTGCTGGTGATTCAGCCCGTTCCCAAAGGCCCTAGCGAGAAGGTGGGTATTATGGCTGGCGACCGTATCGTCAGTGTGGCGGATACGGCTATCGCCGGTGTAAAGATGAGTCGCGAGGAGATTATGCGTCGTCTGCGTGGGCCCAAGGGTACTATTGCCCATCTGGGCGTGGTGAGACAGGGTATCAAGGAGACGCTGTATTTTGATGTGAAGCGCGATAAGATTCCCGTGAACTCTGTAGATGCTGCCTATATGGTTACACCTAAGATAGGTCTGATACGTTTCAATAACTTTGCACAGACTACGCATCAGGAGGTGGTGGATGCCATCAAGAAACTGAGGGAAAAAGGAATGGAGAGTCTGATTATTGACCTTCAGCAGAACGGAGGTGGTTTCCTGCAGGCCGCTGCTGATATTGCCAGTGAGTTCTTGCCCAAAGGCGATATGATTGTCTATACCCGCGGCAGAAGTGTTCCCAGTCAGGAATTCCGTAGCACAGGTAATGGTATCTTTACTACCGGGAAGGTGGTTTGTTTGGTAGATGAATACAGTGCCTCTGCTGCAGAGATTTTGTCTGGTGCTATTCAGGATCAGGACCGCGGTATCGTGGTGGGGCGTCGCACCTTTGGTAAAGGACTTGTGCAGCAACCTATAGATTTGCCTGACGGCAGTATGATACGTCTGACAACTGCCCGATACTACACTCCCAGTGGCAGATGCATACAGAAGCCCTATGAGAAGGGCGACCGCTTGAACTATGCCAAGGATGTTATCAACCGATACAACAATGGCGAGTTGACGAATGCGGACAGCATACATTTCCCCGATTCGCTGCGTTATCAGACCTTGCGCGAGAAGCGTACCGTATATGGCGGCGGCGGTATCATGCCCGATTATTTTGTTCCCCTGGATACTACCAAGTATAGCAAGTGCTATAGGGAACTGTCGGCTAAGGGCCTGATTGTAAATGCCAGTCTGAAGTACATGGACAAGAACCGTAAGAAACTTGCCAAGCAGTTTGCTGACTTTGAGCAGTTTAAGGCTACTTTCCAGGTTCCGCAGGATGTTATAGACGGTATCTTTGCCGAGGGCGAGAAGCAGAATGTTGTCCCCAAGGATGAAGAGGATAAGACCAAGGCAATAGAGAATGCCCGCCTGATTCTGAAGGGAATGGTGGCCCGTGACTTGTGGGATATGAGCGAGTATTTTGCTATTATCTACGAGGATGATGAGGTGGTAAAGAAAGCTGTTGAACTGTTGCAGAAATAAGAGAAAGTATCTGCGCTTATGATATTATATAATGTAGTGAATACGGAGATGCCCTCCATCAACCAGCAGAAGGTTTCTGAATGGGTGCGTGAGGTGGCAGCATCGTATCAGCGGCATGTAGGGGATATCAACTTCATCTTTGTAGATGACGAGGAGATTTTGCGCGTGAATAGGCAGTTCATAGGACATGACTATTATACGGATCATATAGGTTTCGATTACAGTAGCGGTACCACCATATCGGGTGATATATACATAGGCGTTGATACCGTTCTTACTAATAGTCAGAAACTAAGCTGTGCGTATACCGAGGAACTGCATCGCGTCATCATACATGGGGTACTGCACCTATGTGGCATTGACGATAAAGGGCCTGGTGAACGTGCCATTATGGAAGCAGCAGAAGACAAAGCATTGAAACTATGGAAGAATTCGATATAAGACAAGAGGGTCGTAACAAGGAGAAGGACTTCGAGAATGCCCTTCGCCCTTTGCGCTTCGAGGACTTTAGCGGTCAGATGAAGGTGGTAGAAAACCTGCGCATCTTTGTGGAGGCTGCCAAGTACCGCGGTGAGCCCTTGGACCATACCTTGTTGCATGGCCCTCCAGGTTTGGGTAAGACCACACTGAGCAATATCATTGCCAATGAACTGGGCGTAGGCTTTAAGCTAACCAGCGGTCCTGTCTTAGATAAGCCGGGTGACTTGGCAGGTATTCTTACCAGTCTGGAGCCTAATGATGTGCTCTTCATAGACGAGATACACCGTCTCAGTCCTATTGTAGAAGAGTATCTGTATAGTGCTATGGAGGACTATCGTATAGACATCATGATAGATAAGGGTCCCAGTGCCCGTAGCATACAGATAGACTTGGCACCTTTCACGCTGGTGGGAGCTACTACCCGTAGTGGTCTGCTTACAGCCCCTCTGCGTGCCCGTTTCGGTATCAATATGCATCTGGAATATTACGATGCTGAAACCCTGCAGCGTATTGTTACACGTAGTGCCGGCATTCTGGGGCTTCCCATAGATGCCGAGGCTGCCGGTGAGATAGCCAGTCGCAGTCGAGGCACTCCACGTATTGCCAATGCTCTCCTACGCCGTGTCCGTGACTTTGCACAGGTAAAGGGTAACGGGGAGATAGATCTTAAGATTGCCCGTATAGCTTTGGAAGCGCTGAACATAGACCGTTACGGCTTGGATGAGATTGATAATAAGATTCTGCTTACCATCATTGACAAGTTCAAGGGCGGACCTGTTGGTATCAATACCATAGCGACTGCCATTGGCGAGGATGGCGGTACACTGGAGGAGGTCTATGAACCCTTCCTGATAAAAGAGGGTTTCCTGAAGCGTACTCCCCGTGGTCGTGAGGTAACGGAACTGGCATATTCTCATCTGAAACGTCCTATGGGTGGCCGTTTCGGCAATCCGCTTCAAGGAGATCTCTTTGATTGAGTTGTCAGCGGTTAGCGGTTAGTGGTTAGAGTAATATAGGAGCAAGGGGCAAGGAGCAAGGGGCAAGAGAATACCAATAATGCTCAACGCCGAAGGGGTCGCGAGCTGGAAGCGAGAACGAAGTGGCAATGTTCAATGCTCAATGTTCAATGTTCAATTAATAAGATTCTTCACTCTTCACTCTTCATTCTTCATTTAAAAACTATGGTACTGAATTACATTTGGATTGGTTTTTTTCTCATCGCTTTTGTGATAGCGTTGGTGAAGTTGGTGTTCCTAGGGGACTTTGAAGTGTTCCCGGCTATGATGGATTCTACCTTCGATTCGTCCAAGACAGCCTTTGAGATTTCATTGGGTCTGACGGGCGTACTCTCTCTCTGGCTTGGTATCATGAAGATTGGTGAGAAGGGTGGCGTGGTAAATGCTTTGGCCAAGTTGTTGAGTCCAGTCTTTGTAAAGCTGTTCCCCGAAATTCCCAAGGGTCATCCCGTTACGGGAAGCATCTTTATGAACATTGCTGCCAATATGCTGGGATTGGATAATGCTGCTACACCGCTGGGACTGAAAGCCATGGAACAGCTGCAGGATCTGAACCCCAAGAAGGATACAGCTACCAATCCAATGATAATGTTCTTGGTACTGAACACCAGTGGCCTGACGCTGATACCTATTTCTATTATGGTGTATCGTTCCCAGATGGGGGCCGCTCAGCCTACAGATATCTTCATTCCTATCTTGCTGGCAACATTCTTCTCTACCTTGGCAGGCATTATTATCACTAGTCTGTTCCAGAAGATCAGTCTGCTGAATCGTACCATGTTGCTGACATTGGGTGGTGCGGCCTTGGTGGTTGCGACTATTATATGGGGATTTGGACAGATGGATTCACTGCTGATGAACAAGGTAAGCGTCAGTGCTGCTAACATCATCCTGATGCTGATAATCATAGCCTTTATCCTGGCTGGCGTCCGCAAGAAGGTTAATGTTTATGATGCCTTTATAGAGGGTGCCAAGGACGGCTTTACCACAGCGGTGAGGATTATTCCTTACCTGATAGCTATCCTTGTGGGCATTGGCGTGTTTCGTGCTTCTGGAGCCATGGATATGCTGATAGACGGCATCAAATACGGAGTTGGTGCCCTTGGCGGTAATACCGATTTTGTGGAAGCCCTGCCTACAGCGCTGATGAAACCGCTCTCCGGTAGCGGGGCACGTGGCATGATGATAGACACCATGACCACCTATGGAGCAGATTCGTTTGTGGGAAGGTTGAGTTGTATCTTCCAGGGCTCAACGGATACCACCTTCTATATACTGGCTGTTTATTTTGGCAGCGTGGGTGTTGCCAAGACACGTCATGCTGTGACCTGCGGCCTTCTGGCAGACTTGGCAGGTATTATCGCGGCAATAGCAATAGCATATATGTTCTTTGGATAAGGGCCCCCTCCCGCTCCCCCTTTGGGGGAGTGCTTATAACAAGGTATAGTAATATTTTGATATGGTAAGATGATAAAAAATGACAATATAGTCCAAAGTTCTCACTCCCCCAAAGGGGGAGAAGGAGGGGGCTTAAAATCTTTAGCAAAAGACACCGCCATTTATGGCTTAAGTAGCATTATAGGTCGTTTTCTGAACTATTTGCTGGTACCTTTATATACACATTATATGCCCACAGAGTCGGGCGACTATGGTATTTCCACCAATCTCTATGCCTACACGGCTCTTATTCTGGTGATGCTGACCTTTGGTATGGAGACTACCCTGTTCCGTTTTGCCAACGAAGAGGGAGAGAAGTCTGATACGGTATTTTCTACGGGTTTTGGATTGATAGCATCGCTTACTACGGTATTTCTGGCCCTTGTCTTTGGGTTCATCACTCCCATTGCCGACTATCTGGGGTATGCCGAACATCATGACTACTTGCTGATGATGGCTGCTGTTGTTGCAATGGATGCATTGCAGGCATTGCCCTTCTCATACTTGCGATTCCAGAAACGTCCCATTCGTTTTGCTTCGCTGAAATTGTTATTCATAGCTTTCAATATCGGACTGAATGTACTGTTCTTTGTGATACTGCACAAGACCAGCGTCTTCTATGTCTTTGCCCTCAATCTGGCATGTACGGGTCTGATTACCTTGCTTTTTATTCCCGAGATATTCAAGATACAGTGGCATTTCGACTGGACTTTGCTTCGCAGGATGCTCAGTTATTCGTGGCCCATCCTTATCTTGGGTATTGCTGGTATCTTGAATCAGGTTGCTGATAAGATAATGTTCCCGTTGGTTTATCCCGATGAGTCTGCTGCCAATGTTCAACTGGGCATCTATGGCAGTTGTGTAAAGATAGCCATGATTATGGCCATGATAACCCAGGCCTTCCGCTATGCTTATGAGCCCATTTTCTTTGCCAAGGCAAAGTACGGTGACAAGAACGAATACTATGCCGTGGCGATGAAGTTCTTCCTTGTTTTCACCCTGTTGGCTTTCCTCTGTGTAATGGGTTATATAGACGTGTTGCAGCTTATCCTTGGTAAGGGCTATCGCGAGGGAATGGCTGTTGTTCCTATTGTAATGGTAGCAGAGATTATGATGGGTGTTTATTTCAATCTCTCATTCTGGTACAAGCTTATTGATAAGACCATCTACGGAGCCTGGTTCTCACTGGCAGGCTGTACTGTTTTGTTTGCTGTCAATTATTACTTCATCCCCCAATACAGCTATATGGCTTGTGCATGGGGTGGGGTGGCAGGCTACGGAACAGCAATGGTGCTCTCCTACATAGTGGGGCAGATAAAGAATCCCATTCCCTATCCTATGAAGAGCATCATGGTGTATGTGTTGCTAACAGCCTTCTTTTATGCGGTGATGCAACTGGTACCCAGCGAGTGGCCTCTGGTATTGCGTCTGGCCATCAATACGGTGCTGATATGCGCCTTTGTGGGACACATCCTTTATCATGATCTGCCCCTCAAATCGCTTCCCGTAATCGGTAAGTATTTCCGGTAAAATTTTATTTTGGGTTGATTTAGGCTTTTTACTCTTAGCCTAAGCAGGAAAACACGCCTGTCAGGTGAGTATTAAGAAAAAAAGTTGTATCTTCGCATTTCGAAAATTGAATTAACGTAATGAACGAGATACAGATTATCCAAAGTAAAATATACGAGATTCGTGGTCAGCGCGTGATGTTGGATCGCGACTTAGCAGAGTTGTATCATGTGACAACAGGTAATCTAAACAAGGCTGTAAAGAGAAATATAAGAAGATTTCCATCCGACTTTATGTTTCAATTAGACAAAGAAGAGTTTGCAAAACTGAAGAATGATTTGATATTCCAAAATGGAATTTCAAGTTGGGGTGGCACACGAAAACTACCATTTGCGTTTACAGAACAAGGGCTAGCAATGTTATC
>JAEEGJ010020457.1_pt1 | contig 14398 bp, 8 predicted proteins | sample 8958761 | NCBI WGS metagenome assembly JAEEGJ01 (sample SAMN16246546, study PRJNA631951) | gut metagenome | biome: gut microbiome; feature: rumen; material: RS-attached | host: Bos | place: Iran: Karaj | collected 2018-10 | reverse complement strand
ATGTGTTTAAGTGAAATCTATTAATATAAACCGCTTTTATCGTTTTTCATTCTTTTATGCGTTGAGAATGAACGGCGATTTCATGATTCCGAGCGGAATGAGGAAGTAATCGTAAGTGAACATGTCACCCTGCGTCCGCCACGCGTTGGGGCCGATCCAGCGGATGCGTCCGCCCAGATGGATGCAACCGAAGGAGTTGGCGCGGTTGCCGTAAAGCGTGAGATCGAGCTTGTGTTCTCCAGCGGACAGCTTGCCGAGATTGAGTTGGAAGGGCGAGAAGGCGATGTCGCCGACGACGTTGCCGTCCAACGCGACGCCGACGAGCGTGCCGCGGAAGGAGGCAAAGTCGATTTCGCGAGCGGCCTGCCGTCCCCAAAGTTCGGGGCTGAAATCCGCCTGCCGCGATGGGAGACGGAGCGACGCGTTCTTTTCCTCCGCTAATGCGAACGTCGTGTGGTAGGTGATGTTTCCGCCGTAGAACGGAAGACCTTGCGGCGCGACATCGCCCCAATGGAGCGTGCGGACAGGCTCGACGACGGTCAAACGGTCGCCTTCGACCTTCACGCCGAAATCGCCCAAAAGGTACATTCGTTCGATGTCGGTGTCATCGCGATAGTCGCGGATGATTTGAATGACATGGTCGCCGGGCTTGAGTGGCGGCAGCGCAGTCTTGCGAACGCATTCGTCCGTCCAGTAGCCTGCGTCTTCAAAATCTATCATGTTGCCATCCAGAAAGATGGTGGTTTGTTGCGGCTGTTCGAGAGCGAGATATGGCTGTCCGACATATGCCTGACAATGAATGGTGAATTTCAACGTCAGCGTGCCGTGGACTTTCGGCGAGACGGGATAGACCCATGGTTGGACGATATGGCCGGTCTTCGGGCGGAGGCCAATCAATGCGCGGACGCGGTTGTCCAGCCGGAGGATTTCCTCCGAAGGCTGCCATTCGCCGTTGTTGAGCTTCCATGTTGGTTCATCGAGCACGAGAACATTCGGTTCATCCAACGTGATAGGAATGCAGTCGCCTTTGACTCGTGTGACGATGTTGGATTCGATGACACCTTGATTGATGGCGAAGCGTGGGATTGGACTGCCGTTGCTCATGTCGGACGGCGTGAGACGAAGGAGCAGATGGCCGTGCGGGTAGATTTCCGTTTCGAGCGTCGTCCAACCGTTGGTGACATCTGCCTGAAGCGGCGTGATGGAACCATTGGATGTATTCAGATAATCCAGTTGCCATGAGCCTTTGAGCATGACGCGGGAGGTTTCGACGTTGCCGTAGCGATCCGTTCTCGTAAGGAAAAGATAACGGACGCCGTCTTGTTCGCGTAATTGGTAGAGCAGTCCGCCAATAGCTGCGCCGCGGGCTTTGCTGAGGACTTTCAATTCACGACGAGAATCCAAAGCCGCGAGCAGGGCGGCGCGTGTGAACATCGTCTGACGGCAGTTTGCGGCGAGTTTCGCGGCGCGTTTGGACGGTTCCGCATCGCACAACGGCGCGATATCACCAGCGAAAATGACATCGCCCCCTGCGGCGCGGAAGTCTTCCAGAATCTTTAACGTGGAGGAGCGGAGCGTGATGCACGGCGGAACGAGAACCGTTGAATATTTCATGTCGCCAACGCAGAGCTCTTTGCCTTCGACATGGACGTTTTGGATTGGCAGAAGCGATTCGGCGAGAAGGTCGAAATCGAGCAGTCCTTTGAGCAGCCATTCGAAGAGATTGCCAAAGTTTTCCTCTGCCTGCTGCCGTGCGACGGATGTCTGATCAAGCGGCCCCCAGAGAAGCCAGAAGGATTCGACGGGATGGACGACTGCAATATGCGAAACAGCCTTGCCGCGTGTCATGGCGGCGTTCACGCGGGCGAAATGATCCGCGATGACAGGATATTTCTTGTACCATGATGACTGGTAATGGATGGAGGCTGGATAGTCGCGTTTCGCTTCACCCGCCATGGACGTCCAAGCCAGATGCGGGACGCGGACGGTCACGCCCAAGGCGGCCTGCCAGTCGCCATGTCCTTTGTGTCCCATGAAGTTGAAGTCCCAGTCGGTCACGCCATCGAGTTCGCTGAGAACGCCGCCGCGACCGAACTGACGAGAAGCGGATTGGGCCTGCTTGGCGGTGGAGAGTTCTTGGCAGTCGCAGAGTGTGTCGATGCCAGGGAGGAGGAACCCGCGGTAGCTACGCATGGCTTCACCAAGAGCCGCTGTTTGCGATGTAAGTGTTGGTTCCTCCATCATGTGACCTGTGCTGCGGAGGTTGTTCTTTTTGCACCAGTCGCCGATGGTGTCCGCGAAGGCGGCTGCAAAGCGTTCGGCTACATGGTCATGGAAACGATAACGGGACAGCGAGTATTTGCCGTTGGGCAATTCCCAAACGAGTTCGGGCAGTGTATCGTAAAAATCGACACCGTATGCCGCCTTGTAAGTTTCAGGGAAGTCATCCGTGAACGGGAGATTCACAATTTTCTCTTCTTGAGCAAACGTCAGGGAACTTTTGCGTGTGAACTGCGGCTCGTCTGTGAAAATGGCGGGAACGGTCTTGTCGAATTCTTTGCCGATACTTTTGCGGTAAGCTTCATGCGTGACGTTGACGAACTCCTGTATGGCGCGCGGGTTGAGCGTATCGACGTATGTTTGGTCGTTGTACCATGAGTCTTTGTTGGAGACCATCAGATAGCAGAAGATCTTGCGGAAGCCGATTGGTGTGTCGTCTTGTGCATCACATTTTTTGTATTCCGCAAGACAGCCATTGTCATCCAATTTGACGAGATAGCAGGCGAGGAGGCGGCCTGAATTATCGTTTTCTGGATTCGGTGGCGTTTCCAACGGCTTGAAACGGATTTCCAGATGGCGAGCGCGGAATTTCGGATTCTTCGTGACGATGCCGCCTGCGGCACCGGACGGCCAGCGGTCTTCGTCATACAGCCATGCCAGCATGTCGCGCTTTTTCGCTTCATCGACGCAATTATCTACGCGTTCCATGAATTCCTTTGTCAGATAGGGAGTTCCCATGCCTGTACGGGAATGCATGTGGAAGCCGCCCATGCCCATTTCTTGGAAGACGGCGATCTGCCGCCGCAATTGGCCTTCCTCCAACTTGCAGTTCCATGCCCAAAACGGCGTGTCGCGGTAAAGCGAACCTGGATTGGCGAAAATCTTTTCAAACGGGACGGATTGGTCTTTCTGGTACAATGAATCCATGTGAATGCTCCGTGATGTGAATTGAAAAATGGGCGGCTTAGCCGCCCAATACTTTTTGGATATCTTCTTGAGTGACAGGACCTTGGCGAAGAATTTTCAATTCACCGCCGACGATTGAGACGACGGTGGATGACGCGCCGCCTGTGACGGTGACTTCGCCGCCATTGATGAGCAGGGCGGGGCGGCCATCCAGATTTGCGACGGCGTCGGATGGCGTGATAGCGGCGGGCGTTCCAGACAAATTGGCGGATGTGGCGGCCAACGGCTCGCCGAGTTCGCGCAAAAGCTTGAGAATAAACGGATGGTTGGGAATTCGTAAACCAATGGTATCACCGTCGTTGGCTTCGACGATGACGGTCAGCGGGCCAGGCCAGAAGGCGTCGCCAATTTTTTTGAGCATGGCGTTTGGCTTCAAACCTGCCATGACAGCAGTTTCGACGTCTGGCGCGAGCATCTGGAGGCGTTTATCCGCAGGGCGATGTTTCAGACGGTAGATTTCCTGCCGCGCAGCGGCGGATTTCCAAAGAGCCATCAGCCCATAGACGGTTTCCGTCGGGGCGGCGATGACATGGCCGCTCCGCAGTTCGGCGGCGGCGCGGCTGATGGCCTGTGGAGAATCTTGAAGGAGCGTTTCCATTCTCACATCGTCATTTCGACGCGTTTGATGACATGGTCTTGATACGGCTTGTCCAATTCGATGAAATAGCCGCTCCAGCCCCAAACGCGGACGATCAAGTTGCGGTAGTTTTCTGGATGTGCTTGCGCCGCAAGCAGTTTGTCACGGTTGACGGCGTTGAGCTGCAACTGATGGCCGCCGCGTTGCGCAAAATATTGGACGAGCCGTGCGACTTTCGCGATGCCGTCTTCTTCGCGGAACGTGGAGTCATGGAGCTCCAACGTCAGCGGACCGCCGTTGATGACGCGTTGCAAATGCGGCTTGGTGAACGACTTGACGACGGATAACGGCCCGTTGACCTTTACGTTCAGCGATGGAGCATAGTTTGCGGGGAAGGGCTGCTGCTTGAGACGGCCGTCCGCCGACGCGGGAATTTCCGCCGCATGCCACAGATAGTACATGGCGGAGCCTGTTCCCGCGCGGAAGATGCCGCCGCGCGCATTGCGGCGGCCTTTCCATGAATCTGCGTAGGCGTCCAGAAGACGTGTCGCGATGTCATCGACATCGTCAATGTCGTTACCCATCTTCGGGCAGTCGTAGCGGACTTTTGCAAGCAGTTCGGGCTGGCCTTCGAAATCGCTGTCAACGAGTTTCGCAATTTGCGGCAACGTCAGTTCATGTTTTTCGAAGACGAGTTTCTTGATGGCTTCCAATGAATCGACGGCGGTCGCAAGACCCGTTCCATGGATGCCGAAGTTATTGTATTTGTTGCCGTGGCAGACATCGCGGGCGTTTTCGATACGGCCGTCGCACAGGACGGAAACGAACGGGCCGGGGAGAATTTCAACTTTCTTCCAGTTCTTCTCCAATTCGTCCGCTTCCAGCGACAACTGCGCGGCGATGTCGTCCATGAATTCGTCGAATGTGCGCGCATTGCTTCTACGGACAACTTTATCGACGACGGCTGGTAGCGAAACGGCACCTATATTGGCCAAATCCATGCCGACGCCTGGAATGATGAACTCCCAGCAGGCCGCTACAGCATATTCCCGCGCGTCTTCCAATTCATAGCCCAGATCCACAAGGCCTGGAATGACGACGTCGTCATTGGAATACTGCGGGAAACCGAGGCCTTGTTTCGTAAGCTCCGTCGCCTTCTCAAGTATTTCGATTGGCGTGTCATGGGCGATTCGCAGATTGATTTTCGGATCGATTAGTTTCAGTTCGCAGGAGGCCTTCAACGCCATTTCCGTTAACAAGTTGTAAGCGTTTTTGCCATTGCGATCAACGCCGCCGAGCACGAGACTTTGGCCGTTGTCGCCTTGCTGGACGCCGACGTAGAGGTCTGAATCGCGGTTGAAGGAGAGGAAGAATTCTTCCAACAGTTCAAAGGCTTGGTCTTGTGTAAGGATTCCATTGTCAAGATCATGCTTCAGATAAGGGAACATATATTGATCAAAACGTCCGACACCGTTGTGGTATTCGCCTTCGCACCACAACGTGTAGTGGAGGATGCGGAAGAATTGGAGGGCTTCGTGGAATGTCGTCGCGCCGTTTTCGGGAACTTTGGCGAGAATAGCAGCGATTTCCGTGCGGCCTTCCTTTTCAGCGGCTTCGCGATAGCGTCTGGCCAGATCCAAGACGGCATCAATGCCCGAAATGGCTGCTTCCAGAAATTCGACGCCCATGTCGTCATGCTGTTCGCGGGCGACGGCGAGGCGGTCTTCTGCCACTTTACGGCGTGCGCGAAGGCCCGCCTTGATGGTCGTGGCGTAATCCGGACTGATGTTGAAGACGAAGCCTTTTTCATGGAGATACGCCTTGGAGCGCATGTCCTTCCATTCCTGCTCCGTGAATTGTTCGGGAATCTGCTTGACCGTCCGCGTGAAGGCGATACGTTCATCCAGAATGAACGCAGGCTTTTCCGCTGCGAGCATCGCCTTCAGGGCTTCTGCGGAGCGTTTCGTCGGTGAGAGCTTCCGTGCGGAGAAATCGTCTTCAAGATGCCAGTCTGCGTCATGACGCAGAACATGATGTTTGTGGGCGTTGATGTAGTCGAGAAGTGATTGGATGTGCGGAGTCATGGCTATGGTGTCGTTTGTGGTGTGAAAATGTGTCTATGGACACTATATATAAGGTATAGGAAAATCTTGTGGATGGTTTCAGTTTTTGAAAACCGCGATGTACTCTTGGTTCCCTTCGGGACCAAGAATCGGCGACGGAATGACATCTAAATTTATCCAATGTAATTCCGTTTGCGCAAAAGCCAAGATTTTCTCAACGCATTGTTGCCGTATTTTTTCATCTTTTACGACGCCATGCTTGCCGATGTTTTCGCGTTCGGATTCAAACTGTGGCTTGATCAAGACGGCGATCCATGCATTTGGCGCAAGAAGCGGCTGGCATGGCGGCAGGACTTTTGTTAGCGAAATGAACGACACGTCGCCGACCAATATGTCGATTGGATCAGGAATCAATTCTGCGGAAAGTTGCCGTGCATTCGTCTTCTGGAGATTGATGACACGTGGATCCGCAACGAGTTTGGGGTGGAGTTGATCCGTTCCGACATCGACGGCATAGACTTTCACAATACCATGCTGTAGAAGAACATCCGTAAAACCGCCCGTTGACGCTCCCAAATCAAGGGCCGTCTTGCCTTCAAGATTCGGATGGAATTTTTCAATGGCGGGAAGTAGTTTGTATGCGCCGCGAGAGACGTATTTCAATTCCTGCAAGACATTCAGTTGCAATGAGTCATCGATCGCTTGGGCAGACTTGCGCACAGGCGTTCCATCTGGAAGCAGCACCTGTCCGCTTGCGATAAGCTTCTGCGCGGCGGACTTCGATGGCGCTAGCCCCGTATTGACAAGCAGTTGGTCGGCTCTGATTTTCATGGATCACGATATAGCATACATATGAAGTACATGTTCATTAAAGAGTGAATCATCAATATAACCTATATCAATACCACTAATAGTTTTAAAATAATCATCATAAGAGTAAAGTTGAGTTATATATGAATACTGTGGATCCATTATTTTGATAGTTTTATTTTCTTTATCGATACTTTTTACACTATATGCATGATGTCCAAAACTTACGCTCATTATAATATCTCCGTCAGCAACTTTATCTGCTAAGAAATCAAGATAGTTATAATAGTTTTCTTTTATATAATTTGGCATATTAATAAAAGTTTCTACAAATCCTACGGTATCAAGACTGTTTAACATATTATTGAAATCATCTTCTAAAAATGCATATCTTGTTATATCTTCAGCGAAGTCAAATATAGCTTTGGAGTCGTTATTATCTTCTATATCTTTTAAAAATTTTGATCTTATATCTAAAAATCCATAATGTAGTTGAGTAAAATTGTAATTGTTTGAATTCATAAAATTCGTTATTTTTATCAATTCTGAATCCGTATATTTCTCATAGCCAAGATCCCACTTTTGGTGCTTTCTTAAAAAGGCAATATCAACACTGCCGTCATCTTTTAAAGCATCTTTCCAAATATTTCCCTTCCCATGCGTATAAATGTCGTAACTCGCATCCATAACCAAAATATCATTTGGCATTTCTCTTACTATATTTGTTAGTCCGAAACCACAATTCATATATTTAGTATTAGCAGTTATATAATTCTTAGCATCCTCTTTATACAAGGCTATTTGTTCATTACTCATGTTATCAAAAATTGAACTGTCATAATTAAGTTCATTTATCGGAAATTTTACACGAGTTTGTACACGATCAAATGTATTACAACCAAGTATAATATTCATTTCATCTGCCGGACACGTGCCAAAATCTGATACATACTTAATAGCTTCATCTATATCGATTTCTTCTATTATTTCTTGACGTTGGTACCTCAATCTTCTATCTTCTGCAAATCTCACTATTAAACATGCCTGCTCAATGAATTTTGCACCGTCGCATCCATCTAATATTCCTGGGTAGCCAACATATTTCTCGTTAACCAGTCCGTCCATAACAAATAATTCCGAATTTTCAAAAGTTATCGGAGTTTTAAGATTTAATGTAAGATTATTGTTTTCATCTTCACTAAATAGTGATAATAGTTTCACGAAACTTTTTGGATTATTTAGTGCGGATACTATTGCTGCAACTACGCCGCAATCTCCGGTTCCTCCTTGCCTAATATTATATCTTGCTATTGGCGGGAAAAGTTCAAGATATTTTTCAGGTGAGATATTTAGTTTAATTATTGAATTTCCGTCATTGGCATATAAATTATCACCTATTTGAACTACTTCACCTGCTACATTTTGCATATTATCTTCTGTTTTTATCAAAGCTGATTTTATAGCCGAATTGTAGGTATTTTTATAGTCATCAGAGTTTTCATCTTCAAAGAAGGAAGCTTTTTGTAATGCATATTTTGTAATAATAAGATCTTCTAATACTGAATAGTTTATTTCATATTTCGTAATACCATAAAAGTCTGTTGTATTCAGCATTTTAAGTGCTTCCTCTCTTGAAACAGTTATTATTTTATCTCCGAATTTTGCACTTACGGAAGAAACTATTCCGTTATCGTAATACGAGATTTGAAAATCTGACATCGTCTCCAGCGATATGGCGGTCGCAGTGCCTTTCCCCTTGTAGATGAAATATCCACGGCCCGCCGAAAGCGTCGCAGAACCATTTTGGATTTTCAATGAACGCCACCGTCCATCCCGCCACTCCCATGCGGACAGGACATTGTTCAATATGGCTCTCTTTTCGCCGCCGATGGCGACCAGATGCCATCCTTTTCCGTCCGATATCCCGCCAAGCACCAAATCGGAATCCTCTTGGGTGAACCTGACCGTTTGCGGATTACGGCTGTATATCCACAACGGCGTTCCGGCGGCAAGCGGCAGCGACGCGTGGACGTATGATTTGGTCCGCCGGTCCAGTTTGAAAGGCTTCAGTTCCGCGAACAACGCCTCGTTGCCCTCATCCTGCGGCCAATCGCCCTGCGATGCGACCAGATTCCAGCCGGGCTGAAGGCTGATTTCCTCCTGGGCATAAGACACAGAACACATGCCCAGCAGCATCCATGTCAGCACGATGCTGAATAAGGCTTTCTCAAAAAACTTTTTCCGATTCATTTTACTATGATTGTTCATTTTCTTGTTTTGTTTGATGACCGCCGTTCCCACAGGTCGCATCCCTTCCGACCACTAACCACTAACCACTAACCACTGACCACTGACCACTGACCGCTATTCCAGAATCTTGAAATGGCCCATGAACGTGCCGGCAATATCTAAGTTAACGGGTTTTGTGAACGCAAGCGACTGGTCTTCCGGCGTGGAGGCCTTTGCCCCGTCCTTCGTTATTCTTATCGTTTTTGTAGCGGGGAAGACCACTTCCATTTTCCATCTTTCACGCCCTTTCTGCATCAGGGCCATGTAGAGGCAGCAGACCGTGTCGCCGATTTTTATCGTCCCTGCATAAGATGCCATCTGCTTCAAGCCGTGTTTTTGCATGAAGACGTCGTCGTTTTGGCTGACGCGACCGAATTTCAGGACTGTAAAGTCCTGATTGTCAGGAATATTCAAATCCGGTTTGCCCGTGATCATCTGCATCACGTCAACCCATCTGCCGATGTCGCCGTCGGTGGACATGCCCTCCGGCGGATTCATATACTCGATGGAGATCCACTGCTTGTTTTTTGTCTTGTCTTCGTTCATGAAGCGATAGCGCACATCCCAGAACGCGATTTGGGAGACCGTCGGCTCCTTCTGCCAGGTATCGGCGAGCCGGACGCTGAAACGGCCGGCTTCGACGATGCGTTCGGTCGTCTTCTTGCATAGGTCCGCGTTGCACCACAGATAATGGAGGACCTTCTTGCCGGCCGTTTCACGTGAGCATTCAGAAGGACCGATGTAGTCATGACGGTCGCCGTTTTTCGAAGGATTGGTGTCCATGGTTGATTTCACCTGTTCGTCTTTTGGGAGCTTTTCATTGATTCTTTCGGAAGGCGCGCCTCCACCAGTGGCTTGTTTGCCGTTATTCAAGGCCTTCTGACTTTCTTCATTCTTCCGGGCGTCGTTTGACGGATTCTCCTGGGCTTGGGATATTTGTGGAGACTCATGCCTGATGACGAACCATCCTATATGGAAGCCAATCAGGCCCAATAAGACAAGACACACGGCCACAATGAACCATGTTTTCTTTCTCCGTTTCTTTTTTGCCGCCTCAGCAGGCGTTGAATGATGCTTTTTCATTATATTGGTATTTTCATGGAGCGCTATGGAGAACAATCGTAAATCTATTAATTTAGGCCTTCAGGAGACCTTTGCAATATGAAGAGGAAAAAGAAAGAGATTCTAGATTTCTAGAAAAAAAGCACAGGTTTGGGGCCTGTGCTTTTCAAGAGAATATAAGTTGCGTAGCTACGGTTACTTAACAGAACCGGTATTGATCTTGAGGTCTGCGCGGTTCTGGAGTTTATCAACGGTACCGTCTTTGATCCAGAGGATGCGGTCTGATGTGGCGAGCATCTTATGGTCGTGGGTGGCGGTGATGACCGTCACGCCAAGCTGGCGGGAGAGGTCGGACATCAGCTTGATGATGTCTTCACCAGTCTGCAAGTCCAAGTTGGCGGTCGGTTCGTCGGCAAGGATGATAGCGGGTTCATTGGCGAGGGCACGAGCAATGGCGACACGCTGCTGCTGACCGCCGGACATTTCGTCCGGGCGGTGGGTAAGGCGGTGGCCGAGGCCGACCATTTTGAGGACTTCAATGGCGCGCTCGCGCGCCTTGTCCGGATCCATGCCGCCGAAAAGCAACGGCAGGGAAACGTTGCCGATAGCGTCATACGCATACAACAGGTTGTATGACTGGAATACATAACCGATGTGATGGCCACGGAAGTGGGCCAGCTGACGGGCGGAGAGCTGCGTCAGGTTGATGCCCGCGACTTCGACGGAGCCGGATGTCGGCGTGTCAAGAGCCCCGATCATGTTGAAAAGAGTACTCTTACCGGATCCAGACGGACCCATGATGGAGAGGTATTCACCGCGGAAGATATCGACGTTGATGTCTTTCAGGGCGTGGACGATGACTTTACCGAGATTGAAGGTCTTGTTGACCCCACGTACTTTGATGAGTGTTTCTGGCATTATTAGATATCCTGTTTAGAAGGAGTTTGACCCAATGACTGCGTTTGACTTGAATCACTTAGAACGGGAGTTTGATAACGGCCTTGGAAAGGAAGGTGACACCGACACCGACCGTGGTGATCAGACCCATGCCGCAGGAGAATCCGGCGGCGACGACAGGAATGTACTGCCTCCATTTCAGTTTCAGTCTCTTCTTGAAGTAGAACTGTCCGATGAGGGCTCCGATGAAGGAGGGCAGGATGGTGTGCGGCGTGCTCTGGCCGAGGCCGCGGACAACGCCGTATGTCAGCATGATCGGCGCACCGAGCATGCTCATGCCGCTGAAGAGGACGACGCCGAACAGCGTGCCTGCTCCAATGATCCACATGTTGAAGGCTTTTTCGAACATGGAGTATTCACCCATGGTGGCGGTGAACATAACGCAGGAGTTGGCGGCGTTCAGTTCCCACATCTTCTGGGCGTAGGGGTAGGCGACGGACGGGATGCGGTCGAGGCCCCAGATGAAGTTCATGAAGAAGATGGTCGCCAGCAAGATGATCGGGAAGAGGACGAGTTTCGTCTTCCAAATTGATGTGAATTTCGTACCCGTCAATTCGCACTGCCGATAGAAGACCGTCATGGAACCGTAGTTGGCGATCGGCAACGGGAGGAACCAAATGGCGATGCCGTGGTATCCGGAGAGGATCAGCGCGGCTTCGCGGATCATCGGGACTTCGACGACCTGACCGACCATACCTTCCAGACGGGCGGTAACGTAGGAGATCAACGGCGTATAGACGAAGCCGAGGATGATGAGGACGATCAAGACGTTGCGGATGTCGCGCGTCCAGCCGCCATGATGCCAGATGAGCAGGCCGATGGAGAGGCCAGTATAGGTCATCGTGACGAGGAAGTAGCAGAGGATGATGAACCACGCGGGGAAGTCGCCACGGCCTTTCGGAACATCATGCCAGGAGCCCATGGGGACATCCTGCGTTTTGTTCTTGCGGGCCTTGCGGGCCTTCGCCATGGAGCTGAAGACCTGCGCGAAACCGGCCAGAGCGATGGCCAGGGCGATACCGATATGGAAAGAGAAGTAGAAGTCGATGTTGTTTTTGAAGAGGGTGACGACGGTGTCGTCGCCGGTCTTCCAGTCGGAGAGCAATCCGTAGTGGTAGAGGATCGGGTTGGCGACGAAGGTGATGATCAGTCCGACGAAGGAACCGACCATGCCCCAGTACGGCATGACCATGCCGCTGATGAGATTGCCGAAGGACCAGTTGATACCGGTGGCGACGGCGGGGAGGTACTGTCCCGTCTTGTCTGTGAAGTCAGAGAACGGGATGGGGAAGATCTGGATGGCCGTTCCAGTCAAAGCACCGGAGATGACGGGGAGGAACAGATAGATGAGACCGAAAGCCAATCCCAAAGCGCCGCCGATGGCGAACACGCGCCAGCGCCAGGAGTCTTCAGCGTTCTTATTGTTCTTGGATTCAATGTCTTCCGCCATGGCCATGATACCCTGTGCACCGACAGGAGCCATCGGGAAGGGGAGTTTTTCCATATCGGATGCGATACGGAAGAGACCGTAGCCGAGGACCAAGTGGGAGAGCTGTCCGACGAAGGAGCCGATGAACATCATGGCGATTGGCGGCAACCAGTCAACATTGAAGAAAGAGCGCTTTGCGTAGGAGTCGGATGTGAGCGGTGGCGCATACCAGCGGGGGAGCAGATCCGTAATGCCGTTGGCGGCGGCGGCGTCAGACTGGATGAAGAACTGATGCCAGAGAAGACCGCCTGTCGTAGCCGCGCCCATCAAGGCGCCGGCCATGTAGAACAGAACGAAGATTTCGGATTTGTTCAGATAGCGGTGGGCACGTTTCGCGACTTCGATGAAGAGGATGACGGTAACCCACTGTGCGGCACCGCCAATACCCTGACCGGCCAACAGTCCCATGTAGATGGCGCCAGGCACCATCAGCAGGGCGACGAATATGGCACCGAACAGGGCGGACCAGCGGAAACCCTCCTCGAACGTAGAGGGGACTTCCATGATCTTTCTAAATTCATCGAGTTCCGAGTCGATCTTGTGATGCGGAGCTTGTGACTTCGGCTGCATGACTTTTGCGTTGTTTTCCATGTTAGTTACCTCCGCTGTGATTAGTTGTTCGCCGTGGGTGCCGTTGCTTCAGCCGGAGGATTCTGGCTGTTCTTTGCGTCGCCGGTTGCCTGCGGAGGATTCGCGCCCAACGTCGTGAGCGTCCGCTGACGATACATTTCCATGGTCGTTCTGGGGATGGACCGCCAGATGAGGAACTGCTGCCGGAGGTCGTCCAGGAAGACTTTGTTCAGTCGCTGCCAGTCTTTCGGCTGGCCGGAGATACGGTTGAGGATGACGCGGACTTCGTCGATGCCTTCGATTTCGGACGGCGTCGAGCGGAGCTTGAAGTTCTGGGAGACACCGAGGTCGAAGGGGGCGAGGGCGAGCGTCGCGTCAAGTCCGAGCTCCTGCGTGCTCTTGTCTCTGACAAGTTCCACTTCGGAGGTCATGAAACGTCCAAGACCCGTATCGGTATGGTTGGCGAAGTGTTCGAGGAGGAAGGAGAGGACGCCCGTGATATCGTACTGTGAAACGGTGAACGGGAAGACCAGATCCAGAACGTCACCCTGCGGTTTGGGCGGCCGCCAGATTCTCATCAAGCCCGGGTTGGCGGATTTGGATGCCTTGATGGCAGGATAGACGGAGGAAATCAGAACCGTGATCATGACAATTAGGATGGTCACGATCGTGTTCGTGGAGGACATGTTCATTTCCGGTACGCGGACGAGGCCGTATTCGGCGGCAACGCCGAGGCATTTCAATGTGCCCTGCGCGAGGAGGTAGCCGCCGAGACCGCCGATCAAGGCGTAAACCATGGATTCGGCGAAGAACAGGGTAGCGACGTGCTTCGGGGCGAGGCCGAGAGCAGAGAATGTGTAGATTTCCTTCTGGCGGTCAGCGACGGAACCAAGCATCGTACCGAAGATGACCAGACCGCCGAGGACGATCGGGAAGAAGAGGTCTTTCGCACCAGATGCCTTCAAGACCGTTCCGAGCAGGTGGCGGTAAACACCGTTTTCACGCGTGGCGGGAATCGGGAAGGAAAGGATTCGGGCAAGTTTTTCAGCCGTTTCGATGGCGGATTTGAAGCTGTCCGTATAGACGACCAACGCGTAGAGATTGGCGCCGAGACGCTTGGCTGAATCGGCGGAAACAATGACGACTTGATCGACAGGGATGGATGCCCAGTTACGCTGCGACATGGCTTCCATTTCGTCTTCGTTATCCGTGTTGGTGGGCATGTTGGCGGATGTTTCCGTGAAGTCGGCAGGGAGGATGGAAGATGTGTCCATGTCCTTAGCGGCGGAGACTTTGACGGCGTCGATCAGCTGGCCGACGGTGAATGTGCGGCCT
>JAEEGJ010020455.1_pt1 | contig 14399 bp, 11 predicted proteins | sample 8958761 | NCBI WGS metagenome assembly JAEEGJ01 (sample SAMN16246546, study PRJNA631951) | gut metagenome | biome: gut microbiome; feature: rumen; material: RS-attached | host: Bos | place: Iran: Karaj | collected 2018-10 | reverse complement strand
CTGGCTTCAATGAGGGCGGTGGCCATCAGCGTCTTGCCCAGGCCGGGATCGCCCGCCAGCAGGAGCCCCTTGGGGGCGGACACGCCCAGCCGCTCATAGGCTTCCCGGTTCTTCAGGGCGTCCGCGATACGCTCCAGTTCCTTCTTTTCCTCCGCATACCCGATGATCTGATCAAAACTGTTCATGTTTATCTCCTTGCTGTATGTTAAATTTCTTTGTTCCGCTCGCCTGTCCGGATAGTCCAGCATCAGGTAGGGGCAGGGTTCGATAAGCAGGTCTCCGGCTTTTCCGGAACCGTCGCCCACCGGCGCAACGAGCACGCACATATCCAGAAAGCAGCCGTTTATCTCCCGGTCCCGGCGCTCTGCTGCAGTCATGTGCCGGCGCTCGTCGTCCAGCAGGATGCAAAGCTCACCGTTTTTGCCTTGGAGCAGGTCTCCCTTTTGAAAGGGCGTCGGCACGTCGATCCAGAAAGAACCCAGCCCCATGACGGAAGAACGCTGGGGAAGGGGACTGTGGTCCGCGGCGATATGGGCATAGCCTCCGCCGGGTTCCAGTATCGCCTGGATCGTCTGGACCGCTTCGTTTTCGATCCAGGTTTTCTCCGCGTACCCGCCGCCTGCGTTCAGCGCCTCCCGACAATCGGTGAAGGTGTAAAACGCCCGCTCTCCGTCCGCAAGCCACACCGCTCCGGGTTCATCCTGTTCAAAGCGAGCCTTGGCGAGTTCCCAGGAGCTGATCTCCTCCTTCAGCCATTCGTGCAGGCTCATGGGTATGGGAAACCAGTCGTTCACCGGCAGTGGCATATCCTCCGAGCAGCGCAGGAGTTTCCTCCACCCCCGGATCCGCTCCCCCCAGGAGAGGCTTTCGTTGTTCCAGATCAGCACTGCGGCCTCCAGGGAATTGAAACGATGATGGATGGCCGCCAGGTGCTCCCGGATCGCCCGGGACTCCACATAGGGCAGCAGGTCCATGTTTGCCGCACCCTTCATTGCCCGTCCTCCCTTGAGGCAGTCCCGCAGATCCGGAAGATCCCGGAGAGAACGCTGCCGGTCTGCGGCAGGACGCCGTCCAGCTGATCGGGATCCGCGGCGACGGGAAAGCGGAAGCCGAAGCAGTCCAGGGTCAGGACCGCATAGGGGAGACCGGTCAGGGGATTTATCCGAAGCGCTGAATCGACGGCAAAACCGGTCATTCTCGCCAGGGGCTCCCGGATTTCCTTGTGCGCGGGATCTTTCCAGGGAAGAACAGACGGGCAATCCAGGTGACCGGGCTGATTCGCCAGGAAATCCTCCCGGTCAGCATAAATGCGCAGGGTCCGGGGGAAGAGGGCGGGCTTTGCCCGGCAGACCGTTTCGGCGCAGATCGGATGATCCGGGTGGTTCAGCAGCAGCATCGGAAGCATGAACGCGCTGCCCTCGTTCTCAAACTTCAGCTCCCATACCGGGCAGGGACTCTCCGTGCTGCGACACCGTTTCCGGGCGCGGACCCGATACCCAGTCCCAGTGTTCAGACCGGGCTCGCAGAGCGCAGGCTGCACGGGCCCGCCGGGAAGTCCATAGAACCACAGCGCGGGACCGTCATCCCGGCGCAGGACCTCCGCTGTGCCTTCCGGCGTCTCCATCCGGTCCAGCAAAGCGCGGTTATCGGTGTAAAGACGGTTCAGATCGGTGTCGGCGTTCACCTGGAAGCCGATGCAGAAATATTCATTTGCCATACCGTTCCGCCTTTCTCCCTTCGTTTCGAAGCGAATGATACGGGATCAGGGAGCGGGAAATCAAGGAAAATACCGGCCGGGTACGGGCCATTTATGACGCCTCCGCCATCCGGTATTCCTCCGGCATGGTCAGATAAAAGACGTCGCCCGGACCCGGGTCCCGCAGTTGCCGCTTCAGCGAATATTCAAAGTTGATGCCGGCGAGGGAGCAGAGCTTGTCCACCAGCCCGCTTTTCTCCGCCTCTCCCAGGTCGCTGCAGGCGCGAACCAGCTTCACCAGGAGGAGAAGCTCCTCGTCGGTGAAGGTCCGGCTGCCCAGCCAGCAGCCTTTCCTGCCGCTGCGGATATCCAGGCCCAGTTCTTCTCTCATCCGGCGGAGGGTGCGGCCCAGGGCCTTCCGCTCGCAGGTGATCCCGTATTCCTTCGTCAGCAGCTCCCCCAGTTCCTCCTGCGTGACGGGGGATTGGGCGTCGGTGTACTTTTCCAGGATCCGGAGGATGCACAGGGGAATAAGGTTTGCTGAAGTGACCTGCTTCATTGCTGTCGCCTCTCTTTCGTCAATTTGGTCCGCCGGGCTGACGCCCACGGCGGAAGGGCGGCTGCGTCGAAATGGACAGCGACGCGGCCGCAAATACCGGGTACAGGTTGTCAAGGTACAAAAAGGCATAATGGGGGCAGAAAACCCTCTGTCACTTTTTCTCATTCAAGAGAAGAAGAACAAAGGGTTTTTCAAAGCGTTTGTTGATTTGTGGTTTGATTATACGAAACGATTTGACAGGAAGTCAAATAAAATTCCGAAATTTGTGCACCTTTTTTGTCGTATTGGATACAGGCCGAACGAATGCCTATTCAGGAAAGGACAACGAACGGATTAGAATTCTTTCCAGAAATTGCTCAAGACAGTTCCCAAATCAGCGAACCGTCCAATATTGCGGCAATTCTCGGCGCCAGATCAGGAATTGCTGAGGGAGTCGTGTTTCCTGTAATCAAAAAAGGCAGTCCAAGCTCAAGCCGCTTATCCAGAATAATGTACAGTTTCTCCATTGAGGCTTGTTTTCCGGCTAAATCCTCGATTCCTTCAATGACTAGCATATTGCACTGGCTCAGCAATGTAATAAATGAGGAATTAGCATGGATAAAACGTGCTGCAAACCCAGCGCAGGTTTGAATCACAGCGTCAACAAATGACGCGCCTGTGAACCGACAAACTGATGAATTGGGATGAGCGTTCCTATACTCTTCGATGCATTGTTCTGCAGCTGCCTTGACTTGCGCAGATGCTTCGTATAGGTACAAATGCCGGTATATATCGGAGCTTTCCGCAAATGCGGAAAACAGTTTGTTGGTCAAATCGGAATTATTCATTTTCGTCAAATCTTCTTCCATTCAATGCGTACATGCTAAATAAGCGACCTGAGGCAATCTCACTTGCTCCCCCCTGCATTCTCCTGGGAATGAACGGGAAAATGGGGGGTGGCGCTTCTGGTGCTCTTGGCCTAGTTTCTGCCTGTCAGCAGTTCCTCGAAAGCTGGTGAACCGTAGCGCACAATGAAATCAACCGCATCCGATACCGAATCAGGCAGTTTCAGGACCTTTACGGCGTATTTGCTGCCTTTTAGGATATCCAGAGCCCGCTCTGCGGCCGTTTGCCCGGCGTGGTCATTATCGAAGCTAAGGATGATCTCCGTGGTGTCGCGGGGAACGAGCCGCAACTGATCCAATGTAAAGGCTGTGCCCACAGTAGCCACGGCATTATCGAAGCCCATCTGATGGAGAACCACCACGTCGAAGAATCCTTCCACCAACAGGATACTGTTCCTCTGAGAGTATTGCGCTTGGTAGATTCCATAAAGAGAGTCGCGCTTGTGGAAAGCTATGGTTTCCGGGCTGTTGAGATATATTGCCTCTGTTCCACCTCCCAGAAATCGGCCGGAAAACCCGCGCACTTCCCCTTGAGCATCCTGTACTGGGAAGATCAAACGGTTGCGGAACCTGTCGTAGGCAACACCGGTACTGTCCTTATAGGCCAGTCCAGCACAAACCACTTCTTCAGCGCTGAAACCTAACGTTTCCATCGCTTTCAGCAGATTGTCCCGGCCATCAGGGGCAAAGCCTAGGCAGAATCTTTCAGCAGTCTCTCGTTCAACGTGCCGTTCGCCCAGAAAGGACATCCCCTCATTGCCGGAAGACTGTAACAGTTGGTCCTGGAACCATCGGGCAGCTTCTCTGTTTATGCGCAGAATCCGATCCCGAAGCCAGGAATGATCCTGTTCTCCTTTCGATGAGCCACTGACAGCTTGACGCTCGTGGTTCTCATCCTGAGCGGTGAATATTCTGTCTTTCCCCATGTTAACCAACCTCCTTCAGGCAGGCGCATCTTCATTATATAGATACCTTTTTAATTCAGCGCTTTGCGCAGTCGCGAGAACATATGCTGCATGAGATCATGCAGTTCACCGTAGGGATGATAGTCCGGATGATTCCCTGCCGATTGGCGAATGCTTCCCTCTCCAAAAACGCATTTGACAGAAAAACGGTCCGCATCAAAGGCGTTGATGCCGGAATGCATTTCCGGTTTCTCCCACCAGGCTCTGTCTGCCAGAGAAAAGAATTCCTCTGCAAACGCTTCATCCAGGGATGCTTTGAAGGTAATCTGTGTACCCTGCTGCGTTAGGCACTTGAAGGTGACACATAATTTTATCCGGTCGAATTCCGCTTTTTTCGTTAGGATGTAATCCCGATCCTTCGGAATCTGCACGTCGCTTTGAGCCCAGTCAATCGTGACCTTGACGCAGGCGGGAAACCGATCGAGCCCTGCCGGACAGTTATGGTAATAAAAGTCTCTCAGCAGGATCCGGTTCTTTTCGGAAAGCCTGTCCAACAGGGCTTTTCTGGTCTCCTGATTGTGGTATAGGTCGCCAAGCGCTTCCTTCAGGTCCTCTGGGGTTTCGATGGAAAACTCCCGCATTAACTTCGCATTGCGGGCAATCAGGGTCTCCGCACTCATCCGAGCGCCGGTTTGCTTCGGTTTGTCCATAGTTGTCCCTCCTTGGTGACTGTAGCATCAACCGCTATTCACCATCATTGGTTTCAGACTGTTGTTCACTCTGATCGTCCTTGTCAGACCGCTCTTTTTTGTCCTGCCTGAGCAAGTCCAGAAAATCCTGAAAAGTGACATGACCCGTCAATCCCCCCTCAAAGTAATCCGCTACCTTCTCCTGGGTTTTTTCAATATACCGTTTTCCGGGGAAGCGTTTATCCGGTATCCCCTCGTCGCTGAGCGGGCAAAGAATAGCGGAAAATGCTTCCCATTGATCGTCATATGCTTTTTTCCCGATACGGAAAGAGAAATAATAGCAGCCGTTCTCCTTCAATGTATGGTCGTGAATATTGAACTTGATCGAGTAGGAAGGGTATTCACTGTAAACCAGCACCATCTTCTTGTCGCAATGGACTTGGAAAGAATCATCATAATCGTAGTCGCCAACAACGGTGCTGACCAGGGGGATATCTTTCAATGCGGGCATGTATTCCGGCTTAAACAGGATGCGGCTAATCAGCTTTTGCATGCTGCCGTAATCCATGTGATTGTAGTCCAACCGTTTACGCTTGAACCTCGGCAGCCCGTTCTGATCAAATACCTTGCTTCTCTTAAAGGCGGAGAAATAATCCGCAATCGACTTCCGCATGGCCGCCTGTGCTTCTGCATGATCGTCAAAGACGCGGTTTGACCGTAGATAGTCTGTGGAGTCCATCAAAAACCAGGTGGAGTGATTGGGCTTACCGGTGGTAATTGAGAGAAGATACTGTTTCATGTCTGCATCCTTTCTTGCTGATATGTGATTCATGCACCGTCGGTTTCCTGCACTTCGGGTGTGGGGATCAGGGTGCAGGAAAGGGCATGGCGGTGGAGCGTCAGGGACTCGGCCACATCGGTGACGGCATGCTGCAGGATGGGCATCGGGGCATCCAGCTGCAGGAGCCGGCAAAGCCTTCGGGCGTGGGCGATAGCGTCGGGGGAGAAGTTTGATATACCGATGCGCCGGTCGGCTGCCGCCTTTTCTTCGGGCGTATACGCGCCGCAGACGCAGTATTCGTCGCCGGGACGGGAAAAACCGTAATCCCCGTATTCGGCGACGCCCTGCCCGTCCAGGAGCGGGTCGAGCCAGACCGCGGCAAAGCGGTCCGGGTCGGGACGGGCAGCCTGGGAATCGCCATCCGGCTCAGCAAGCCCGGCTGCGGCAAAGATCCCGGAAATCAGGTCAAGGCACTCGCTTTCGGCAGCGGAGGGAGCTGGATCGGCGGCAGAGAGGCGGCAGATAAAGACCCGGTCAGGCTCGTCCAGACCGTAAGACCAGACCGGGACGCGGACCTCACCCCGGCGGGCCTGCTCGTCAAAGAGGGCGCGGATACGGTCAAGGGCGGCGGTTTCCAGGACCCGGGAGACAGAGGAAGCAGTATTCATTTCAGCCATTTGATTTACCCCTTTCAAAAAGATGCAGTACGACAAGGGTCAAGCCTGCATAGGATAAGGGATCGAAAGACCGAAAATCAACGAAAATACGGAAACGGATGGGTCGATTTTGTCCCATCAGCGGTAAATTCGGACGGCGATACGCCGTGTTTCCCAAAACCTGCATCGTTTTCTTACCACTGCAGCCTCCAGAAAAGAGTCGGTCCCATCTGCGTTCATGTCTGATTGCCAGGCGGCCAAGAAAACTGCCGGGCTGGAAAAGTCTCTTCCGCCGCAGGGAGGCCTTATCTGTCCTTGTCCACGTCCCGGATCAGCATGCCCGACTGGTCGCCCCGGGCCAGGACCTTCCCGTAAAAATCCCGGGTCACGTCGCAGTATTTGTCGTACTTCCCCAGGATCCTTCCGTAGAAATCCCGAATCACGATATCCCCGTTGGATTTGACCTCCCGCCAGCCGATGGTCTTCCCCGTCCAGTCCTGAATTCGTTCCATGATTTGTGTTCCTCCCGTTTTGTCGCTGATGCTTTGATTATAGGGGAGGATAGGAGGGGAAAGCAACTATTCAGCTATTGGGTAATGGGTCATATGTGACGCACTTGAAAACGTGGTGGGTTGTCATCGCGCCAAGATAGAGAGCCTATGATTAAGAATGTACTTCAACTGGCTCTCTTTGCTACAAGGTATAGAGCCTTTCTATATATAGGAATTGGCTACTAATTATGGCTTATTGCGTATAAAAACCGTCCCTCCACGACATCTCTCATTTTTACCGTGTGCGTTTGAAGAGCGGAAATAATATCGTCAGCATATTTGCCAAACCTACTGTTTTCGATTTCATTTATATGTCCTTTGAAAAATGCGTGTACTTTTGAATACTTTATCTTCTGAAACTCGTTTCCGCGTTTTAGGTCAAAGCGGGAGATATCTATATCGTTATATTCGGGTTCTATCAAGAAATAAAACTTCTGCATGCTGGAGTATTTGCGTTCGATATCTTCAATGTATGTTGTCAATTGTGAAAGCCGATTGTGTTTATCAATTCCGTTTAATCCGGATTTGATTTTGTTTTCTATCACGATAACATGTTCTTTCCCAAGAGCGAGTATATCAATTCTTCCGTGTTTGTCCTCTGTTTGAACCTCAGTAGATATACAATAGTCGTCATCTGTGTCGATTCCCAGAACCTCTTTTGCGAACGAATTAAATAGAAGAGGAAGATCGTGAAAGAGTTCATAGAGCAAATTGGTGTAACTGGTTTCATCGTATTCCTTGTGGGTAAAGCGCAGAAAGTTATATTCAGATGTATATTGAATTGCTCTGGGTGACACTATTTGGGGATAATCATTACTTTCCCAATAGTTTTTATTGCCAATAATCCCCGCTATAATCTGATAATCCTTAGTTCCGGGCTTAATATATCCACGCTGGCGCTGATATTTGTATCCGGTTGGTAATGAAATCTTATTCTTGTCTTCTGTATTCAGATCATGACCACCATCCCACGAAAGAACCAGTCTCTTTTTGGGCCTCACTAGATGTTCTGCCTCAAATGTCAAATAGAAAACGGATTCTTCTTCAACTTCAGCCATTTTAATCTCATGTAATAACCTCTTGCCATACCTAATCTCTTTGGATTTGATTAGTTCTATTTGTTTTACTTTTTCGTCTTCTGTTGGATGAAGCCCTCCTTGATGCATAAGTGTTAGTCCAGAAGCGAGATAATAAACTTCAGTTGTGTTGTTGGACCAGTTTCCGGTTATTAGAATATGGTCGATTTTTTCATGCACCTTTGTATCAAATCCACCATATGGAGGAACATAAATATAGATTTTCCCATTATCTGATTTGAACATGTTGATTATTTCATGGGGGATATTTGCTTCATTACTAGTTCCCCAATCTCCGACGAAAGACTTATTCAACATGATTTCGCCCATCGCTTATGCTCTCCTTTTTGCTCTATTTCTGTCAAACTACACCCCAATATGATACACCCTCGCATCGACATCCTCCCCGGTCATTTCCGTGAACGCTGCGACATAGGCTTTCATCTGCTCCTGATACTTCTCATCCAGGTCGGATGGGTCGGCATTCGTTTTGTAATCGACGATATGCCACCGTCCGTCCTTTTTATACAGCACGTCCATGACGCCGTGCCAGAGGTTCGTTGTGCCGGGTTCCCGGTAGCAGAACGGCACTTCGCAGTGGACCTCCTCCGCGTTCAGCAGTTCCCGCAGGATATCCTGCGGGACGTCCGTCTCCTGGGGGAAGCCTCCGCTGCGGACCGTTAGGCCGACGCTTCTGAGGATGTCGGTGTAATAGGTGTCCTCCGCCTCATAGTCCCAGGTGATCTCCTGAACGGCTTTATCCAGGTCGATCTTGTTCCCCGAGGAAACCAGCATTTCCATCAGCCGGTGGACGATGGTGCCGATCAGCGCGGGATTGCGTTTCCGCCGGTCCGTGCGCACGTTTTCGGCTTCTTCGTCGTCCAATTCGTCCTCGGAAGCCGTCAGAGCCTTCGTCTTGATCATGCTGGGGCGGAGGATCGCAAAGCAGGCGGCCTTCGGCCCGGGCGCGGACAGATCGAGGGCATCGTTTTGCGCATACAGGTCGGAAGCCTGCCTTGTTTCTGACGGAGGATCATAGAGAGAGCCGCCGCCCGGCTGTTCGAAGAAATCTCCGTCGCTCCGCTCCGCGAAGAAGAGCCACGAATTATCGCTGCTGCGTTCGCCGCCGGTTTTTCGGATATCCCCGACGATCAGGGCGTTGGCGGCTCTGGTGGCGGCCACATACAGAAGCCGGTCTTTCTCCGCGATCAAGCTCCCCTTCTCCGCTTCCAGCTGCGCGGCATAGGACGAAGCGGAGACATGGGAATCCTTCACCTGGAAGACCCAGCCTCTGGCGCCCTCCGGCGTCTGTTCGATGCGGATTTCCGGATCGATCTTGGTCTTCTTCTGAGCGGCCAGGATCACGATGGGCGCTTCCAGGCCCTTGACCTTATGGAGGTTTGCGATATGGATGCAGTCCTGCTTCCTGCCGAGCATGATGCAGCGCTCCGCCGCGCTCTCATCCGCAATGAGGTTTTCCAGATAGATCGCGCCATCCTGAGGTGACAGGATCTCGCCCGCGCTTTCCGCTGAACGCAGCAGCTCCAGCGCGAAATAAACATACTCCAGATGATCGGTCCCGACGATCCGGAACAATTCATACTGCTCCAGCAGCAGACTGAACAGGGCGGCGGGCGTCATTTCCTGTGAACGGAAATACAGATCCTTCAATTCCGCGAGCGCCTTGCGGATGGGCTCCGCTTCGTCGAGCTTTTCATTCTCCGAAAAGACGTTGAATACCAGCCCCTGCCTCTTCAGCCGAAGAAGCTCCTTCTCGCTCATGCGGTACAGGGGGTCCGTCAGCGCACCATAGAGATATCTGGATTCGTTGGGCATCGCGACGGCCTTATATACGTTGACCAGGGAACAGAGCGCGGGGCACTCCCGGAATACCACCTTGCCTTCCACGCGGAAGGGAATACGGTAAGCCGAGAAGAGGGACGTGTACTGCGCGAGCTTCCCTTTCCCATAGGTGATCAGCATGAAGTCGCCATAGTGGATCTCCCTCGGTTCGCTGTCCCCCTTTCCTTTGATGCGCCGCGTCGGGTTGTGAACCAGGCCCCGCACGATATCCAGCACCCGATAAGGAGCCGTCTCCTCCGGGGGCGTGCTCGGCGCATTCCCGCAGGCATAGGTCCAGACGCCGCCGAAGCAGCCGTCCGGCTCCGGCTTTTCCTCCGGCAGGGGGATCGGCTCAAAGCGGCTCTGGTCCGGCGTGTTCTCCGGCAGGAGCTCCCGGAAGACCCGGTTGAACCAGGCGTTCATCCCATAGGTCGAACGGAAGTTGCGGGAAAGATACAGGACCTCTCCCATCTCTCCACAGAACAGCTCCTTGACGCTCAGGTAGGAGGCGACGTCGGCGCTGCGGAAGCGGTAGATGGACTGCTTGGGATCCCCGACGATGAACAGGGAGCCGGGCTGCGGCACGCATTTCCGCCATTCCGCACAGGGCGTTTTCGCGGTCAGATAGAAGAAGATCTCCGCCTGCATGGGGTTCGTGTCCTGGAATTCGTCGATCAGGAAATACCTGTGCCGATCATAGATATGGCGGATCAGCCGCCCTTCCCCGGCAGCGTCCCGCTTCAGCATGTCGCGGAGATAGAGCATGTAATCGAAGAAGGAAAGGGCTCCCTCTTTCTTCAGTTCATCCGAGATGCGCTTCACACATCGGGAGATAAAGTTCACCGTCAGGCTGTACTGATAGTCTTTCAGCCGGTTCAGGACCGCGGAAAAGGCTTCCGGGTCAAACTCGTACCAGGAGACCTTCTTCCAGGCTATGTGCGCCGTGAAATATGCGCTTCCATAGGGACCCAGCTTGTTCAAATCCAGCTGCGGGAGAAGCCGGAGGTTTTTGATGCTGCCGAGCACCCGGATGATCTCCGGAATGCTTTCATTCCAGGAATCGAGAAGCTGTTCTCCGCTTTCCAGCAGGGCCGCCCAGGACTTTTTGTTCTTCTGATCCTTGCCGTCATATGCATACTCCGGATGGGCAAGGAGGGCTTTTATCAGGCTTTGAAGCTCTGCTTTTTCTTCAGAGAACACCTCGTCCGGGACCCCGGCAGGAAGCTCCGGGAACTGAAACTCCGCGTTTCGGTGCTCCATCAGCATTTTCAGCGTTTTCAGGAATACATCGTCCGGCTTGCTGTGCAGGGAGCGGAAGGTCCGGTTCATCTGCTGCAGCTCCGCGCCGTATTGACCGTTCTGTATCCTGGAATACTCCCTGCGGTAAAGCGCCGCCATTTCATCGTCGGAGAGCACCCGCGCATTGGAAGGCACGCCTGCCTCCGCGGGATGCTCGCTCAGGACCATGTTGCAGAAGGAGTCGATGGTCCCCATGAAGCACAGGTCGATATTGGTCAGCGCATCCCGGCAGCGTTTCCGGGTCTCATCCGTGGGATCGCCCAGCTCGCCGGAAGCCCGTGCACTGCCCTTCGTTTCCGCTGCGCTGCGCGCTATAAGAGCATTCTGGAACCGGCTGTAGAATTCGCCCGCCGCGGCTTTGGTGAAGGTGATGGCGCAGATCCGGCTGACGTCGATCCCGGATTCCACCATGGCAACCATGCGCTTTACAAGCACCGTGGTCTTGCCGGAACCGGCCCCGGCCTCCACGAAGAAATTGGAGGCGATATCGCTGACGATGCGGTCCCTCGCCGTCAGGTCCTTTTGGATCCGATCATTCATCGCTGTCCTCCTCTTCCTCTGACGCTTTTCTGTCCCTGCCGCAGATCGAACGCAGCTTGCACCAGCGGCAGCTGTCCTCCGACTCCGCGCAGGGATAATCCCCGGCGAGAAGCGCGCTGCGGAACTCCGCGAGCCGCTCGGCCAGCTCCGCTTTCATCTCGTCGTCATACCGGCATGTCACGGTCTTCCTGCTGCGGATGTACCGATATTCGCATCCCGCGATATCATAGCCGGATTGCTCCATCATATAGGCGTAGATCAGGACCTGCAGGCAGGTGGCGATATCGTCTTCCTTGTGATTGATCCTCCTGCCGGACTTGAAATCGACGATCAGGTATCTGCCGTCTTTCGTCCTTTCTACCCGGTCGGGGATGCCGCGCAGGGTCACGCCCGCCGGATGGGTGACGGTTTTCTTTTCTTCGGACAAGACGATGTCCATTCCCGGATCCGTTTCAAAAGCGTTCTGCATCATGCGAAGGAACCGCTGCTTTTCCCGCTCGGCGTCCTCCAGATGCACCGGCGGACGGGAAAGGAGAAAGCGGTCGAACGTCTCGTCGGCCAGCTTTAAAAACGCGTCTTTTTGCAGATGGTCTTTGCCCAGCTGCTCCATCAGGCTGTGGGCTAGAGTTCCGACTTCATTATCATGGATCACTTTAAAGGGATCGTCCGTTTCCGGCTCCTCGATGCCGAGGATCCTGGTCAGGAAGAAATGTCTCGGACAGTTGAAGAAATCGTCTATCGCGGAAGGCGACCAGCTTGCGTCCGCCGCTTCCGCTGCAGCCGGATTGCCGAGCGGGGCTGGGGCGTCGGAAACGACGCTTTTTCCGTCCCTGTAAGCCAGGCCGATCGCGGAATGCCTGGATATCCGATCTTCAAAGAAACCGACCTGGCGGAAGGCCTGCGCAGAAGCGTCTGCTTGTCCGGAGGCCTTCACCGCGTCGGTGATCTCATTCAGCACGGAGGACGGATTCACTTCCTTCAATGCGGCAAGATCATAGGAGGAATAGGATAGACGGAGCTTGAGCCCGAGAGCAGCCGCAAGATGCAGGAGGTTCTCCAGGTCCTGCTTTTTCCGGAAGATGCGAACCGACGAGGTGGGGACCTGCGGTTCCGCTCCGAACAGTCGGTAATCGCTGTCCAGAAGCAGATAGTTCTCTGTGGGGGAGCCGGGGAAATTGGCAGCGGACAGGCCTGCGATAAAGAGGTATTCTCTCGGCACCGCCATCGCCCCGCTGATGCCGCAGACGTGGAGATGCCCTTCCCGGCTGTTCTCAGAGGCGACCGTCTTATTCAGGATCGCCGGGATGATCTCGTCGATATCGCTGCAGTCCGAAAATTGCAGATAGGCATCAATCATCCCCGCAATGACGGTCACGGCGGAACGGTCGATGCGCCCGGCTGCGCCTTCCCGGATCTTCGCATAAGTCCTGATCAGATAAGCAGGGCCCTTCTCCATCTCGCCTGCGAGGAACTGCAAACAGGACAGGACGTATAATGCCTGCCCTTTGTGTTCTTCGCTGCGGTATTCTGTCTTCTCCAATGCCGAAGCGTATCCCGCCAGTTTCTGCCGATTGGTTCCGGCATTGGCGGAGAGGCGGAGAGAACCGGCGGCGGCGATGATCTCCTTCCACTCCACCCGGCTGATCTGCCTGCCCTCCGGCAGGGCCTCCTGCAAATGCCTGCGGTCAAATGCCTCGCTCATGATCAGGGCGGAGAGAGCGTCGATGCCCCGGTAGCCGGAGGTGTTCCAGGCGTGATAGAGCTTCAGCAGCCTCGCGGGATTGGAGACGGTGATGGGAAGTCCGCAGCCGAAGCTCATGGGAATATCGTACTCGACGGAAAGATCGTTAAACAGTTCAGCGTAGCTCAGCGTTTCTGCAACGGCGACGGTACAGCGATCCAGCGGGATGCTGTTCCGATAGATAAAGCTGAGGATATCGCGCACCTCGTTGGAAGCGCCGTAGCACTCGGAAAAGACCGCGCCGCACAGGGGTTTCGGCTCCGCCCGGAACAGGTCCGTCAGAGAACTCTCCCGCACTTTGCCGCCGGACAGCTTCTCCGCAAGTGCCTTTTCCAGCGGGGAAAGCGGGTATTCCTTCAGCGTCAGGATATCCACGTCGATGTTTCCGGCTTCGGACATTGCTTTTCGGATCAGGCCCACCGTATCGATCCTCCCGGATCCCCCGAGCTTGGCCAAATAGCGGTCGTATGCGCTCACCAAAGCTTTGTTTTTCTCTGGGAATTCACCGATCGAAAGCAGAGTATGGATTTCTTTGCCTTCATCATCAGGAATTAGAGAACGCAGAGAATAAAAGGCTGAAGCCATCGACTCCGCATCGGAGAAAGAAGCACTCTCAAAATACGGGATCTCTCTCAAAAAAGAATCAATGACAGACGGCTCGTCCTTCCTCGGCAGAAAAGCATCGGTGACCGCTATCCCGCTCCGCAGAAGTGCGATCCGGGCCAGCTCAACGGAGCCGACGATCCGAAAGCCCAGCGTGTTTCTTCCAAATCGCGAGAGGCTTCTCAGGAGCTCCGTTCCGTTGGCTCCCGGTGCAAAAACGATTGTTTCTCTCATAACGGATGCATCCTTTTTCCCAGTTTGCTTTATGGTAATAATCCGGCAGGCGCTAGCATGATGCACTATTCTTTTGACAGCTTGAGGCCCAGTTTCCTGAGCTCTTGCTCAAATTTTCGCTGATCCATTCTCCCCTCTTCAAGCAGCTTTTTCAGATTCGGCCCAATTGAGAGGGTATCCGGTATACCAGCCGCACTGCTGTGCCTCAGCTCGTCCGGCCGCCAGCCGCAGTTCAGCCAAAGATGACTATGGTTGTTCAGATTCGTATACAACTCGCAGAACCGCTCCATCCGGGCTCTGGTGAACTCCACGCCCAGTTCCTGGCTAAGGAAGTCCGCCAAAA
>JAEEGJ010020447.1_pt1 | contig 14402 bp, 11 predicted proteins | sample 8958761 | NCBI WGS metagenome assembly JAEEGJ01 (sample SAMN16246546, study PRJNA631951) | gut metagenome | biome: gut microbiome; feature: rumen; material: RS-attached | host: Bos | place: Iran: Karaj | collected 2018-10 | reverse complement strand
GAGCCTGGGGCTGCCGTTGAATATCGCTATTTTCATCTGAACTTCCTCCTCATGTTCGTTTTATGCGCTTATCATAGCACATTTCGGCAGAAGTTCCAAGCCCCCGCTCCCGCGGGCGGGACCGCCCCCGGCGCAAGTGCGGTGACCGCGTAGGGAGCGACGCCCTCGTCGCTCCAAGCCTTTCGTCTCTTCTCCCGTATCCTGCGGCGGGGCGAGGGCGCCCCGCCCTACGCGCTTCCCGCAAGCGCTGTCCGCGGCATCATCATAAGGCCCCGCCTGCGGCATCATCAGTCCGCTCTGCGGACGGCATCATCAGCGGGCCCCGCCCGCGGCATCATTAAAAAATATGCCCCCTCGGATTATTACCCGAGGGGACTTTTGAAAGGAGGATCCGCAGCAGAAAGGCATGCCGCGGCCTGCCCGACAAACGGGCGTGACCCTTGCGCTCTTCAGTTGTCTTCAGTTATCTGTTCAGGCCTGCTTGACGTACTCAGCGGCGGGGATGACGACGTCGTCGATGCTCTCGACGGCCTCGAAGACGGTGTGGCAGACGTCGGCAGTGACGTCGATGCTGACCCACGCGCCGCCGACGTAGACGGAGTTCCAGGCATGGTACTGGCCGTTGTGGTAGCCGCGGTCGATGCGGGCGGCAACGCCCTGAGAGCGGCACATCGCGGCGAACAGGGCGGAGATGTCATAGCAGACGCCCTTCTTCGCCTCGAGGATGGCGTTGGTATCGGGGACGTAGTTCGTTCCGCCGCCGGCGTTGACCTTCGCGGCGAAATCATAGTCGTACTCGAAATCGGAGGCTATGTAGTTATAGATGGCGACGACCTTCGCGTCGGCGGCCTTGAGCTCGCTGCAGAGCTCGGCGGCCTTCATGCCGACGGAGTCGGTTTCGGAGAAGGTTATCTCCGTGGTGCTGACCTTATACTGGGCGAGGGGATCGATCTCCTTGACGGAGACGGTCTTCGTGGCGATCTTCCTGTAGGAGCTGCCGCCGACGTTGCGGTAAAGGGAGACGGTATAGTCGCCGGGGCCCTTCGTGAAGGAGAAGGTGCCGACGGTGCCGGGGGTGTAGTTATAATAGGTCTTCTCGCCCTTGAAGACGACGCAGACCTTCATCTTGACGCCGAGATCGGCGTTGTGCTCGACGGTGAACCAGCCTTCGGCGGCGTGATCGGTATTTATCTCGTCCGCAGTCGCGGCGAGGGCGGAAAACGGGAGAACGAGAGAGCAAAGGACCAAAACAAACAGAAAAACGCCTAGAATACGGCTCATCTGCTTCATAAGAGATACTCCTTTCGGTAACTGGCTGCCATGCCCTCTCGGGTTTAGGCCCTGTAGCTTTGCGTCACAGCCTTTCGACTGCTTTGCTATTGTCGTTTGAGTACCGGGCAGCATGCCGCTTCCGGCGCTCGAAAATTGACGTTAAAATTAAATTTTCGGGATTTGCTTATTCGGAGACCTTGTCTCTCTCACGCTCCCTTCTGCCCTTTCGGGCGGAAAAAATCATATGATGCGGGCCGGACCCGCTTTTGGATGCAAAGCTATATTACACGATGCTTAAGCGCTTTGTCAACACAAAATTACAAAAAACTTTATAAAATTTTCAAATTTGTATCAAAAAGGTTACATGGGCGCCCGTCGAACTTTGTCGAAAAGCGTCAAAACGGCGCTTTTCGCGTTCATTTTGGCTTTTTCGCGACGATGAGGTATCTGTGGGCGAGGGTAGAGGCCTTCCCCTCGGCTTCGATGAGGCGCTGCGCCCGCATGAGCCCCGGCAGGCAGTTATCGACGGAGAAGCCGGGGAACTCCCATTCGACGACGCGCGCGAACCAGACTATCGCGCCGACGTCGTAAAACTCCATCGGGCGGAAGGCCTCCTCCGTCCGCAGCAGCTCGAAGCCCGCCTTCTCGAAGAGCAGGAGCTGCACGGCGGGGTTCTCGTCCGGGAAGGGCTTTTCCGCCCCCGGCAGCAGCAGCTCGACGAGCTCTCGGTCGTTATCCGAGCCGACCTGCTCCGTCACGAAAACGCCGCCCGGGGCGAGCACGCGGAAAAACTCGGCAGCGTCCATGCAGCCGTGGCTGTCCGTGACGATATCGAAGCTCGCGTCGTCGAACGGCAGCGCGCTCACGTCGGAGCATTCGCGGAAGTCCACGCCGAGGGGCGCGAGCGTATCCCGGCAGAGCCGGACGTTGGGCGGCCAGCCCTCCGTCGCGGCGGTCAGCGCGCAGGGATGGCCGAAGGAGAGCAGCTTTTCCCCGCCGCCGGTGTCGACGTCCAGCAGGCGCATATCCGGCCTGAGCAGGCTCTTTACGATCGCGTCATAGTCCCAGGGGAGCGGAAGATCACGGCAGCGGCCGTCTATATGGGAAAAATCCCAGCCGCGCATATGCGCCAGCTCCTCCTCGCGCTTCCAGAGCCCGATCAGCTCCCCGCTCAAAGGACGGCCTCGCTTCCGTCGAGCTGGGCGAGCAGCTTCTCATAAAATCCTATATAGTATTCCAGCCTCTCGCGCCAGAGCCTCCGCCCCGCCTCCGTCGCGAACTCGATATCGAGGAAGCGGCGCAGCTCCGCAAGGCGGCCCTCGACGTGGGCGCGCTGCTCCGCGGGCGGGAGCCCGGTATAATGCGCGTTGAGCAGGTTCTCGTGGATGCGGTATGCGTCGAAGCGGTCGATATTGTCCGCGTCGCAGACCGAGCGGGCGAAGGGCGTGCGTTCGCCCTCGAAATCGGCCTCGTCGTCGACGTGGATGGCGATGCCGAAGCATATCTCGTTCACCCTGTCCTCCGGCAGCCCCAGCGAGAGCAGGAAGGGCCGCGCGATGCGGGCCGAGGCGCGCCCGTGGTCGCGCCAGCCGGTCTCGCCGAACTCCTCGCAGTAGGACACGTCGTGTAGCAGGCAGGCGATGACGAACTCCGTCTCGTCGAAGCCGGCCTCGCGGGCGAGGCGGCGGCCTATGTTGGCGACTCTGTACGTGTGGGCGAGGCGGTAGGCCTTCGCCTCGGGGTGCTCGGCGAGGTATTTCCCGCCTTCGAATCTCTCCTTGAGGAACTCCTCCGTCTTCTTTATCAGATCGCGGTCCAAACTCTTTCGCCTCCGTTCGGCATTTCGGGGAATATTCACGCATATTCAGGGTCCTGCATCCCGGACCCGTCCGCGGACATTATATCACGTTTTCCGCGCCGTGCCTACCCCGACGCGCGCGCGAACATATTTACATAATATCGTCGAGACTCCTTGACGCGGTGCGTTCGCGGTGTTATAATACATTGTCATTTTATAGCCTATAATGGCGGAAAAGGACTTTCCGCCCCATTTTTCGGAGGCCCCGATGAAAAAGCTCCGCATCGTATTCATTGTCATTTTCTGCGCCGTCCTCGCCTTCAGCCTCTACAAGCTCGGCACCGAGCTCAACGAGCAGCGCAAATCCCGCGCGGCGACGGACGAGGCGCTGGAGATATTCGGCATAGCGCCGTCTACCTCCAGGGACGCGCCGGCTCCTGTCAGGACGCCGAAGCCCTCCTCCCCCGTTCACATAGAGCCCGGAGTCGACCCGAATCCCGAGCTGGAATACCTCGTGCCCGACCTGCCGATGGACGAGCCGGGGCGCACGCTCGCGGACGCGGACCTCGCCGCCGTGCAGGAGGTAAACCCCGACGTCGTCGGCTGGATATACCTGCCCGACTCGCCCATATCCTACCCGCTCCTGCAGGGCACGGACAACGAATACTATCTGCGCCACAACTGGAAGCGCGTGCGCAACGACCCCGCCTCCATATTCCTCGACTACCGCGCCGCGGCCGACTTTTCCGACTTCGACACGATAATCTACGGCCACAGGATGAAGAGCGGCTCCATGTTCGGCACTCTCAAATACTTTGAGTCCGACGCGGAGTACCTCGACACGCACCCCAGCTTCTATATCCGCGTCGGCGACGAGGTCTTCCGCTACGACGTCTTCGCGCTCGTCGACGCGCCGCTCGACGACCCCATCTACGAATGGGAGTTCACCGACGACATCTCCTCGCGCGGGGCGTACATCGCGCACACGATGTCCATGGACAAGCTCCATACCGGCATCTATCCCACCCCGCAAAACCGCATCGTGACCCTCGTCACCTGCACGGGGCGCAGCTATACCAGCCGCCTCGTCCTCCAGCTCGTGCTGGCGGGCAGGCTCGTCGACGAGTGACGAGCCTTTGAGCCCGGCTGCCGGGCCGGGGCGAAAAGCACCGAAAAGGCCGCTTGCGGGCGGCATCGGTTCGACTCCCATATCTTTATAAGGAGCATTTGATGGATCTTACGACCGCCACGGGAAAGCTGCTCATAGCCGCCGCGGCCCTCGCCGCGCTGCTGCTGATAGCGCTCATAATCGCCCTCGCGAGCCGCGCCGCCGTGAAAAAGCGCGCGGACGGCCTCCTGCGCGACAAAAAGACCGGCGCGCTGACCGAGGCCGGCCTCGCCGCGCGTCTGAGCGGGCGGGGCGCTGTGCAGGCGCTGGTATCCATGCGCGTGCCGGAGCTGCCGAAGGTCTTTTCCGCGCTCGGCCCCGACAGCTACGCCGAGGCTCTCTCCTGCGTCTTCGAGGCTCTTCCCTCCCAGCTCGGGGGCGACGCGCTCATAACCCGGACGGACGAGGACAGCTTCGCCTTCGCTCTCAGAACGAGGGACGAGGCCGAGATAACCCGCCGCCTGGAGGGCGTCTTCGCGGCGCTGGGCGGCGCCGGGCCCCGCAGGCTGACGGCCCGCTTCGGCGTGTACCTCCCCTCCGAGGGGGACGGGGCCGCCGCCCTTGAGCGCGCCGCGCTCGCCCGCGATACGGGCGGGGAAAAGATAAATTTCTACGCCGCCGAAAGGGCGTCCAACGCTTTCCGCGAAAAGGAAATGGCGGATTCGCTGCTCCGCTCGCTGCGCGCGGGCGAGCTCTCGCTGCTGCTGCAGCCGGCGGTGCGCCTTTCGGATATGCAGGCGGCCGGGGCGGAGGCTCTGCTCCGCTGGCGGCACCCCCTGCGCGGTCTGCTCTCGGAGGAGATGTTCCTCCCGCTGGCCGAAAATCACGGCATCACGGCCGACGTCGACCTCTGCGCTCTCGAGATGAGCTGCCGCCGCCTCGAGCAGTGGATAAAGGAGGGGCGCGAGCCCTTCACGCTCTGGATCCGGCTCTCGCGCGGCTCCCTCTTCGGGGAGGACGCGGCCGGCGCGCTCTACGACGTCTGCTCGCGGCATAACGTCCCCTCCTCGCTGGTCGAATTCGGCATGGACGAGGCGCTCCTGACCGAGGACGTCGAGGCCTCGCGCGCCTTCATAACGGCGCTGCACAGCTTCGGCTTCCGCGCCGCGCTCGACCGCTTCGGCGCGGGTCCCTGCTCGCTGCAGCTTCTGGGCGAGCTGGACGTCGACGCGATAAGGTTCGATTCGAGCTTCTTCTCCGGCGACAACAACAGCCGCCGCGGCCGGCATCTGCTCGAGGCGCTGCTCCGCCTCGCGGCGCAGCTGCGCATCCGCACCGTCGCGACCGGGGTCGACAGCCAGAAGCAGGTCGCCTACCTGCAGCAGGAGGCCTGCGGCTATATCCAGGGCCACGCCTACTTCAAGCCCATGCCGCCCGAGCGCTTCGAGACGGAGGTCTATTCCGGCGCCAAGCTGCGCCACGTCCTCGCGCTGACGGACGCGGCGGGCGAGCCCGAGCAGGAGACGGATCTTGAGGAAAAGCCCTTCCGCAACATCGTCCTCTTCTCCTACGATCCGCGCGACGACTCCGTCAGCTTCTCCGACCCCTTCTCGCCCATTCTCAACGGGCAGACCTATTTCAAAAACGCGGGTTCCCTCTTCCGCATGACCGAGCTCGTCCACCCCAACGACAGGGAGGACTTCCTGCGCATGCTCGACCAGTGCAGGCGCGAAAAGGGCTGGATAGAAAACACGCTCCGCTTCTGCATGGCGGAGAACAGATACGCATGGCTGGAGCTGCGCATGCACGTCGAGCCCAGGGGCGAGCTGGCGCGCGTCTCCGGCATGATGGTCGACCTCGACGGCTGGCGCTCGGAGGTCAACCGCTGGAAGGACAAGGCCGCGCGCGACGCGCTGACCGGCCTCTACAATCAGGCCTTCTTCCTGCAGAAGGTCAAGGACTCGCTGGAATCCGGCAACTGCACGGAGGCCGCCGTCCTCTTCGTCGACGTCGACGATTTCAAGCAGGCCAACGACACCTACGGACACCACTTCGGCGACACGCTGCTGTGCTACGTGGCAAAGCAGCTGCTGGCGCTTTTCCGCCATACCGACGTCATCGCGCGCTACGGCGGGGACGAATTCGTCGTCTTCGCGCCGCCTGCGATGAACCGCGAGGTCCTCATAGACCGCCTCGACAGGCTCTACGAAGCCCTCCGCCACCCTTACCGCGACGAGACCGTCCAGTATAACCTCTCGATAAGCATAGGCGCGGCGATGTACCCCGCCGACGGGACGGACTGCGAGACGCTCCTGCGCCACGCCGACTGCGCGCTCTACGAGGCCAAGAACGCCGGCAAGAACCGCTACGTCCTCTATACCCCCGACATGCAGGTCGGGACGGGCGAGGTCATCTGACCCGTGGGCGCGGCGGCGATACTCGGCGCGGCCGGCTTTGCGCTGATGCTGCTCTCCGAGCCGGGCGTGCTGACGAAGGGCGGCTTCAAGCTGCTTTTCCCCTCGGGCTGCCTCGCGCTCGTCGGCGCGACGGCTTTGATGTTCATTTATTCGGGCTTTCGCGGCGCGCTCGACGCCGTCCTGCTCGCGCTGGGGGCCCTGAGCCTTCTGGCCGAGCTGTACTGCCTGTTTTTCGCCGTCCCCTTCGCCGAGTCCTACGTCGGCGGCGAGGCAGGCAGGCGGGTGTGCGACCGCGGAGCCTACGCGCTCTGCCGCCATCCGGGCGTCATATTCCTGTTTTTAACGTACGTTTTCTGGGGGCTGGCCGCGCTCCCCGATCCGCGTTTTCTCATCCTCGGAGCGGCTTTCTCCGTCCTTGACGGGCTCTACGCCCTGTTTCAGGACAGGGTATCCTTCCCGAAGATCTTTTCCGACTACGCGGCCTACCGCCGCGCCGTACCGTTCCTGATCCCGACAAAGGCGAGCTTTGAAGCTGCTCTGCGGACAGCGCCGTCCGCGAGAAAGAAGGAGACCAAGTGAGATTCCAGGAAAAACTTCACGAATACTCCAAGAGCGAGATATGGGAGGAGTACTGCGGCTTCCTGACGCTCGGCATGGACGAGTTCATGAGCATCCAGAAGCGTCTGCTCGAGGAGCAGATGGCGCTCTGGGTGCCGAGCCAGCTCGGCCAGCGCATCCTCCGCGGCAAGACGCCGAAGACCATAGACGAGTTCCGCTCCATGGTCCCTCTGACGACCTACGAGGACTATGCCCCGCTGCTGCTTTCCAAGCAGACGAAGACTCTCCCCGCCGAGCCCGTCATCTGGGTCCAGACTACGTGGGAGGGCGGCATACGCCCGACGAAGGTCGCCCCCTATACCAAGGGCATGCTCGACACCTTCCAGCACAACGTCATAAGCTGCCTCATCCTCGCCGCGAGCAAGGAAAAGGGCGAATTCGAGGTCAACGTCGGCGACCATATGCTCTACGCTCTCGCCCCGCTGCCCTACGTGACCGGCCTTCTCCCGCTCCTGCTCAACAACGAGATAGACATTGAGTTCCTGCCGCCCGTCAAGGAGGCGGCCAGCATGAGCTTCAAGGAGCGCAACGTGCTCGGCTTCAAGCTCGGCATGAAAAAGGGCATCGAGTATTTCTTCGGGCTCGGCAGCGTCCTTTACTACGTCAGCCAGAGCCTCGTCTCCCTGACGGGGAGCGGTTCGAAAAAGAGCGTGGGCGAGAAGCTCAAGGCCATATCCCCGCGCATGGCGCTGCGCCTGCTGGCGGCCAAGCGCCGCTGCCGGAAGGAGCACCGCGACCTGCTGCCGAAGGACCTTTTCAATCTGCGCTGCTTCATGTGCGCCGGGACGGACAACCGCTCCTACAAGGCGGATCTGGAGCGCATGTGGGGCATCCGCCCGATAGAGCTCTTCGCCGGCACGGAGCCGACCTGCATCGGCTGCGAGACATGGTCGCGCGAGGGCGTATACTTCTTCCCCGACGCCTGCTTTTATGAGTTTATCCCCGAAAACGAGATGAACCGCAGCCTCGAGGACCCGAACTACGAGCCGCGCACCGTCCTCTGGAACGAAGTGCAGGCCGGCGAGATATACGAGCTGGTGCTGACGGTCTTCAAGGGCGGCGCCTTCGCCCGCTACAGGGTCGGCGACGTCTTCCGCTGCACGGGCATAGGCAGCGCGCAGGAGGGCAACGAGATCCCCCGCTTCGAATACATAGACCGCGTCGCCGATACGATAGACATCGCCGGCTTCACGCGCATCACCGAAAACTCCATCAAGCAGGCCATAGAGCTCTCCCGCCTGCCCATCGAGGCATGGACGGCGAAAAAGGAGTTCACCGACGGCGACAGGCCCTACCTGCACCTCTACGTCGAGCTGCAGCGCGAGAGCCTGATAAACTCCGCCGTCAGCATACGCATCCTGCAGGAGCAGCTCGGCATCTATTTCCGCTACCTCGATCAGGACTACGAGGACCTCAAGAAGATCCTCGGCATAGACCCGCTGAAGATAACCATGATAAAGTGCGGCACCTTCGCCGCATACGAGAAGAAATACGGCTCTCCCATACGCAGGATGAATCCGGAGAGCTGCGACATAAACGATCTCGTGCAGTGTCATCTGTCGGATCGGGTGGAGAATGGAGGCGCGCCGGGTGACTGGATATAACTGGGTTTCCGTTGTCTCGCTTTTCTGCTACCTGTATCTCCTGCTTACCTTCGCGGTAAACGGCAAGAGCGAGAAGGTCTTCTCCAAATTCATGCTGCTGATGGCCGTGATGATCGTCTGGGTCGGCGGCTCCGTCGCCATGCGCGCGGAGCTCTGGCCGTCGGTCAATTTCTGGCACCATGTCTCCGTCGGAGGCATGATGCTGGCGGCGGCCGTCTACTTCCTCTTCATCGTCGACTTCCTTGAGGACAGGCACTCCAGGAACACGTGGGTGTGGTTCGTCATTCTGGCGGCGCTGTTCGTCTTCGACTGCGTGACCTGCTTCTTCATCCCCGAGCCCGTCGTCACCTACGCCGGCGGCGCGGCGATCTTCACCTACACCTACACCTGGCGCTTCTATCTGCTCGTCGGCATCATCCTCGTATGCATCGCGCACATGATAGTCGTCGTCGTCCGCCACTGCCGCGGCAACCGCATCGCGTTCAGGCAGCTGCGCCCCGTCCTCATCGGCATAGCGATACTGCTCGCCGGGCACCTGCTTGCCTCCCTGCCGCAGTTTTCCGGCATCCCTCTGGACATAATCTCCGGCGTCTTCAACGCCGTGTTCGTATTCTACGCGCTCTATAAAAAGCACCTGTTCAAGATGTCGCTGCTCTTCTCGCGCGCGAACTGCGTCGTGCTCGCGCTCATAGTCGGGCTCGTGCTGGGGCTGCGCTTCTTCCGCCCGATGCAGCAGTGGCTGGAGGCCTCGTTCGGCACGCCGCACGTCGGCGCGGCGATCTGCGTCTCGATCGTGCTCGTGCTCGTCGTCATCGGTCTCGCCGTCATCTTCTCGCTCATATTCCGCGCCGTCTTCGTCAGCCGCGAGAACAGGCGCGCCGAGCGTCTCGCCCGCTTCGGGGACGACGTCATGCACATGCTCTCAAACGACGAGATACTGCAGGACCTCACCAACACCGTCCGCGATATGACCCGCATCGAGAGCCTGATGGTCTTCCTCAGGCAGTCCGACGGGGACTACCGCGTCGAGCATACGTCCAACCCGCTCGACGAGAAGAACTTCTATATCCGCGCGGACCATCCGATCGTGACCTGGTTCACGCATCACGACGAATGCCTCAATATGCGCGATTTCTCCCGCTCGACCTCTTACCGCAGCCTTTGGGACGGCGAGAAGAAGATGCTCGCCGAGCTGGGCGCGGAGGAATTCGTCCCCATGCTCTCCGGCGGCGACCTCGTCGGCATGCTGCTCATCCCCGGCAAGAAGGACGGCGCCCCCTGGTCTGTCTCGACGCTGGAGACGGTGCACGAGGCGGCGGCGAAATGCGCCGGTCCCGTCAGGGACGCGGTCGTCTACGAGCGCAGCATCGAGGAGGCGCGCAAGGACAAGCTCACGGGGCTGATAAACCGCAAATACTTCTTCGAGGTGCTCGACCGCGAGTTCGAGCAGTATAAGGACACGATGCTTTCGCTGTGCCTTTTCAACCTCGACGACTTCAAGGCCTACAACCAGGTCTACGGCGTGCAGGAGGGCGATCTCGCGCTCCAGCGCGTGGCGGGCCTGCTCTCCTCGTCGGTCAACGACGTCTGCACCGCCGCCCGCATAGGCGGCAAGGAATTCGCGCTCATCCTCCCCGGCTACGACATCCATTTCGCCAAGCTCATAACGGAGAACATAGTCGAGGAGATAGGCCGCATCAACGACCGCACCGGCGGGCAGATAGCCAACTCCCTCAAGGTCAGCGCCGGCATCTGCGCCGCGCCCTATATGGCGACGAGCGCGCGCGAGCTTTTCCAGAACGCGGAGACGGCCGTATACAACGTCAAGCGCTCGGGCAAGAACGCCGTGCAGATCTATTCCTCCAATATCTACTACCAGACCGAGCGGCAGTATAAATTCTCCGGCGGGTACAGGGAAAACGCCAGCACCATATACGCCCTCACCGCCGCCATCGACGCCAAGGACCACTACACCTTCCGCCATTCGCAGAACGTCGCCTACTACTGCGAGGAGCTCGGCAAGGCGGCCGGCCTCTCCGGCGACCTCATCGAGATACTCAAGGAGGCCGCCTCCCTGCACGACATTGGCAAGATAGGCATACGCGAGGACATCCTCAACAAGCCCGACGCCCTCACGCCGGATGAGTACGCCATAATGAAGAGCCACGTCGAAAACGCCGTCAACATCATCCGGCATCTGCCTTCGCTGGACTACGTCATCCCGACCATACTCTCCCACCACGAGCGCTACGACGGACGCGGCTATCCGCAGCGACTGAAGGGCGAGGAGATACCCATAATGGGCCGCATCCTCTGCATAGCCGACTCCTTCGACGCGATGACCTCCGAGCGCAACTACAAAAAGCCGCTCGGGCTCGACGCCGCGATAAAGAATCTGCAGGACGAGGCGGGCGGCCAGTTCGACCCGAAGCTCGTGCTGATATTCGTCGACGAGATACGCCGCGGGCGGATAAAGGTCCTCGGCAACGCGGACGCGGCCCCGCCGCTCCCGTCCCCGGCCTTCAGCTCCCCGACGGGCGAGGTGACCAAGGACGCCCCCGCTCCCGCCGGCGCCGCCCCCGCCCCCGTTACCTGACGCGCCGCGCGCGTCAGAGCGACGCGTCCCGCTTCGCGGGGCGAGCCATGACGCAGGCCGGATCGCCCTCCTCTGATTCATCCTAATGTTAATAGGATTAATGGCTTGCAAAAACCGTCGGTTTCGGGTATAGTAGACCTAACAGCGCCGCCATGCGGGAGCCGCATGGCGGTTTTTTCCTGCGCTTACGGCGCGCATCACGCCCGACGTCCGGGCACGCAGGGAGGCCGTACGATTGACCGTCACAGTCGTCGCCGACGTTCTCGGCAAGGAGAACAACGGAACAACCATCGCCTGCCTCAATCTCATCCGCTATCTGCGCAGCCAGGGGGACACCGTCCGCATCCTGTGCGCGGACGAGGACAAGAGAGGTCAGGAGGGCGCTTACATCGCGCCGACGCTGGATCTGGGCTTCGCGCTCAACAAGGTCCTCGAAAAAAATGAGGTCGTCGTCGCGCGAAACGATCCCGCCGTCGTCGCCGCCGCCCTTGAGGGGACGGACGAATGCCACGTGATGACTCCGTTTTTCCTCGGCCACGCCGCCGTCATAGAGTGCAGAAGGCGCGGCATCCCCGTCACGGCGGGCTTCCACTGCCAGGCCGAGAACTTCACGAGCCATATCTTCATGCTCAATTCGGGCTTTGCCAACAGGGAGTTCTACAACTTCGTCTGGGCCCATTTTTACAGATACGTCGACCTCATCCACTACCCCTCGCAGTTCATTCGAGACACCTTCGAGCAGTCCATCGGCTGCCGCACGCCGGGCGTCGTCGTCTCCAACGGCGTGGGCGACATATACAGGCGCCGCCCCTCCGAGAAGCCGGAATGGCTGAAGGACAAGTACGTCATCCTCTTCACTGGCCGCCTTTCCCGCGAGAAATCCCATATGGTCCTCGTCAAGGCCGTCAAATACAGCAGGTACAGGGACAGGATACAGCTCATGTTCGCCGGCTGCGGGCCGCGGGAGGGGCAGATAATGCGCTGCGTGCGCCGCTGCGGGATAACCCCGCCCCTCATCAAGTTCTATTCGCGCGAGGAGCTCGTCGACCTCATCAACTATTCAGACCTCTACTGCCACCCCGCCGAGATCGAGATCGAGGCGATAAGCTGCCTCGAGGCCATCTCCTGCGGGCTCGTGCCCGTCATATCCGACTCTCCGCGCTCGGCCACGAAGGCCTTCGCGCTCGACGAAAACAATCTCTTTTCCTGCAACGACCCGCGCGATCTGGCGCGGAAGATAGATTTCTGGATAGAGCACCCGGAGCTCAAGGCGGAGTATTCCCGCCGCTACGAGGGCTTCACGAAGCAGTTCGACCAGACCGAGTGCATGAGGAAAACGAGACAGATCCTTGTTGACGCATATGAAAAAGCAAACGAAAACGATCTGGTATTCCGACCCGCTTAACGACGATTTCGCGGGAACGAACATCGATACGCGCACTATCCCCGCAGACTACCGCTTCGTCGACGACCGCCCGCTTTATAAGCTGGCCGCCGCGATCGTCTACGAGGGGATAGTCCGGCCGCTGGTGACGGCGTTTATCAGGCTGCGATACCGCCAGCGCTTCGTCGGCCGCGAAAAGCTCCGCTCCCGCGAGGGCGGCGCTTTCATATTCGCCAATCATACCATGACCGCCGGCGACGCGTTTATCCCCAACATGCTCGATTTCCGGCGCAAGAACTATATCGTCGCGGGCCCCGACGCCGTCTCGATAAAGGGCATAGGGCTGCTCGTCAAGATGCTCGGCGCGATCCCGCTCGCCTCGACGACGTCGGGCATGGCCGCCTTCATGGCGGCGATAGAGCGCCGCTTCCGCGAGGGCGCGACCGTCACGATATACCCCGAGGCGCACATCTGGCCCTACTATACGGGCATAAGGCCGTTTCGCCCGACCTCCTTCCGCTACCCGGCGAGGCTCGGCGCGCCGGTCTACGCGCTGACCAACGTCTTCCGCGAAAAGCGCTTTTCCCGCATCCCGCGCGTCGTGAGCTACGTCGACGGGCCGTTCTTCCCCGATCCGGAGCTGCCGGAGCGGCAGGCGGCGCAGGACCTGCGCGACCGCGTATATGCGCAGATGCTCGAGCGGGCGAAGCTCTCGGACTACGAATATATAAGATACCGCCCCATTGAGGAAAAGACCTGATAAAACGCGGCCGCCGCACTCATTTCGAGTGCGGCGGCCTTTTCATTTCTCAACGTGCCCGTCGTCCGTCAGTCCGTCGGTGTGCCCTTCCATGCGGCGGATCTGTACGAAATGCAGTCAGACCTTCAGCCTGAGTATATACATCCCATCATGCCACGTATCCATATAGATGTAGCCGCGGTCGTCGACGACGCAGTCCTCGGTCGTGGCGATCATCGGGCCGGGGACGGGGACCTTGAACAGCAGCTTTTCGGGGTTGGGCGGGATGAAATACGCGAGCTCCTTGACGTAGTACGGGTCGGAGACGTCGTAGACGCGCATGCCCGCATGGAAATAGCAGCAGTAGACCCTGTTAGGATCGTCCTGCAGCCACGGCTTGCCCATGGGCTCATGGACGTTGTGCGGCCCGAAGGGGCCGGCGCAGCCTATACCGCAGTCGTTGAAATTCGGCCACGGGAAGTCAGCCGGAACCTCCGGGTACGGGAACTCGGCTATGAGCGTCGGGTCGGCCGGGTCGGAGACGTCTATCATGTGCAGGTTGTTCATCGGCTGCGCGCCGGAGCGCTTTCCGGCGGCGGCTATCTTCTCCTTCGTGAAGAAGGGGAAGCGCTCGCCCTCGTTGGTGAGGACGGCGAGGCCGCGCCCCGTCAGCGGGAGGAAGGTATGGCAGCGCGCGCCGCAGAGCTTGCCCGTGAAGGGCGGCTGGACCTTGAGCTGCGAGATGAGCTTCGGGCGGGTCGGATCGGATATGTCGAGGATCACCCCGCCGCCGCCGAAATAGCCCATATAGAGTTTGTTCGGGTCGGAGGGGTCGAGCGTGCAGGCGTGGCACATGGCCCAGTCCT
>JAEEGJ010020444.1_pt1 | contig 14402 bp, 8 predicted proteins | sample 8958761 | NCBI WGS metagenome assembly JAEEGJ01 (sample SAMN16246546, study PRJNA631951) | gut metagenome | biome: gut microbiome; feature: rumen; material: RS-attached | host: Bos | place: Iran: Karaj | collected 2018-10 | reverse complement strand
ATAAAGTCAGCCACAGGCATCGGCTTTTTGCCTTCGGCCTGAATTTCAATCACTTCGAGAGCGCCATCGCCAGTGCCGACAAAGAGTCGGTTGTCCTTGAATTCGACAACGCCCGGAGCAAGCTTCGGACCGTTTTCGGGAGTGTCCGTCTGGCGCAAGTACACCATTCGGCCACCGAGCTTTCCGTAACCACCCGGCCACGGGTTGAATGCGCGGATGCGATTGTGAATCGTGCGAGCCGGCAAATTGAAGTCGATCAAGCCTTCTTCTTTCTTGATTTTCGGAGCGCCACTTGCCTGAGCGTGGTCTTGCGTCAAATCCTTTTCGCAACCGTTCTTGAGCTGGTTCAATGCATCATCCAAGGCATCGCAACCCGGAGCGACCATCTTGTCGAGCAAGCTTGCAGTTGTGTCCTGATGGTCAATCACAACAGTGCGCTGTGCAAGAATCGGACCGTGATCCATCTTTTCGTCCAGGCGGAAAACGGTCACGCCAGTTTCCTTGAGGCCATCGGCAATAGCGCGCTGCACCGGAGCGGCACCACGATACTTCGGCAATAAACTACCGTGAACGTTCACGGCACCAAACTTCGTGATTCCCAAGATGTTCTTGGGCAAGATGGAATACGCCACGACGACATAGAGGTCGGCATCGTACTTGCGGAGGTCTGCTTCGAATTCAGGAGACTTCAAGTCCGTCGGCTGCAAAACCGGCAAATTGTGCTTGAGTGCAGCCTCTTTCACAGGCGGAGGCGTAAGCACTCGGCCACGGCCTGCCGGGCGATCGGGCTGAGTGACAACAGCTAAAACTTCGTTATCGGAAGCAACGAGGTGCTCCAAGAATTGAGCCGCAAACGCGGGCGTTCCCATAAATACAATTTTCATGCAAGGAAATATAGCTATTGAGAGGAGTTATGAGTTTTGAGTTACTAGTTACTAGTAATATTTAAATACGAAAAACACTAGTAACTACTAACTATTAACTAGTAACTTCAATATACCAATCAAGTTTCAAAAATCTATCTTTGGGCGCATGCGAGTACTTTTACAACTAGCTCTGATTTTGGGGATTTGCTACGCAGGCGACCTCATTCATGATTATACGGGCATTCCCGTTCCCGGCAACATTCTCGGAATGCTCATCCTGCTCTTGTTACTTTGCCTAAAAATCGTGAAGCTCGACCAGATTCGCGAAGTGAGCGATTTCTTCTTGAAACGCCTTTCGTTCTTTTTCTTGCCGCCAGCAATCGGGCTTATGCTCGTTGGCGATGACGTCAAAAGTCAGTGGCCACTATTGCTCTTCCTCTGCATCGTGATTACGATCGTGACCATGGTAACGACCGGCTGGACCGTTCAACTTTTAAGCAAAAAATCCAAAGACAAAAACTGATTTTTTAATGCGTTATGTTTGGAATCATTCTTACAATCATCGCTTTTGAACTTGGTGTCACCATCCGCAATAAATGGCGGAATCCTTTACTGAACCCGATTCTCATCGCCACCATTCTCATCATCGGATTTTTGACCGTCACGGGAATCAGCTACGACACATACAAAGTAGGCGGTGACTACATTTCATTTTTCCTCGGGCCTGTAACGGTGTTGCTCGCCGTTCCTCTGTACAGGCACATCCAGGCGCTCAAGAACAACTGGCTCCCGATTTTGGCGGGGATTCTCGTCGGTTGCATTACGAGCATCGCCTGCGTGATTGCGTGCGCCAAGATTTTCAACATCAGCAAGACTCTGATGCTTTCGCTCATTCCAAAGTCCATCACCATTCCGATGGGTTCTGTGGTATCCGAGCAGATTGGCGGTATTCCGTCCATCACGATTGTAGCGATTGTCATTACGGGAATTACAGGCGCCGTAACAGCACCGCTTGTTTGCAAATTTTTCCGCATCGGGAATCCGGTTGCGCAAGGTGTCGCGATTGGAACAGCAAGCCATGCGCTTGGCACGACAAAAGCCATGGAAATCGGAGAAGTTCAGGGTGCGATGAGCAGCTTGTCCATCGGTGTTGCTGGCGTGATGACAGTCTTCGTGACGCCGGTGATGCTTAAAATTTTAGGGTAACGAGCATACAGCAAACGATATAAAGCATTCTTATAAAAGAATGCGACTCTAAAGCCTAAACCAATAAATCACCTTAATCCACTCGACTAACAGAGCGCAACCGAACTGAATTTAGGTCAGGCCCAGAAGGACCTGGTTTAAAACTATAAATCACACTGACTTTAGCCCGATCACTTTTTGCAGAAACAAGTTGCGATGCCATAACGGCCACACCAAACATATTTGCATTAACACCATCCGGCAACAACGTCAAACGTAATTCATTATTTGGATGATTATAATCTAAACTGCTTGGTTGATTCTTTATAGGATAATACGTCGTCATCTTCGTTGTATGAAACTTATTGCAATCAGCAGAAGTTCCTAACCAAAAAATAACAGTTCCAGCGGATTCACTCGCTAATTTACACACATAACCAGTTTGTTCACACATATCCGTGAGCACATAAATTCCCGGCGCAAGCGACGCATCCGATGTATTGCATCGATTATCGTCATCGTATTTAGGATCATCAGCTTGAGCTATCGAAATGCATATCGCAATCATAGTTAATAATATTTTTTTCATTTACCACCTCTTTTTAGAAAACACATCCAATGTTTTTTCGTTTCGCATTATCTGCATCAGGAACTTTAGAAAAGTTATACAATCCGTCATACAAAACGACACACGAATAAAGCAATTCACAATCTTTCGACGAAATATTACAGAATGCTTTATACGAATCATATTTACTATAAATGAAATAGTATTCATATTTACCATTTTTTTCTAGCACATCATAATAATTCACCATTTCCCTAGTAGTTGAATCATAAAATTTTTTCAGGCAAAAAGTTCCTTGAAAATTTTTACTGGATATTTCCTTTTTTTCACATGAGGAGTACCTATCAGAATCAGTTTCCAAAATCCATACAGAATCCCTTGTATTTTTCGCACCACTATCAGAGAACACATAAAAAGCAAACGGAGAAAAATCACTTTCATCTTTTCGACCAATTCCAAAATATATATTTCCACTCATACCACAACGAACCGAATCGGAATCAAATTCAACTCCAACACGATCTCCAATTGTACAATCTTCACTTACAACAATCTCGCGATCATAGAAATTGGAGCCATTATCACAACCGTAAAACGCTATCATTACTATTATCATAATTATTATAAACTTTTTCATTTTTTCTTTTTCCTTGCATCTAAGAGTATTGGTGCCAAAAGATCATAAGACAAATGATCTACGTTCTCTATTGCATAGCCCCAACCTTGTTGATCATCCTCATTACTTTCTAAAACAACTTTAAGAGTTTTTGTCTTTACAGCAATTGTTTTCCCAGAAAGTTCTGAACCTGTATAAGATCCAATTAGTTGATCAGCACTATCATAAAGATAAATCCAATCATTTGGAGCTACATAAGTCCTATCGTCAAATGTAACATAATTTTCAAGATAATCTCCTAATTCATGAATACAAGAACTAGTCTTATTTCTCAAATAAGGATGTTCATCCTTAAAGCAAGTCGGTTCTTCTAATTTAAAATCGCTCACAATGGACGCCACCTGAGCAAAGCCATCAGTACTATTCCCAACTTTAACTTTATACCCTTCAACAACAACCTGCCATTCGCCAGTCTCAATATTCGCATCAGGAGTTTCCCCTTCAACATCGACAACTTCGACATTATTGATATGATCAAAGCACTCGCGAAAAACATCAGGATCTTTACATTCCAAATATTCTTTTCGATAAGCACCTTTTTCAGCATCCTCAAACGTTATCTTTTCAACTCCCGATATTCTTGTCAACAAGCCTTCTTTTTCTGAAATATTTCCACTACGGTCCACATAATCCGTGGAAAGCGCATCCAACTTCCATGGATAATAATGTTTACCAGAAGGGGACACAAGATACATATCCAAATCATTGACTAGTTTTGATTTTGTAAAATTTTCCACAGAAACATCCTCAATTGAAGGAACTGCATCATCCCAAACAAGGGTGATTCTTGCCTTTTTTACCCTTGCATCTGTAGGAACATTAAAGGTCCACCTTTTTGTCATTCCATTATAAATTTCAAATTCACGGAATTTTTCAAATTTTTGAATAGTCGCATCATACCCCTCAATAATATTTAAAGCACCCATTGCATTAACACTACCCCAGCCTGTTATAAAATCAGGGCCTTTTCCATACTTAACAAACATAGATTTACCAAGACTAGGGGGATCATATTCAGCAACATCATATACAAAATGAGAACCAGCCATATCATCAGCAGAATGAATAAGCATCGCCTTAGTTGTCGAATTTCTCATCGAAAGCAGCTCCAAAGGCAATCCAGTTTTTTTCCAAAGTTTCTGATACATCAAAGCCACTATTCCCGTAACAACGGGAGCAGCCGCAGATGTACCACACATAAAATCATAATCATATCCAGTTATAGTTCCATTTCCAACAACTGTCGTAGCAACAAGACTCTCATTTGCTCCATGAGCCATAATATCCGGTTTTATACGTCCATCCCATGTCGGTCCTAAACTCGAAAAATCAGTAACATTATTCGATAGGGCATTTATCGCTCCAACTGTAATTACATTCTTAAAAGGACCAGTTATAGAAAAGAAACCGCGTTGAAGGCCATACTGAGGATTCATGCCATTATTTCCAGCCCCCGTAACAGCAGTCTTTGTCAAATAATCACCTTCTTCCGTAAACAACTTCCAGTTTCTGAAAATATTTTCATCTACAGCTCTAACATTTTTCCCATAATAAAAAGAATATTGATATTTTTCAGGACATTTAGGACAAATCATTTTTTCATTTTCCGACCAAACATGCGAATGGTTCGTCACATGGCCATATTGTTTTTTGAAGGTTCTCCCTAAAGAAAAAAACTTTACTTTAGGGGCTATTCCCCTAAATACGGAATTCGGAGAACCACTTCCATTTCCACCAATAATGCCAGCAACCCCAACTCCATGGTCTTCTCCTTTTTCAATTTGTTCAATATCATATTTTCTACTTTCCACGCCATACCAGGGAGTTTGTCTTGGAACATATTCTTTTTTTTGGACATCATATTCTAAAAAAGCAGGATGATTAAAATCAATACCCAAATCATAGACACCAACAAATATTCCTTCTCCCGTATATTCGTAATCTCCACCACTCAACCATGTTGTCGTCTTCACCTTTTCTTTTAAAGAATTTTGCCACGCTGAAGTATTTTGCAAATCCAACAAATGCATTTTATCATAAACGTCATCATTATGCATTTCTACTTCATTTAATGTGTATTTTCTTTTTTCAGAACACGATACACGACCTTCAGGTAATCCCACCTTTTCCGTTTCCAAAGTTCTCACATTTTTATTTCGCGACAGACATTGCACAGAATCCCTTGAAATAGTAGCCAAAACCACTTGACGGTCTATCAAAGCATCTGCACCGCCACACATTTTAACAATATCCTTGCATGCAAACATGCCCACATCGGGCCAACACATCACTTCCATCTTATACGAAAGTTTTTCTTCTACAATTTCCTCACACGAGCCGTTTTCCTGACAAACGCGTTTTGCCTCATATAAATCATCGTTTCCCAAGATCAAGGAAAGGGATGTTGTGTCATCGACAGTGAATGCATTATAAAATCCAAGGAGCTGTTTTCGAAGAGTTTTTGCACTAATCGGGACAGACGCCTTACTGAATAAAAGAGTTTGCCCTAGATAAGTTGAGACTTCAACGACATCCACACCTTTAGCTTTTAAAGAGTCTTTTTCATTCTTCGTAAATACAGAATCTTTCAAAATCCAGAAACGGCCTTGAGGAATAACTTTATCATCGCCATCTTTGAATTTTTCTATTACCTGAAGCTTATTGCGACTACTCCAAACCACATTACCCGTCCGATTAGAACCATCAAGCGGATTGTACCCCCAAAGGATATTATGGTTACCATCATAAACCACCATGAAGCTATTCTTTTCTTTAACAGCTGCATTTTTCTGGTACGAATAATCCCTGCTACAATCCCACGCCTTCCAATCATCGCGATGCAAACGGAAATGCAACTTCACCGACTTACCAGGCAGCAACATGCCCTTCACTTCCAATTTCACCACAGTATATTTCCCTACAGATATAATTGCCGTATCTACCTGATATGACTTCGAAACAAAATCAACAGAAACGCGGAGCATTGTATCCAAGCCATAGTTTCCGATTTTCATGCCACTACAATCGGGCTTATTCATATTCTTTTCGCAATACTGAATATTTGTATTTTCTGCAAAATATTGGATTACAGGATTAGATATGGTTTTAGCCGAAACATTGGTAAGCGCCACCCTATACTCCACCCAGTTCCATTCAGTTCTATAGCGTTCACTAAGAAAATTTACAGACAAAGAATCTTTTGCCATCATCATAGAAGGCAAGAATAAAACTAATGCGATTAATTTTATTAATATTTTCAAATTTAACATTTTGGAGTTTACTTCAATTACAAATTAAAGCAATTACAGATAAAGATAAATTAATTTGCAAAAAATGATTGTTAAGCTTTTTTTACAAACTAACTTATTTTCAATAAATAGGCGTGATGACAGTCTTCGTGACGCCGGTGATGCTTAAAATTTTTGCGTAAAAAGTGACTGGATCCTTCAGGCTTACGCCTTCAGGATGACAATGTGAAAATAACAGCTCCTCAGGATGACGAGAGGGAGGTGCCCGCTCGGTGGCGGGCATGACAAAGCTTCGAGATGGCGGATCAAGTCCGCCATGACGCTACAGGCTATGGCGGGCATGACAAAGCAGAAACAACTATTGACCAATGACCATTGACTAATTGCCTACAGTCTAATTGCTATCTGGCTGGACTTTTTCCGATTAGGACAGTCGAGATGATGCTTTCGGTTTCAGGAATTTCGAGAAGCTTTTTGAGTTCATCGTGATAGAAGAAATGTTCTTCGCGGGCAGTCTTGTTGAGCAGACGCGCGGAGACGTAAAGCGATTCGGCGAGAACGCCGGCATTCAGGTTCATATAGCGATAGCCGCGATTTCCTAACACTTGGCAAGATTCATTCAAGTTCGAAGTTAGCACTACGGCGAACATGGAATTTTGAACTTGTTCGGGAACAGCAAAGCACTTGTTAAACTTTTTCGGATTGGCAGAACCGCTTTGCATGTAAATGGACTTGCGGACTGGGATGTAGCGGTACACGCCAGCATACACGAACATCACATCAAAGACGACCACCCAAATTTTTATCAGTCCGGCACCAAAAGCGTTCAACTGCGCCAATTCCAGCCAGCGCAACATCGACGAGAAATCATCCAGGTCTAGCGTTCCGTGAACAAACGGAGCTGCGACTTTTTTATCGGTGCGTAAATACCACAGTTCACGCAAATAATACTCATTCGTAAACTTCGACGGAGTGAGCGGAAATTCATCGCCCGGAAGCGCCTGCGCATTCAAGCGGCGCACCTTCATGCAAAGTTTCAAGTCATCAATGTTTTCCAGACGGTTTTGCAGCATGAATCTCGACGGATAACGAGAAATTTCCATGCGGCATTCATCCTCGCCCGCATAGGCACCCATCTCCGCATGGTTCGAATACGCGAGTTCACCAACACCATCATCGACTGAATTGAACGCCACCATGCTCTTTTCCGGGAAAATCGCAATTGCCGCCATCGGCATTTCTGTCGCCCCAAGCTTGAGCGAAACCGCAATGGAATCATCGACAAATCCGCCCAGCGCAAAGACTTTTTGCCCGCGGGATTTTGCCAAAAGGATCGTATTCGCGCAAGCCGAACCCACGTCCATTTGCACCTGTCGATACGCCGCCTCGCGAAACCGCCAAACCGCACGTTCCAGGAGTCCTGTGTAAATGAAAATCGTCTGCGCTTCGGTTATAAATTCCTGTTCCGGAAATGCGGCAAGAATCGCCTTGCGAACATCGGCTCCGCCAAACTTTACAAGCTTTGAATCCTCGCGGTCCACGTAATAAACGCCATCGGGAACTTCTCCCCCATGCACCACGGCATAGACACAGACCGGATTCAGGTAATCAGCGGAAACTGGGGCAAGGAGTGGCATAAAAGCCGCTGTAAACGGATAACGGTTGCACCCTTCATAGCGTTTGTCGGCATACGCCTGTTTTTCCCAGTGCATAATGACGGGATCCCCACTTCCATGGGGAATATACTGGGTCGATTCGTGGTAAATTTCCGAGAAAAAACGCATCCATTCCAAAGATAAAAAGATTAATTCTCGCCGGAAGCGTTGCGTTATATAAATAAAACATTTTCCAACGATTTTCGTACAAAAAGTTGACATTTCGACCAAAACACTTAATACACTTTTTACGCAAACATCCCATTTTTCAGCATTTATAACCTGGCCACATATATATTTTTAGGAAAAAAGAAAACACCCACAAGAGGGCATTATGCAACTCAAGAAATTTTACCCACAAATCAGCATTCTCGGCATCGCAACCGTAATGGCACTCAGCGCCTGCGGTGATGACAATACTCAAATTCCGCTTCCAAGCGATCCGGGTTCTGAAATTCGAGACTCCATTCCGAACAACAATCCGCAACCGGGAACAGACTCCATCCCGGCCATTGACACAAGCAAAACTCTCCCGCCGACGGAACTTCCCGCAGAAGGCCCAATCACCTTGCCGCAAGGTCTTGGCGTTTTAGTGGACGACTTTGAAGATGCCAATCACGAAAGCAAGCTTGGCGATTTCTGGTACACCTACGACGATAAGAACAACGGCGGTGCATCCTCTATCGTGACTCCGCTCAACGACGACGGCGACAACATGCCGGGCCGTGTCAACAACGGTTCCAACTACGCCCTGCAAGTCAACTACACTCTCGACAGAGGCGAATACGAATACGATCCGTATGTAGGCTGGGGCCTGAAAATTACCGAAGATAGCGCAAACGGCCGTTTTGGCGGAATCACCTACTGGTACAAGGGTGGCGCACACGAAGTACACATCGAAGTCTCCGATGTCAAAGACTACGACGTGCATCTTGCCAAAGTGCCGGCATCGCGCTCCTGGAAACAGGCTGTCATCCGCTTCAAGGATCTTGTCCAGGGCGGCTGGGGCGAAGAAGTTGTCTTCGACGCCAAGCATCTCAATGCCATCAGCTTCCAGGCAAAAGGCAGCAAGAGCAAGGTCATGACAGACTCCCTCTTCATCGATAACATTTATCTGCAAGACACCTCTGAGGTCGAAAAGGACCAGCCAGATATGGAAATCAAGGATCCGGTCATTCCGAACGTAACCTTCACAGAAGCTGAAATTACGGTGACAAGCCCGCTCCAAGCCAAAGCTATGAAGTACCTCAACAAGGGCGTCAACTTTACCAACTGGCTCGAAAATGCCGATGGCAAGTTCAAGTCTTTTGAATTGGGCGAAAAGGATGTCCAGATCCTCGCTGAAAATGGTTTCAAGAGCCTGCGCTTGCCGATTGACCTCGACCTCTACGCCACAAACCGCGATGCATTTGTTAAGGGCACCGATGCAGAACTGAAATTCGACGACGACACGCTGTTCCTGGTTCTCGACTCCTTCGTGGAATGGACCGGCAAGTACAATATGTCTCTCGTAATCGACTACCACGAATACGACAACAGCTACAACACCACGAGCGCAAAGGACACCAACTACATCAAGATGATGGCTGAAGTATGGAAGCATGTCGCAGCCCACTATGCTGAAAGCCCCCGCGAAGACTTGTTCTTTGAACTTTTGAACGAACCGGACATGAGCGATGGAAAGGTCACCGCAGCCCAGTGGACCGTTGCAGCCCAGGCCATGATTGACGCCATCCGCACCGTCGATACCAAGCATACCATCCTCTTCGGCGATGCCCAGTGGTACTCGATCAGCCTCCTTGCCAAGCGCACCCCGTTCACCGACGACAACATCATCTACGTGATCCACACCTACGAACCGTTCGCATTTACGCATCAGGGCGGTTCCTGGACGGACTATGCCACCATCCACGACATTCCGTTCCCCTACGATCCGGCAAAGTGGTCTACTGTTTCTGGCGACTTCGGCGTCAACAAGAGCACCAAGGCATATGTGAAGACAGCCATCAAGAACTACTACAAGACCGGCAGCAAGGAAGCCATCCTGGAGCAGGTTCTCACGGCCAAGAAGTGGGCTGCCACCAACAACGTGCCGGTGATCATCAACGAATTCGGCGCATTGAACCTCCGCTCCACCGCTGAATCCCGCATCAACTACCTCACGGCCATGCGCGAAATCTGCGACACGCTCCAAATTCCTTGGACGCACTGGGGCTACACCGGCAACTTCTCCGTGATCGAGAACGGCAAGTTGATCGAAGGCCTCGACAAGGCTCTCGGCGTCGGAAAATAAGAATCTCTCCTTGAAATCCACAAAAAAGCCGCGCAGAAATGCGCGACTTTTTTTTCGGAATAAGGATGTCTGGAGTACACAGTAAATACAGTTAACACAGATGTATCAAAACAGACAATTTTAGAAATATTTTGCGGAAGGCTTATTACGTATTTTATTAGTGTAAAATAAATCCTCATCTCCTCCAAACAACCGCATGAGTAATCGTGCGGTTTTTCTATATGCTTTTATTTTTCCGGGCACGTACAAAATTCTAAATTACAATCATGAAGTTTAAGATCAAGAGCATTTTTGCAGTTTGTACCGCATTGCTGGCGGGAACAGCAAGCGCCGCCGGCTTTTATGGCAACCAGAGCGATATCAAGTGGAAAACCGCAGGCACAGAACATTTTCAATTCATTTACCCCGTTGAATACTCGACACACGCCGCTAAAGTTTCAGCTTACGCCGAAGCCGTTTACGATTCCGTCACAAGCCGCTACAACAAGCCGCTCCCACGCATCAGCGCGGTCCTGAACAACGCACTTTACAGCAACGGCAGCGCCATCCCGAGCGAAAACGCCATAAACCTCTGGCTCACCAACTGGGACTTCAAAATCCGCAGCAGCCATGGCTGGATTTCGGACGTGGTGACGCATGAATTCAGCCACCTCGTGAGCATCGAGAGCGGTGCTAAGATTGTCCCGAAACTTTACGGTTTCCAGTTCAACTATACCGACTATTACAACGAACGCACGAGAACGGATTTTCTCACAATGATTCCGTTTACGTTGCAGCCGCTTTGGTTTGCCGAAGGAACGGCGCAATTTGAATCTTCGCGTATGGGCTTTGACGCCTGGGACACGCATCGCGACATGCTCCTCCGCACTGCAGCCTTGAACGACAGCCTCATGACGCTCCCGTACATGCACGAGTTTTCCGACAATTCCTTGCTTGCTGAACTCGGCCCCTACACGCAAGGTTTTTCACTTGTGCTCTACATTGCAAAGCATTACGGCGAAGACGCGATCCCAAAAATTTGGAAAGAACTTAGCAAGCCCTACCGAGCAACGCTTAACGGAGCCATCAAGAGCGCTCTCGGCATCAGCGAACAGCAACTTTACGATAACTGGAAAAAAGAAATTACCGAGCATTACCAGGCACAAAAGGATTCTCTCGGAACGCTTGTCGAAGGTATCAAAATCACGAAGGACGCTTTCTGGCAGGACTTCCCGGTCGTGAGCGGCAAGAACCTTTACGGCATTTCGAACTTTGGCGGCCCGTGGTTTGACGGAAGCGTGTTCAAGATTCCGCTGGAAGACACTCTCAAGACGAAAGACGAGAGACTAGAGACGAAAGATAGTACGGCGACAGATTCCGCGAAAGTCGCGGATTCTGCGAAGGTTGAAATTGGCGATATCGAGGTGGAAGGCGCCGACAGCAGCCTCATCAACATCGCTGATTTTGCAAAGTCCGGCTTCAAGGCGAAAAAGCCATGGTTCGACAAGGGCATCGATGTTTACGACGACAGCACACACGGCCCAATTCTTGCCTACATCAGCTACCAGAACCGCGACAAGGATGGACATGCCCACTTTGACGTTGCCGTAAGTGATACGAACAAGAACGAAGTTGCCATCACATACCTCGTCGATGCCGTTTACCCGTCATTCAACAAGCAAGGAACATCAATCGTATTCGTGAGACGCGAACCGTTCAGCACAAGATTCGTCCTGAGCAAGATTCCGTTCAATAGCGATTTGAAAAACGCCTCCACCGAAGAACCCATTGATATTTTCAAAGCAGACTCTTCCCTCCTCTACTACAATATTTACAGTCCCAAGTTCAGCCCAGACGGGAAGCACATCGCGTTCAGCTTCTTTGACGACAAGCAACGCGGGATAGCCGTTGTAGACACAAACGGATCAAACTTCAAAGTCGTAAGCACAGCAGGCTATGACGAACGCGATGTCAACTGGATTGACAACGACAAGATTATTTTCGCAAGCAACAGAAACAGCATTTTCAACTTGATCGAAAAGGATTTAAGCACTGGCAAGGAACGAGTCCTCACAAACGTGGTCGGTGGCGCATTCACGCCGACACTTGCCGGCGATACCATTTTCTTCACGCAGTACGACAAGGACGGTTTCTCGCTTTACAAGCTGCCATACGCAAAAGAAGCGGACCCCATATTCCGCGATAGCATTGTCGTGAGCATCCGCGATAGCATTCTGCAAATTGCCGACACCATTCAGGTAGCATGTTCTGACACCACGAAGCCAGCCGATTCGACAAATGCCGGGAATGCCTCAGTTAAAATTGCCGACGCCAACATCGCCGATTCCGCAAGATGCACACAAATAGTCTTGCGCAAGGACGTGATTCAGGTGGAAGTCCGCGATACCATCAAGGTTGCCACAGCGGATACGACGCAGCGAGAAATCATATTGCACGGGACTCTTCCGCAAAAGCCCCACAAAGAGCTTGAACTCATCGACCGCGAATTTGCAGGCGCAGAACGCGATTACAAGCCGATCCCGAACATTCCGCTGTTCGTCCCGATTTTCAGCATTTCAGAAAACGCCCCAAGAGTGACCGTCTTTGGCGAGGGCGAAGTCAAGGCGAAACTCGGCCTTGCCGTTGTCATCAGCGACGCCCTCAAGAAAAACACAGTGCAGTTAGGGCTTTTACTCGAACTCGGCAAGGGCATCGACTACATCAACGGCGACGGACTTAACCCCAGGCAAGAAAAGGAATTCTTTATCGCATGGGACAACCGCAGTACGCCAATTGATCTCGGCATTTCGTACAGCTACGCGAACTACACGAATGAAGAAACCGTACGTTACGAAGGCGTAGGTTCAGACGTAGCAGATAGCGTCGGCACAAGCCGCTATTCTTACGCCATGCAAGCCATTACAGGAACCGCAGGCTACAGCATTTTCAAGAGCATCGACACATTGCAGGCCGCCATCAGTTACGACTGGGCGAACGTCAACTTCTACGATGACCGAATTGAATGGACGTACCAGAAGCGCTTTAGCGCAACAGTCGGTTTCGGACTTTACGGCGACCACGAAGGCGAAGGCGGCTCTGGAATTTCTGGTCAAGGGAACGGACTCTTTGCCTATTACCAGTACGCCAACAGCGACCTCAGCCGTCCGGGAACGCTCTACATTACCGAAAACGGCCGAATTGAGACACACTACAGAAACTTTGCGCTCCACCAATTCGGCTTGAACCTTTACGGAAGCATACAGACACCGTTCCTTCACGCCCGTCTGGCCGCAGGCGGAAAAATTTCCAGTTACCTCCACTGGAACACGGACGATGTAAGCGACACGCTCGATTCGTACTACTACACGCCAGTATTCCTCGATGGTTACCCGTACTTGAGAAGCGACGAAGACTATACGCTCGCCGGCACAAAGACCGCAATGGCAGAACTCCATTACCTCTACCCGATTTACGAGGACTGGCGGCACAGCCTCTGGATTTTCTCGACTCGTAGTTTGTACGTAGACCTATTTGCACAAATCGGCGCGGCATGGACTGGAAATTTCTTTACAGACAAGATTACAAAGCATGATTTCTGGGACCGTTCCGTGGGCTTAAGCTTCCGCATGAGCAACAAGATATGGGACAACATTCCGTTCGATATTACGCTCACGTTTGCGCGCGGTCTGAGTCGCATTGGAGAGGACAAGGATTTGCATGGCGGTAAAAAGCTGACCCCGATTGACTTGCCGCTGTTGCACAAGAACATCTGCCCCACGAGAATCAAGTTTTCCATTGGGATGGGGTTCCAAAATAGTTGGCAATAAAAAATTGCAAATTATAAATCAAAATAGTACTTCACGCGGGCGGGGCCCCAGCTCAGAGTTGCGAAGGCCGCACGGGCCCCTCCCTGCACCCTCCCCATCCTTGGC
>JAEEGJ010020443.1_pt1 | contig 14403 bp, 17 predicted proteins | sample 8958761 | NCBI WGS metagenome assembly JAEEGJ01 (sample SAMN16246546, study PRJNA631951) | gut metagenome | biome: gut microbiome; feature: rumen; material: RS-attached | host: Bos | place: Iran: Karaj | collected 2018-10 | reverse complement strand
GGCTGTAGTGTGGCGGAGGCTGTGAGCCGTGTACTCCTTCCCATCCAGCCCTATAGCCTTGAGTCCTTCCTTGCATACGTAGGAAATAGTCCGGGTAGTGAGTCTCTCTCCCCTATTCTGGCGGGACGTTGAGGTAAAGAGAGGCTCTCCAGCCTTCACTCCCTTCCGGCTTGCCAGGTAGTCCCGGATAGGCTCGTACGCCTTGTCTGTGAGGACTACAAAATCGTCCTTTTCCGTGTGTCCCTTGCCCCAGACGAGGAGTACCCTTCTATCTCCCTTGAAGGTAATATCCCCTACGTTTGCCCTGGCTACCTCAACGGTGCGGAGTCCAGTCCGAAGCATAAGGTTTACTATGGCGTAGTCCCGGAGGCTCATATCCTGGAAGTGCTGGAGTAGCTCCTTGCTCTTCGTGTCTGTAAGGTGCTGTTTCTTGAAGGCTTGCTTCCTCCTGGGAGTCTTTATCCCCTTCGCTATGTTGGGGTACTTCTTCTCCGACTCCGCCCACTCGTAGAATTTGCGTACGGAGACTATGTAGCTGGAGACGGTAAGAGCGGAAAGCCCGGAGGCGAGGAGGGAGTCCTTGTACTCCAGGACGTCCTGGCGGGTAAGGGTAAGGAAGCGAGCGAGGCGTCCAGTCTCCTCCAGCCAGTTGAAGTACTGGGAGAGGGTACGGGAGTACAGACTCCGGGAGCTTTCTTTCACGTCCTGGGTAGAGACGAAGGAAGCGACTACGCCCCTCCAGTTATCCGTACCAGCCTTTACAAGCTGTCCGCCTACCCTTACTATAGCCCTTGACTTTTCCATATTTTTATATTACTAATATTTCCTACCGCAAATATAACTATTTTCTTGTATCAAACAATAGGCGAGAGGAAATATTTTTCCGTCCCCTCGCCTTTTTTATACGCCAGTAGTTGAGGACGGAGGGGTAGTAGTCCCGGAGGACGTGTCCCCGGAGCTGGGGGCTACCGGCTTGAAGGGGAGCTTACTCCAGTACTTTGTCATACTCCGGCTTATCTTCTGCTTCGTGCTCGGAGAGAGCTTCTTTCCCGTGTTGATATAAGAGAGCTTATCCTTCTGGCTCTGGCTCATATCATTCCTATAAATTCGTTTCATAGCTGTAAGTATTTGATAGTTATTATAGTTCGTGTAAGTGGTGTACCTGGTACACCGCCTATAATAAATATAGTTCAACTTTGAAAAATTCAGCTGGAGGGGAAAATTTTTCACGCCTAACAGTCCTATACCCGTCACGCTTGAGCCGTGCCCCTTTATTGAGTAGTAGGTAAGGCTCTCGTAGTAGATTGAGCCTCAACGCCTTGAAAGGGGTAGAGAGGGAGGACTTTCCGGCTTTATATATCCATTATCGGAGGTGGAGTATTGACGTAGATTTCTGGCACATTTCCGAGCTTCCAGGACTCCCTTATAAGGGCTATATAGAAAGCTTTGCTTACTATATTAGCTCTTATACCTGGGAAGCTTGCTTCCTCTACCTGGTAGGCTGTGAGAGAGTCCTTCTCGTGGCACTTGTGCCGGGTTGGAGGGGTAAGGGGTAACTTAATACCCGCTCTCCCGGCTGAAGTGGCAAGAGTGCCCACTTTTGCCAGCCCTGGGGAGCGGTGGGTAACTCAATATGCAACTCCCGGAGAGAGCTTGCAAGAGTGCCAGGCGGAGCAAGCTCCAGGAAGAGGGGAGAGGAGCGTCCTCCAGCGTCCGCCCCCGTCTCCGATTCTGCCAGCCTCAACGCTCCGCTCTATCCTCTCCGTTGAGGTAGTATAGACGTGAAGGAGACAAAAGGAAATGAAGTGAAGCCTCCGGCTCGGAGCGAGCGGGAGCTACCAAGCGGACGCCTCGCTCTATTCATTATATAGAATTCTATATTATTCTATATAATTCTATAGTGAAATTCAAATCCTTGTAACTACCTATGTAATAGAGAGTTGAGGAGAGGGGAGCGTAACGTCAAATCCGCAAAGCGTAACGTCAAATCCGCAAAGCGTAACGTCAAATCCGCAAAGCGTAACGTCAAATCCACAGAAGGGGAGAGGGGAGAGTCCCCGGAGCTTCCCCTGGCGTAGCATATACGCCACCCTCCAGGACTTCCGATTTAAGGCTGTTTTTAGCCCCGTAGAGCGACTTTACCCCGTTTTGGAGTAATCCCTCGTCCTCGTCCTCGTAACGTCAAATCCCCGCCCCGGAGACGCCAAAGAAGCCGTAAAGCTGGGGACTCTACGGCTTCCTTCCTCGGAGCGGTGCTCTTCGCTGGGGAGTGTGGTGGGACTCGTGGTAGGGGTATACTACAGCACAAATATACAAACTCCCAGGGATATATCATATAGCAAATATTTGTTATATGGAGCGTAACGTCAAATCCATAGAAAAACGCCCTCCCAGCCCCGTAGAAAATATATTATCGTATTACCGTATTACTATATTACCATTTTCCAGGAAGGGGAGTAAAGTAAAGGAGCGGAGGCTCTCCAGCTCGTCCGCTCCAACTACAGAATTATATGAAGTGGAGGAGTTACTCCTCCGAGCTTCCCTCTTCAGCCGGGAAGAGAGTCCCGTCTTGCTCCTCTGCCTTCTCGGAGGTTTCTATCTCCAAGTCCCCAGGGAGGAGGACGGCTTCCTCTTGCTTGTCATAGTCAATATTGAAAGTGAAGTCTACTCTGTCTCCCTTGTTCGTCTGGACTACCTTCGCCCCGGTAATGAGTCCGTACTCCTTGAGGGCTACTATAGCCTTGTTCAAGTCCCGGTAAAAGCGTCTCTTTTGCTCCCTGGAGTCCCCGTAGCCAGTAGTAACTCTCTCCTGGATAGTTGAGGCGTACTCCGAGTAAGTGAGTGCTCCGTGTAGGACTTTGTTCCTCGCTTTGTAGTAGGACTCGTCCGTCTTGTAGTCCTTCCTCTTGACGGTTGCGAGGGCTTGTATACCGGCTATCCTATGCCCGCTATACTTCGCCAGCAAGTCCGAGAGGAGTATATCAAAGAGTTCGGTATCCGTCCCGCTTCCAGCCTTCCCCCACATTTGGAAGAGCTTGGGCTTGACTATAGCGTACCTATTGTAGAGCTGGTAGAAGAAGATACTCCCGAATTGGATAAATACGAAGTCTGCGTCAAGCTTCCGTCCCTCGGAGAAGTCCTCAACTTGCTCCGGGATATTTATAAGCGAGGCTATGAAGCGGAGCTTCCCCTCCTCCTTGCTCTCTTCCAGGGAGTAGCCTCCGAAGGTTTGTACTTGCTTTATCTCGGATAGAGCCTTCAAGTCCTCCAGGACGTCCTCCTTCTGCCTGGCTCGTGCGTTACCGTCCGTAGTTACTGTCTTGGTAAGCTCCGTAATGGATATAGGGAGGGTAATACGGCTATTGGGTTGCTTCCCCTCGTTTATCTTCTTCACGTACTCCCGTATCTCCGGCTCGTCCTTCCTCTGGGATAGGCACATAGCCAGGGCAAAAACGAGCTTGTTCTGTCTCCTCGTGAGGAAGGTAGGCTTCCCTTCACGGTTTACCAGCCGTCTCTCGTCTATAGCCTTCAGCTCCAGGAGCTTCTTGTCCCTCGTCTCCAGGAAGAGGGAGGGTACTTTCTTTGAGGCTATATTTTGAGCCAGGGCTACCGATATAGCCCCAGTCTCCCCGGTTAGAGCTTGCTGTTTGCTCCGTAGAAGTGAGAAGTCATAGTTCTCTTCAATCCTTATCTTACTCATAGCGTAAAGGCTTCTCTTGCGTTATTTAGTCCGACTGGCTCTACCTCGTCCCAGGCTGGGAGGATAGCGTACTTCTGTCGGTATTGGACTTCCTTATCGTCCGCTCCCTTCGCTTCCAGGAGCTTGAGGTAGGAGTCCCGTCTGTATATCTCTGGTACTTCAGTCCTGGGGGCTTTGAAGTATTCAAACATTTCCTTGACGTCCTCCGGGACGAAGGCGGAGGCGTTGTACTTCTCTATAAACTCGTCCGAAGCGATAACGAAAGCCCTCGCTACGGAGAGGGAGGAGCGGTAGTCCGCTACTACTCCGTCCAGTAGTGCCTTGAGCGTGGACAAGTCTACCTCAACGTCCCGGAGAAGCTTCCCCTCGGAGTCCTTCTTCCTCCGTATCTGGACGTAGCGACTCCAGCCTCTTCCGTGCTGGTAGATATACCGCTCTACGTCCGCTCTCCTGGGTATACCTTTCGTCCCCTTCCCGTCCTCCGGCTTAATGAGTCCGAGGAGCACGTTACAAAATTCCGCTTGTTGCTCCGCCATTTCCCAGAGCTGGCAATATCCAGCTATACGAGCGGAGAGCTTCTTGAGGTTTTCCAGGAGTCCGTAGAAGCGGAAGCGGTTGAGGATATACTTGTCCGCTATATCCAGGTATCTCTTCAGCTCCCGTGCTTCCGCCTCCTTCCCTCGTACCGAGTTGATAATGGAGCGGACTTCCGACTCGGTAAGGAAGCCTCCCTTCTGGCGTACCTCGTCCTGGTCGTTCCGTATAATGAGGAGAGCCTTCTGTTTTGGAGTACCGTTCTTCAGTACCTCCTTTAGATTGAGTGCCTTTGCCATAGCTTAATCTTGTGTTTTGAGGAGAGCGTCCTCCAGCTTCTCCAGCCTCTCCTCTACTTCCGTTGATTCTATTGCCCGGAGGATATTGGCAAGCATAGTATTCTCCCTATACGCTTGAGTCTCCCCTATAAGTCCCTCCTGGTATTTCTTGAAGGATAGGAGCATAAGCTTCTTTATCCCCTTCGCTGAATATGTATTGTGTATAGCCATAGAAAATATATTACCGTATTACCATATTACCGTATTACCATTTTTCGTACTACTTCCGTACTACTTTCGTCCTTGACGTCCGAGACTACAGTAGGGACTTGAGAGCTTCCCTCGCCTCCTTCTCCTCCGCTTGCTCCTGGGAGGACTTGAAGATAGGCTCTACCCTCGCCTCCTCCAGTTCCTTCTGGGTACGGAGGAGCAAGTCTACCAGCTTCTCCGTAGGCACGTCCGTCAGGGAGCGGGAGTCCAGCTCTTCCCGTATCCTCTTCAAGAGGCTGGAGAGGGAGCTTATACGAGCCTCAACGGAGAGAGCCTCCGACTCGTACAGCTCGTCCAGCCGGAGAGCCTTGTGGAGTGCTACCTCCTCCTTCAGCTCCTTACAGACGTCTACTACCGTCTGCTTCGCTATCCCCAGCGTTGAGGCTATCTTCTGTATAGACGTCCCCTTCGCTCGTAGCTCTACTATCCTTAATTTAGTCTCGTGCTCTATCATAGTAAACAGTTTTGAGCCTTTTCGGAGGCTTCTATCTTCCGTAACGTCTCGCTGGGGACGTTGAGGTAGTCCGCCAGGCGTTGAGGAGAGAGTCCGTCAAAGACGAAGGGGAGGAGGAAGTAGCCAGCCAGGTAACGAGCCAGGGCTACCTCCGAGAGAGTGAAGCCTTCCGCTCCGTACTCGGAGAGTGCTTTCCCCTGGCTTCCGAGCTTCCCTTCCAGCTCCCTCTCCTTCTCCTGGACGGTGGGGTAGTCCTCAACGAGACGGAGGGTATAGTCCAGGTACTTGAGAGCGTAGTCCACTCGGTAGAAGGCGAAGCCTCCCTTCAGCCGGGAGGAGTACTTCTTCACTACGCCAGCCCCGCAAAGGGTAGAGAGTTCGGAGAGGTAGTCCGCCTCGTCCTTGATTGGACGCCCCAGGACTTCCGCCAGGATTCGCTCCCCGTCCTTCTCTCCTCCGTCATAGTCTCCGGCTTCCAGGGCTTCCTTCACTTCCTGGGGAGTCATTTCCCCGAAGGTGTCAAAGAGCGTGAAGAGCTTGAGTCCCTTCGGAGTCTCCCGGAAGAGCTGGACGTCCTTCTCGTGGGAGAGTTCCTCCCCGTGGTTGAAGTATTGCTCCAGGTAGTCCCGTCCCTCCGGGGAGAGTACCGCCTCAACGGGAAGCTCCTTCTCCGGCTTGAGGAGGGTATTGTAGCAAAGCGGGAGGAAGAGCTGGACGTCCGAGAGGTGCTTATCGTAGAAGGGGAGCTTGTCCTTGTCATAGACGAAGAAGAGGGTATACTCCCCCGCCTCCGTGCCCGTCTCCTTCTTGAGCTGGCGTATATAGACGGTAGGCTCTCCCGGCTTGCCCTTGAGGGAGACGTTGAGGTAGAGGAAGTCCTCGTCCTCCTTCGTCTTGCCTTCCCTGGTTACTGTCTCTACGGAGGAGACGTCCCCCGCTATCTGGAGAAGAAGCTGGAGAGCTTTCTCCTCCGCCTCTTCCCTTGTCTTGGCTCTGTCTTGGTATCGTATCATAGTCTTGCTTGTATTAGTTGAGCTGTCGCTCGCTCTTGTGATTCTTCAGTACCAGGACAAGAGCGTCCGAGAGAGTCTCCTTCAGTAGAAGGCGAGCGTCCTCCTCCGTTATATCTCCGTCCCAGTTCGCCAGCCTCCGCTGTGCTTCCTTTATCCCGTTGAGGAGTTTCTCCTTCTCCTCGCTGGAGAGCTTGAGTCTTGCCATAGTTACCTCCTTCTCCGCTTTACTTCTGTAATGCAAACTTTATGGAAGTAAAGGGTATTTTTTGCGTATTACTATATACTCCTATAGCGTTCACTACTTCAACGGAGGGAGTACGTTTATAAATCTCTTTATCTCGTCCTCCGAAATGTATTGCTTTCCGCCTATAAGGGTAGTCTTGAGCTTCTCTTGTTTGATATACTTCCTCAACGTGTTAGTAGTGATTCCGAGGAGGGAAGCTACCTCCGTCTGGTTGTAGAGTTGAGTTCCGAGTATTACTTTCATATCTGTATAGGGGTTACTGGTTGCTTGTTGCTCGCTCCACTCCGAGAAGGATAAAGGACGCCTCCTTCAGCCGAAGCCCGGCTACCTTCAAATCCTCCGAAGCGTCCCGGAGTCTCGTCTTTACTGGAGTTACCTCCTCCTTCTCCTGGAGCTGGCGGAGTTCCTCCTCAACGTCCCGGAGCGTCTGTACGTACTGGAGTATTTCCTCTCTTCTTCTCATAGGGCTACTTGTTGAATACGTTTCCCTTCTTCGTCTGCGTCTTGAGCCGTATAGTCCCCTTCTCGGACTCGTACTTCTCTATCAGCATATCTATTGCCAGCTCCAGTACTTCCTTGAGCTGGAGAGTCTCCTGGAGGGATATGTAGCGGAGCTTGTCCCACTTCTCCAGGTTTGCCTTCACGGAGACAGTACCGTAGCCGTCCGTCCGGCTATCGTGGGGACGTCCCCTCTTCGGACGTCCTCTCCCGTCCAGTTGTCGCTGGCGGAGCTTCTCCTTCAGCTCCTCGTCCTGGACTGTCTCTATAAGAGCGTCCGACTCGCTGGCTTGTACTTGCTCCTCCTGGCGTTGAGGCTCGGAGGCTGGGGCTTCCCCAAAGAGGACGGCTACCCCGCCCCGTATCTTTTCGGCTTTCTTGTCCATATCTGTACCGTGTTACTTTGTTCCTATCTTCTTCTCTACCTCAAGAGCGAGGCTCTTGTAGTCCTTCGCTCCGTTGGAGCTGGGAGCGTAGTCCAGTACGCTCTGTATAGCGAGCGGAGCTTCAGCAAGGGAGACGTTCTTCCGTATCTTCGTCTGGAGTACCAGCTCCCCGTAACGTCCCCGGAGAGCCTCCTCCACCGTCTGCGAGAGGTTGCTCTTCTCGTACCTGGTTATGAGGATTCCAGAGAGACGTAGCTCCTTGTTGAGCCTCTTCTGCGTCATAGCTATAATATCCATAATCCTACGAAGCCCCCGGCTCGGTAGTGCTTCAGCCGTCAAGGGTATAAGTACGTCCGTTGAGGCTGTGAGAGCGTTGAGGGTAAGGAGTCCCAGGGAAGGCGGACAATCCAGGAGGATATAGTCATAGTCCCCGGCTACCTCGTCCAGTACGTCCTTGAGGATTTTCTCCCGCTCCATATAGGAGGCTATCTCCAGCTCTACGCCCGCCAAGTCAAGCGAAGCGGGAGCGAGGTATAGTCCAGGGATAGCCGGAAGCTCCACTATAGGGAGGGACTTCCGCTCCCGTATAGCCTCGTAGGTAGTCCGCTCCGGCTCTTCCACTATTAAGGAGCTGGTAAGGTTGCTCTGTGCGTCCAAGTCCACTACAAGGACGGAGTACCCCAGACGGGTAAGAGCCGAGCCGAGAGAGGCTACTGTAGTAGTCTTGCCTACGCCTCCCTTGTGGTTGCATACACTTATAATTTTCGTGCTCATATCTACGTCAAAAATATATTACCGTATTACCGTATTACCATTTTAGAAGAGTTCCTCGTCCTCTGGCAAATCGTCCTCAACGTCCCCCGGCTCTATCCTTCCCGTGTTACCGTTGAAGGCGAAGGAGGCGTCTATATTCGGAGTCCCTCCCCTATTCTTGCGGAGTACCCCGTAGAGCTTCCCAGCCGTCCCCAGCTCCATACGCTTTGACTCCTCTATCTTCTTCGGCTCGTAGGTGTTCCCGTTGAGGGGTAAGAAGGCGGAGTTCCAGAGGAGTAGTACCTTGTTCGCCTCCCGCTCCAAGTCTGCGGAGTCCGCTATATTCTGGGAGTGCATTTCCGTAGGGCTTTTGGCGTCTCGGTTGAGCTGGCAAGCCAGGACTATAGGGAGCTTCTCTTGCTTCGCCAGCTCCCGGAGGCTCTTCGCTATCCCCTTCAGCTCCTCGTTACGCTGGAGTCTGTTTCCCTCCGTATAGAGGAGCTGTACGTAGTCTATGAAGCAAGCCTTGACGGTAAGCTTCCGGGATATGAAGCGTATAGCCTCTACCAGCTCGTCCGAGGAGTAGTCCGAGTCATAGATACGGAGCTTCCCGCTCTCCAGGTAGTCCCGCATAAAGTCCGCCTCGCTCTTCTTGAAGGCGTCCTCTACCTGGCTCTTCATATACCTGGTAGAGTTCGTCCTATAGTAGTCCGCTATCGTAGTGAGGTTGTTGTACTCCTTCGTGGGAGAGGTAAGCTCCAGCCCTGCGTAGGTATTGACAAACTCTACTACGGTGCTCTCCATATCCTCCTCAAAGGAGAAGTATAGGACTACCCCCGGAGTCCCGTCTCCGGCTGTCTGGAGTGCCAAATTGCGGAGGAAGGTACTCTTCCCGTGCGAAGTGGGTGCTCCTATGAGGGTAATAGCCCCAGCCGGTAGGACAAGCCTCTCGCTCTTGTGTCCCGTGGAGAAGGTGTACCTGGTACGCACTCCTTCGGGACGGGAGCGGAGCTTCTCCCGGATTCCTTCAGCCGTGGGGAGCGTGAGGAGGGAGGAGAGCCTCGTCTCCTTCGCTATCCTCTTGACGGTGGGGACTTCTTCCCCCAGGAGGCGGAGAGCTTCCTCCGTCTTGCCTTCTCCCGCCAGCGTTGAGGCTTTCTCAAGGAGTTCCTTCGTCCGCCTCTCTTGTCTGCGAGCGTCCGCTACGGCTTTCCGTCTGTCGGCTTCCTCCTGGAGAGCCTCCTTCGTTATACCAGCCCCGCCCGTGGACTTCGCAAAGAGGGAGAGTATTCTGTCTCGCTCCACCGGGGAGACTACCTCAACGTCATTGAGAAGCTCTATAGTCTCCTCCTTGTAGTCCGTGTAGTTCTTGTCCGTGATAGTGCCCTCGCTCCCCTGCTTGGCTACGGCTCTGTTATAGATTCCGTAGTAGAGGTACATAGCCCCGGAGCTGGCGGAGTCTATTACCTTCTGGAGTTCCTCCCTCGTGTGGGTGCAGAGGTAGGAGTCTACGTCCACCTTCTCCCCGTCCTCTCCGGCTGGGAGTTCCTGGACGAGAGAGAGGAGTCCCGCCCGGTGGATAGCGTGTATAGCCTTGCTTATCTTGCTCTCCTTCCCGGCTTGCTTCTCGTCCGTCTCCTCAACGTCTACCAGGAGCGTAACTCTACGGACGCCCCGCTTCTTCGCTTCCTCCAGGGCTTCCTGGGAGACTTCCAAGCCAGCCGAGGCTACTATATTGTCTACGCCCCTGGCTTGAGCGTGGAGAGCGTCCAGCTCCCCCTCTACTATCGTCAAGTCCCTATCCTTCTCCCCGTTCCCGGTAAGCTTCAGCCCGGTAAGTCCGAAGAGGGAGGCTTTCTTGGGTAGTCCGCTCGTGTTCTTGTACTTCGGCTTTACGTCCTTGTCTATCGTGCGGAGCTTGAAGCCGAGTATACGTCCTCCGCTTCTGTACGGTATAGCCAGCGTATACTCCCGTCCAGCTCCGAGGGGTGCTCCGTCCATATCGTAGGCTACGGAGGGACTACAGTACCCCAGCTCCATAGCCTTGACGTCCTCAACGCTGTAGCCTCTCGTCTCGGTAAGGTACTGGAGCGTAGCCTTCCCCGCCTCCGTGAAGAGTTCCTTCCTCATACGCTGGGAAAGGCTCTCCAGGCGTTCCTGGCGTTCCTTGTACGCCTTGTACTCCTCCGTATCCGTCTCCGGGAGTTCAAGCCCGCATATACCAGCAAGAGAGCGGAGAGCTTCTACAAGCTCCGCTCCCTTTGCTCCCGGACGGCTTCCGCTACGCTGGAGCTGGAAGTCCACAAGGGAAAGAGTCTCGCCTCCTTGCTCGTGTATGAGGTGGGGCTTCCTCTTCGTTACTACCGTCTTGTCCTCTCGGTTTGGGGAGGTATCGTCCCCGTTGAGGTAGTGCGAGCTATGCCAGTCCCCGCCCTTCCTATGGAAGTCCATTTCCGGGAAGGCGGAGTCTATCCTCTCCCAGAGAGCCGGGTACAGCTCGTACTGTATGAAGTCTGTTAGAGTGTTCATACAGTTACCTCCCCAGCCTTGTAGCTCGCTCCCATACCGAGGTTAAGCTCCATATTTATCCGTATCAGCTTGAAGAGTTCGTCCGAGGCTTTGTCCATAGCGTCCTGGAAGGCTTCAAAGTCCTGGAGTTGCTCCTCCCCGTAGATTGAAGTATAGACGCAAAAGGCTTGATTCTTCGCCTCCTGGATAAGCCGGAAGGCTTCAACGTAGCCGGAAGTCTCCGGGGTGAGCGTGTACTTGTCCGTCTGGATACGTCCAAGCGTAAATTTACTTTCTTCTGTCATAATTCTGTAGTTTTATTGTGTTGATTCTTACCTTATTCGCTGGTTGATAGTGGCTACCAGGGACTCTATATACTCCATACGCCTCGTATCGTCCTTCACTCTTTGCCCGGCTATTGAAAGCTCCTCAACGGGAGGGAGTTCCTTCGTTACCCAGTCCAGCCTCTTCCCGTTACTACTTACTACTACTTTAGTGAAGTCTCCCTTCTTGTAAGGCTCTATCTTGACGGTAGAGAGGGCTATAGCCGTCTCGCTGGCGAGAGCGAGTACTATACTCTTGAAAGTCCCGGACTTGTACGGTAAGGATATGGAGTAAAGCTCTCCCTTCTCCCCTCTCAAGTCCACATACCAGTAGAGTACCGTCTCTCCGTTGAAGCTCCGCTCCCGCTTGTAGATAGCCTCCAGCGTCCCCTCTACGAAGGAGTAGGACTCTTCCTTACCGTCCTCCCGGTGGAGTACCTTACCGTCCGCTATTGAGAGGTAGTACTTCCGTGCTCTGTCTGTAGTCCCCAGTCCCATAGCTCTACGCCTCCTCTCCGAAGATTTTACCGTAGGAGTACTCCGTCTCCCCGTAGTTATTGTCCCAGTCCTCCCGGACGTTGAGGCTCTCTATATGCCTCTTGTACTCGTTACCTGGGTACTTGAGAGCGAAGTAGAGCGACTCCTCAAAGCGGTATACCAGGAAGGGGAGGTAAAGCTCAATATCCCACTCCCAGGACTCGTATAGCTCCTCCGGCTTGATAGGCTCTTCCCCCTTGTACGAGTGCTGGCTGGCTATCTCTTCAGCCGTGAAGCCGTCCTTCGGGTAGGGACGGAAGGACAAGTCAAGCTTCCCGTTCTCGTCCTCCTCCCTCCAGGCTTCCCTGGCGTGGTATACGCTCCCGGTAGTCTCCAGCTCTGCGTAGTAGTCCAGTACCAGGAGACGGAAGGCTTCCCCGTCCTTCTTCTTCATAGCGGAGACGGAGCTATAAGGGAAGGCTACCTCTTTCCCGTCCTTGTCATAAGGCTCTACGGAGAAGCCGTAGTTCACGAGCCTCCACCAAGAATTTACGAGGATTCCAGCCTTCAGCCCCGCCAGGAGGACGCCCTCAACGTAGGGAAGGAAGGCGAGCCGGAAGCTCTCCTCCCTCGTGTTGAGGTAGTTGTCTACGCTCGTCTCTACTACGTCCTTGATAGTGCGGACGGCTTCTTCCGGGGAGTCCCCGTAGTGCTTGTAGAGTCCTCCTTCCATATTCCTCTGGACGTACTCTACAGCCTCGGAGAAGGATTCCGCCTTCCCCTCCTGGAGAGCCTTCTGGACGTTGAGGAAGAGTCTCCCCTCCTTCCGTGTCTCTATATCCCTGGCGTGTTCCTCCGTCTGGATAATGAAGGAGTACAAGCCGTAGACGTCTCGCTTGTCCTCTCCCTCGTTTATAACTGGCTCGTTTACATACTCTTGCATAGCCGAAAATATATTACTGTATTACTGTATTACCATTTTTAGAAGGCGGAGTCCAGTACGCTCTCCGGGGCTTTCTCCAGGCGTAGCTCCTCCTTCACGGACTCGGTATAAATCTGGCTCGTAGCCGGGGACGTGTGGCGGAGTACCTCCTGGACGTCCGTAATAGCTCCCCCGTGCTTGAGGATAGCTACGGCTGTAGTGTGGCGGAGGCTGTGAGCCGTGTACTCCTTCCCGTCCAGCCCTATAGCCTTGAGTCCTTCCTTGCATATTGAGGAAATAGTCCTCGTAGTGAGTCTCTCTCCCCTATTCTGGTGGGACGTTGAGGTAAAGAGAGGCTCTCCAGCCTTCACAGCCTTCCGAGTAGCCAGGTAGTCCCGTATAGGCTCGTATGCCTTCTCCGTCAAGACTACAAAATCGTCCTTCTCGGTGTGTCCCTTCCCCCAGACGAGGAGGACTCTTCTATCCCCCTTGAAGGTAATGTCTCCAACGTCCGCCCGGCATATCTCAACGGTACGGAGTCCAGTCCGTAGCATTAAGTTCACTATAGCGTAGTCCCGGAGGCTCATATCCTGGAAGTGCTGGAGTAGCTCCTTGCTCTTCGTGTCCGTCAAGTGTTGCTTCTTGAAGGCTTGCTTCCTCCTGGGAGTCTTGATACCCTTCGCTATATTCGGGTAGAGCTTCTCCGCCTCCGCCCACTCATAGAATTTGCGGACGGCTACTACATAGCTGGAGACGGTAAGAGCGGAAAGCCCGGAGGCGAGGAGCGAGTCCTTGTACTCCAGGACGTCCTGGCGTGTCAAGGTAACGAAGCGGGGAAGGCGTCCAGTCTCCTCCAGCCAGCCGAAGTACTGGGAGAGAGTCCGAGAGTACAGACTCCGGGAGCTTTCCTTTACGTCCTGGGTGGAAATGAAGGAAGCGACTACGCCCCTCCAGTTATCCGAGCCAGCCTTTACGAGCTGTCCGCCCACTCTTACTATAGCCCTTGACTTGTCCATATTTTTGTATTACCATTAAAATCTATTGCAAATATACTCTTTTTAATTGAATAAACAATACTATACGGAAATATTTTTCTCGTCCATAGCGTATTTTATACTCCAGTAGGGGAGGACGGTGGAGGGGGAGTCCCTCCTGGCGTGGTGCTCCCGGAGCTGGAGTCCGGCTTGTAGGGTAACTTGCTCCAGTACTTCGTCATACTCCGGCTTATCTTTAGCTTCGTGCTCTGCGAGAGAGTCTTTCCCTTGTTGATAGAGGAGAGCTTGTCCTTCTGGCTCTGGCTCATATCGTTCCTATAAATTCGTTTCATAGCTGTAAGTGTTTGATAGTTATTATAGTTCGTGTGCTCTGTGTAAGTGGCGTACCTGGTACACCCCCTATAATAAGTATAGCTCAACTTTGAAAAATTCGTCTATAGGGGAAAATTTTTCACGCCCAACAGTCCTACGCCCTTCACGCTTGAGGTAGTCCCTATAATTGAGTAGTAGGTAAGGCTCTCGTAGTGGATTGAGCCTCAACGCCTTGAAGGAGGTAGAGAGGGAGGAGTTTCCAGCTTTATATATCCATTCGAGGAGGTGGACTTTCACGTAGAATTTTGGCACGTTTCCGAGCGTCCAGGACGTCCTTATAAGGGCTATATAGAAAGCTTTGCTTACTATATTAGCTCTTATACCTGGGGAGCTTGCTCCCTTTCCTGGGTAGTTCGGAAGCCGTCCTTTCCGTGTCACTTTTGCCAGCTTCGGGAAGGCAGGGGTAACTTAATACCCGCTCTCCCGGCTGAAGTGGCAAGAGTGCCGACTTTGCCAGCCCTGGGGAGCGGTTGGTAACTCAATATGCAACTCCCGGAGAGAGCTTGCAAGAGTGCCAGGCGGAGCAAGCTCCAGGAAGAGGGGAGGGGAGTGTACAAGAGCGTCCTCTCCTCCGCTCCGATTTTGCCAGCCTCAACGCTCCGCTCTATCCTCTCCGTTGAGGTAGTATAGACGTGAAGGAGACAAAAGGAAATGAAGAGAAGCCTCCGGCTCGGAG
>JAEEGJ010020437.1_pt1 | contig 14407 bp, 11 predicted proteins | sample 8958761 | NCBI WGS metagenome assembly JAEEGJ01 (sample SAMN16246546, study PRJNA631951) | gut metagenome | biome: gut microbiome; feature: rumen; material: RS-attached | host: Bos | place: Iran: Karaj | collected 2018-10 | reverse complement strand
AAACAATTAAAGAAGCACTAAAAAAAAATAATATTCCATCTTCAAATATAGAGGTTTGGAAAAGTAATTTTCATTATGCATCGGCTTACGGTCTTTTGAGCAGCTATTATGCAAAAAAGAAAAACCGCTTTAATTTTGATGCTGTAATTGCAATGAACGATGACCTTGCCTTTGCGTGCATGGATTTCTGTTCTCAGCGGGCAAATCTGCGAGTACCGGAAGACATTGTAATAACCGGTTTTGATGACATGCAGAGAGCATCGTTCTGTACCCCAACTCTTACAACAATAAACCAGCAGGTATACTATCAGGGTTATGCAGCTGCAAGAACTCTTATAAATCAGATAAACTGCGAAGAAGTTCCGGAGGTTCAGACAATACAGGCAAAAGCAATTCTCCGCGAATCTACTGCAAAAAACAAAAACAGCAAAAAGCAGTTTGAACCGCAGGACTGTATTTCCTTTGACCTTTTGCATTCCTCAGGCAGTAACGACCGTTTTACTGTTACAGAATGGTTTAATAAACGCCAGCAGGTTTTTCAGGCAGCACAGATGGATGCTTATATCCGCGACGACCTTGTTTTAGAAAAGGTAGGAAATCGCATTACAAAACAGGTAACTACTTTTGGTATTCAGGCTGCCGCAGTTGTGCTTTATGACCAGCCGGCCGAATTTAAAAAGCCTTTTGAATATTTTAATCTTCCTCAAAAAGCAAGGCTTGTTTCCTGCTTTGATTATTCTACTTCCGAAAAGCTTAATAAGTTTACACAGGCCATAGAGTTTAATCCTAACGATGCAATTGTTCCAGAAGGATATCTTAATTTTTCGGGAGAAGGCTTTGTAGCAGTTGCGCTGTTCAGAAATAAGATTCAGTACGGCTATATGCTCATGAGGCGCGGAAACTTTGACACCAGTGTTTATGACCTTATTTCAAAAGCTGTTTCCATTCAGATTGACGAAAGCTTTGAATATTCAATGCATCTTAAAACAAAGGTTGCAGTAACCGAAGGCTACAACATCATTAATGAAGTAACCCATATAGACTATCTTACAGGACTTAAAAATCAAAAGGGCTTTTTTGAGCTTGGAGATACTGCTCTTAAATATTCTCAGGCAATGGGGCAGGGCGGACTCATCCTTTATTTTGATCTTAAAAACCTTAATAAGATAAACGATGAATTTGGTCATGCTGCGGGTGATAATGCAATAAAAACTTTTTCGGATATCCTTAAAAAGCATTTCCGTTCCAACGATATAATTGCTCGTCTTAACGGAGATAAGTTTGCTGTAGTAAGCCCGGGACTTACAATTGACAACTACAAAAAGATTAAGTCTAAGATAGAAGATGAATGTCTGGAGCTTAAGGAAAAAATGCTTCAGCCTTATGCCATTGCGTTCAGGCCGGATTTTGTAATATTCCCGTCTCTTAAGTACGGTTACTTAATAGACGGCTTGATGGACAAATTTACCAGTCTCTCTGAATATAAGTAGCACGGGGACGGGCAGTAATGTAAACGCGTCTGTTCTGGGCGCGGCCTTCCTCTGTGTCATTAGAAGCAATTGGCATTGTTCCGCCGTAGGCCTTATAGGTAAACAGTGATTTATCAAGGCCTTCGTCTATAAGTGCATCCATTACAGTTTTTGTTCTCTCTATAGAAAGGTTGAGCTGTCCAACAGGCTTACCTACGTCAGCAGTGTGACCTTCTACTAAGATTGTGTAGCCGTCATCTACCAAAAGCTTTTTAAGCTGCTCTGCTATCTGTTTAACTCTTTCGTTTTCGCCAGGGAGCAGAACAGGGGAGTCTGGATAGAAGTTAAGATTAATTGCAAAAAGAATACCTTCAAGACTGTCGGTAACAGTAACATCCGGGATTGCATTTTCGTAGAAATACTGTTTAACTGCTTCATACTTTGCGTAGTAGGTGCGGTCTTTTTCGGCAGTTGCAATATTGTATACAAGCTGGTCCTGATCCAAAAGAATAACAACCTTTCCTTCGTTCAAAAGCTTTATATTTTCAGGTACTGTAAGAATCTTGAGTGCATCGCTGCGCTTAATTACAGGGTCTGTGCGGTTAATGCCAAAAACTTCTGTTGCCCTTATGTAAAGCGGGTCATTTCCAACACGCCAGGCATAACGCTCGGTGCTGTTTGAATAATCATAGGTAACAAGACCGTTCTGACGTACTATATCCGGTGCAACTTCATTTTTTTCGTAGATAATGTTCATGTTTTCGTCCCAGATAGTAGGGAAGAAGCAGGCATTTGTGTCACCCTTTACAAATTCTCCGTGAACAGGAAGCTTTCCGCGTGCATCAATAATAATACCAGAGTAAGCGCGGGAAGGAACAATATCAATTGGTTCTTCCGGTGTGTAGCCGTAATAATGTCTTACAAGCTTCTGGCCAAGCAAATCTACATTCAGGGTGTTTGTAGAATAAATGCTTGAAGCATCCGGTGTAAAAACATCCGGAGTTTTGTAGCCGTTAAGAATAAACTGATATACATCATCAAGGGTAATGTCCTGATTAATTACAAGGTCTTCCAGAGTGTTGGAAGAATCTGCATAAAGAGAAAGCAGCGGTGGCTGAATAAGCTGGGGCATTTTTGACTTTATAATAGAAGAAGCCTTTTTCTTGCCGGAAGGCATTTCGAGTCCGGCTTTTTTTGTATCGAGAGTAAGATTAGAGGTAAAGGTTCTCGACATCCAGTTTATTTCGCTGGTAGATTCAAGTGTTGTTACAGAATTTCCTGCAGCCGACTGTGCAAAAACAGGTACAAAACAGCCGGTACAAATAATAGCGAGACTAATTACTGCTGATTTAAACAAATTCTTTTTCATTAGTTCTTTATCGGACTATTTTGAGGGAATATAAAGAATTTTTCCTATTTTTAGTATTGCGTTTTCCTTTATGCCGTTAAGCTCGCAGATCTGACTAACCGTGCAGCCGTACCTCCGGCTTATGGCCCAAAGCGAATCTCCCTGAACCACTGTATACTTTATAGGAAAATCTATAGGCTCCATTGTTTCCAGAGCGCTTTGTGCAACTTCCTGCATACCGGCAGGCAGCCTTATCTGGGATTTTGTAGAAGGATGGGTAAAGCCCAGTACAAACGAAGGATTAAGACGCTTTAGCTCCTGTGAATCTATGCGCATGGTTTGTGCAAGAGCGGTAATTGAATAAGCCTTATCTACAGTAACATAATCAAAAACAGCATTTTTCTCGTTGTACAAAACCTCGTATTCTTCTTCGTGCATCGGAAGGTCTATTCCATAATGCTCACAGTTTATACATAAGTCTGCAATAGCAAGCAGCTTTGGAACATAGGCCTGAGTCTGAGCCGGAATAAGATTTTTTTTGCAAAGAGTCCAAAAGTCCTTTGTGTCATCCTTCGAAAGCTTTGCAAGCGCTCGTGTCATTGCTCCCGCACCACAGTTATACGCCGCAATTGCAATGAGCCAGTCTCCAAAGGTGTTGTAATTGTCCTGCAGTTTTTTAAGCGCTGCATCTGTTTCCTTCCAGGGATCAAGGCGCTCGTCTACATAATCGTTGAGCGTTAAAAAAGGCCATACACTGTTTGCCATAAACTGCCATAATCCAAGTGCGCCAGATTTTGATTTGGCATTTGTCTTGTAGTTAGATTCTACAATAGGAAGATATTCCAGCTCCGGCGGAAGCTCTGTCTGAGCCAATGCGTTGCGAACATAAAGACGGTAATCTATTGCACTTTCCAGAGCGTTGTAAAGAACTTGTGTCCATTTTGGTTCCAGATACTGTTTGCGGAATCTTTCTATCTGTGTTTCTTCTTCGTTTTCGGGCATGGGAAGAGTAAGGGGCTTTCTTGGAACAGCGGTTTCTTCCGGAGGCTCTTCTTCGGGGTTTCCTTCGGTTTCTTCCACTGTCTCTTCCTGCTCCGGCAGCAAATCTTCTTCAATATATTCCGGCAGCTCTTCGGTTATGCTGTCAAAAATTATTGATTCATCTACGGATTCTTCCACCGATTCTTGGGGAACATCAACTTCCTGAGCCTGTATTCCAAGTCCGGTAAAAAGAGAAAAAGCAATAAACAGTACAGGAAGTTTTTTACTCATTAGAGTTTATTTCCAAGATAGATTCCGGCCCATTCCCAGTTACCGTTGATATCCGGGTCCAGAGGGAAGTTTATTTTTCTAAAATAAAGGTACCAGGTAGAAACATAGGTGTTCCAGCCCCAGGTCTTTAAATAGGCTTCGTTAGAGTTAGAAGATTCATCAAGGGTGTCGGCACAATGAGCCTTACGGATCATCCAGTTACCCATACTAAACTCTTCCTGTGCGTTGGTTGCAGTTTCATCCTGTCTCCACGACATTGTAAAAAAGTTTACCTTTGCCTTGTATTTATCAAGAGCACGCCAGTCTCTGTTGTTGATTGCTTTGCGTACAGCAGCTTCCAGCTCCTGCAAGGTTTCAAAAGTCCAGTCCTTAGAAGAGTTGTTAAAATCTACAAGGTGACGTGCGTTTTTATAGGCATCGGGTTCACCCGGAATCTGAATTGTAGTTGCATCTGCCTGCTGAACAAAAAGCTCACAGGCCTTGAGTGCCTGATCCCACTGATTGTCGTTTTCGTATTCAAGTGCAAGACGCAGATAAAGCTCGGTAGTATTAATATCCTGAGGGAATCGGTTTATAAGCTCGTTAAAATATTTGATTCTGTGGCTCGGTGTCTTACTAATCTGAATAAGATTTTGCAGACACATAAAGTGAATTGAATTTCCCTTTACAAGCAGGTCCGGACATTTTGCAAGAATGCGGTCAAAATAGTATTCTGCAACAGGCTCAGCTCCCAGCGAAAGATAGGCATGGGCAGTCATAAGCAGCCAGTAGGAGTTGTACATATCCTCCGGGTTTTTTTCCACCCATTCTGTTAAAAGCAGAATTGCTCCCTGGTAATCCTCTTCTGCAAGCTTTGTATTTGCAATTTGATTTATTATGGCATAGCGCTGTTTGGAATCCAGCTCCTGTGTTTCAAGCAGGTAATTAAGCTGTTTCTGGGTTTCTTCCGGTGTAAAAGTAGAAGAATAAGTCTGATTTGAACAGGAAATCAGAGAATGAGCCGCAAAAACTCCGCACAACAGCAGTGATATTATCTTTGTTTTTTGAAATTTCATATTTTTTAATCTAACATAGTGATTTATTATTGTAAAGATTAATTTTTGCAGATAAAATAGAATATATGAACAAGCGACGTTTTTTTGTTACAGATATTATGACTTATCTTGGAGCAGCTCTTTTTATTCTTGTTACGGCTGTTTATTTTCTGTTTTACCAAAAAGTAAATAATTTTTATTTTGATGTTCTGCCTCTCCTTGTTTCTCTTTTTGGTGTAGTCGTAGTAATTCTTGCCATGAGAAACTCAAAAAAGATACACCAGATTTTCATAGGATTTCAGATGTTTTTCTGGGGACTTTTATTTTTCTTTATAGGAAAACATCTTTTTCGATATACCTTTTATCAGTACTGGCCTTTGATTGGCGCTGCATCGGGAGTATTCCTTTGTGTAGCAGGACTCGTTAAATACAAAAGAATCCTGTTCGGCTATTTTATTGCAGCTGTTACTCTGTTTCTGCTGGGCTGCTGGTTTGCACTTTTTTCATTTAAAATTATAAAAATTCCTTTTCAGACTGTTGCGATTGTAGGTGGTCCGTTGTTTTTAATAATGGCAGCCATTTTTATAATCGGATTTTTCCTTCTTCAGAAAAAACATGCAAACCTTGTGGTAAAAGAAGACGAAAATGATAGTATAGAAGCTGATGATGTTTCTGCAGATATCCTGTCAGACTCAGATGTATAACCTTGCTTGTGGTGGGCGTAGTTGTTTAGATTCAGGAGCTTTTTAAAGAATAATGCTTTCTCTTCCATAATTAGCGTGCTTGTTCCGCTCGTTTTTTGTGTGTCTTTATTCTTTACATCCTGTGCTTCAACCACACCCGAGCAGAATGAACATGTTTCTGCAGAATTTACTCCGGCTCAGACAGAAGCTCAAGCCGAACCCGAAGAGCCTATGGAATCAATCAAGCTTCCGCAGGCAACCAAACCCAAATCTTATTTTTCAAAGATTGATGATGAAATTGTTCAGAATGTAGAAATAGGTTCTCCACGCTCTATATCTTTGGCAATGACAGCCCTGCACAAAAACGAAGCCGACTATACCGAAAGCGAAAAGGTGCTTGTCTATGTTGCAACCCAGCTCATGATCATTTTGTGGCCGTCTCAAAAGGTAACCTGGAATGTTTACGAAACAACCGAAGATACACCTTATACCGGAGCCCTTAATTCAGTAAAAAAAGGAATATATGACACAAGTACAGGAAACAGGGATTTTCTTTCTACCTTTCTTCCGTCGCTTGTTTATCTTACGCCAAATATAACTGCAAATGTACAGGCTCAGTGCGGGCAGGGCTTAGAGGCTTCTCTAAAAATGAATCCCGATTCTGTTGCTGCAAATTATCTGGCAGGTCTTTATTACGAAAAAAACGGCAAATACCAGCAGGCAGAACCTTGTCTCGAAAAAGCCTATGCAGGTTCGCACACAATGGAAATTATTCTTGAATACGCAAAGGTTTTGAGCAAGAACGGAAAATCTGAACTTGCTGAATCAATAATGCAGGAGCTTGGAACAGACAGCAAAACAAATCTTGCTGTACTCAAGCAGAATGCGTACATAGCTTTTGAAAAGGGTGACTATACCGCTGCCGAAGAATATGTAGCACGTGTACTTCAGCAGACTCCTAATGATCTGGAATTTGTTCTGTTCCGCGCAAAGATATTTATAGAAAAAAATGATTATATTCATGCGGTTTCGCTGCTTGATATGTATGCACGCCAGAATGATACAAATATTGATTATCTTATTCTCCGCGCACGTGTTCAGCTTGACTGGAGTAAGAATACTACTGCTGCAACAGAAACAATCGAAAAAGCAATGCAGCTGTATCCCGACAATGTGGAAGCAATCCTTATTGCTGCAAAAATATCTTCTGCAACCGACGGACCTGTAGCAGGGAAGTACGCCGACGAACTTGCAGCCATTGTTCTTGAAAAAAGCCCTTCAAATATTGATGCACAGATTTATGCCCTGGACGGACTTATTCAGCGCGAAAACTGGCAGGAAGCATACGACATAAGCAGCAGTCTTGTAAAAAAGCAGACCGACAACGAAAGTCTTATACTCAAGCATGTAACAGTTTGTCTTAAATTGAATAAAAAAGCGGAAGCAATGGAAATTGCGCAAAAGGCATATATGTCAAATCCTTCAAGCGAAGCAATTACTCAAAGTTATATTCTTGCAAGTACACAAGTCCTTTCGCGCGACGAATCAATTAAGCTTATAGATTCCATGCTCACTAATTCTTCTTCAAAAATAAAGAGCTATCTTTACTACCGCCGAAGCTTCCTTGAACGCAGCGAAGATTCAGCCCTTGCAGACCTCCGCTCAAGCCTCATTGCAAACCCTCGCAACAGCGATGCTCTTTTCCGCCTCTACGAAATCTATTACGACAAAAAAGACTACCGCAAAGCCCAGTACTACCTCAAGCAGGTTGTCGCAATTAATCCAAATGACTCTTCTTACAAGCGCCTCAACGAAGCTCTTACTCAGCTGATACAGTAGGGCAAACACACTAGACATACCCCCTTATAAATGATATTCTTATAAAATTGATATAAATATCAAAAAAAAATAAAAAAACAGGACGGAAAATATGTCTTTCATTCCATTTTTGACAGCTGGCGCACAGCAGGCTGCAGGTCCAGCTAGCATGGCAGGATCTTTTATTCCTTTATTGCTTATCATTGTAATTTTCTATTTTTTCCTTATTCGCCCTCAGAATAAGAAGCAGAAGGAAACACAGAAAATGCTTTCTGCACTTAAAAAAGGCGATAAAGTAATTACAATCGGTGGTATTCACGGAGTTATTTCTTCTGTAAAGGAAAACACTGTAATTGTTAAGGTTGACGATGACTGCAAAATCGAATTCAACCGCACTGCTATTTCTTCTGTAGAACTTTCAGATGCAGAAAAGGCAAAGCTTGAAGCAGAAGCTGCAGAAAAGAAAGCAAAGAAATTTTCATTTGGAAAAAAGAAAACCGAAGAAGATGAAGCTCCTAAGGCAGAAGCTGCTTCGGAAGAAACTAAATAAATAATTCGGGGTAAAATAAAAATGAACAAACGAACACGCTTAGTTATTCTTCTTGCGGTTCTTGCTCTTTGTTTCGTTTTCCTCTGGCCATCAATCAGCTGGTATGCAAGAACTCCTAAGGAAGTTCAGCAGCTCGCTTTGGGGTCTACAGAAAACATCAAGAACTATGCCGAAAGTCAGGCTGCAGAAGATGTACGTACAATCAAAAACTTAGCAAAGGATTCGTCTGCTGTATTGGACGGAGATTTTGCATGGCTCAATAAGGCCGCTGCAAAGCAGTATAAATCTTATGGTCAGAAGGCACCGGAACCAATGACAGTTGCCGATGTTCTTAAAGCTTATGACACAGAACTTGATTTTATGACTGTTATTCAGTCCAAGTATCGTGACGAAATCTTAAAGGCCAAAAGATATTATGACAATTCTGTAAAGCTTGGTCTTGACCTTTCCGGCGGTATGAACGTTATCGTTAAGGCAGACCTGGATGCAGTTTTGGAAGCACAGGGAGATTCAGTTTCTGCTGATAACGCTGCAGACTTTAAAAAGGAAGCAATGGCAAATGCCATCGAAAATCTTACAAGCCGTATCGATAAGTTTGGTCTTACTTCTCCTGTAATCAGACAGCAGGGTGATGACCGCATTTATATTGAAATTCCTGGTGCTGCTCAGGCAGATGCAATCAACACCTTGATTATGGGTAAGGGTATCCTTAATTTCCGTCTTGCAGATATGGATGCCACAGACGCTTTCAAGGCTTACTATATGCAGCATCCGGCTTCTACCTTTAATGCAGCCGGTGAACTTATGGATCCTTCAATCATTCCGGACGACTGCGAAGTTTTTGGTGTTTACAAAAAAGACTCTTATGGTCTTGATGAACGCTATGACTGGCTCGTAGTTAAAAAGGAAGTTGCTCTTGACGGTAAGCATGTTCAGTCTGCAGAGGTTCGTTCAGACCAGTATACAGGTCAGCCTCAGGTAGGCTTTAATCTTGATGCAGAAGGAACTACAATTTTTGGTACCTTTACTTCTGCTCACGTAGGCGACTATCTTGCAATCGTAAGCGACAACAAGGTTAAGTCAAATGCACGCATTCAGGATGCAATTACCGGCGGAAGCGTTTCTCTTACAGGTGCCTTCAGCCAGGAAGAAGCAAACAATATCAAAAAGGTATTGCAGACAGCATGGCTCAACGTTCCACTTTCTGTAGAAAGCCAGCAGGTAATTGGTGCTTCTCTTGGTGACGAAGCAATCCATCAGGGAATCATGGCTATCATTCTTGGTTTGAGCCTGATCCTCATCTTTATGTTTATCTTCTATAAAAAATCTGGTTTGAACGCAGTAGTAGCTCAGGTTCTGAACCTCTTTATAATGTTCTCTATCCTTTCTGCTTTCAACCTTACACTTACACTTTCTTCTATTGCCGGTATGATTCTTACAATCGGTATGGCAGTAGATGCTAACGTTCTTGTATTTGAGCGTATTAAGGAAGAGCTGCGTCAGGGCAAGAGCCGACCGGTTGCAATCAGCATGGGTTTTGATAACGCATTCTGGGCAATCATGGACTCTAACATTACTACATTCATTGCCGCTATCTTCCTTTCATGGCTTGGAACTGGTGCAATCCAGGGATTCGCAGTTTCTCTTGCAATAGGTGTTGTTTCATCTGTATTTACAGCGTTGTTCGTATCACGCTTGATTTTCGACTTTGATACAGACGTTCTTCACGCAAAGAAGGTTAGCATTGCATGGGGGATTAAATAATGAAAAAGACACTTAACTTTAGTAAGGGTTTTATCCCTTGTACAATTCTGAGTATTGCAATTATTATTTTTGGTCTTGTTGGAATGTTTACCCGCGGAGTTAATCTTGGTATTGACTTTAAGCCTGGTCTTATAGAAGAAGTTCGCGTTGCACCACCAGTTGCCGAAGTAACTTACAGTGGTGCTGCAAAGGTTTCTCTTGATCTTAGCGCTGGACAGCTTGATGTAATTCTTAGCGGTGTTGGTACAACAAACGAAACACGTTCCATCAACTTTAATGAAGTAACAACAGTTCAGGCTCTTGCAGATGAGCTTACAAAGATTGACGGTGTAAGCGTAAATGTAAAGAACGGCTCATTCCCTACAACAAAGCTTTTCTTAAACTCTGCCGCTACAAACCAGCTTACAACAACAACTCTTTACATCTATCCGGCCGGAACTTCAGATATTACAACTGATGATGTTCGTGATGCTCTTTCTTCAATTGATGGTATTTCCATTAAACAGCTGGGCAATGGTGCAGATGCAAGCTATCAGATTCGTGCCGGAGTTGACGGAGAAGAATCCGGAGACGTTAATGCAAAAATCAATGAAAAGCTTTACAGCCGTTTTGGTAAAGAAAAGGTTGCAATCGTAAAGACAGACTTTATCGGTTCTTCTTTCTCTCACACAATCATGATTCGTTCTATCATCATGTTTACACTTACTGTACTGCTTATCTGGGTTTATGCTGCAATCCGCTTCCACTGGGACTTTGCTCTTGGTTCGGTAATTGCTTTGATTCACGATACTTTGATTATGATGACCTTTATTGTATGGACACAGATGGAATTTACTACAACTGTTCTTGCAGCAGTTCTTACAATCATCGGTTACTCAATCAACGCTACAGTAGTTATTCTTGACCGTATCCGTTACAACCTCAAGCTCATGACAGGTGTAAAATCCTTTAAGGAAATCTTGAACCAGTCTCTGAGCGACACTTTGGTACGTTCTGTTTTGACTACAGTTACAACTCTGTTCGCAGTAGTTGCCCTGTTTGTATTTACAACAGGAACTATAAAAGACTTCTCTCTCGCCCTTATCGTAGGTTTGATAAGTGGTGCCTATTCTTCAATTTTCATCTCAAGCGCATTCATCATGGCATGCCGCAAGACCTGGAAACCGGAGTATGGTGTTCACCACTCATTAAAGGCTGTTAAGGCAGACGAGTAATCAATCTTATACGTGGATTGCCACGCCCTTCGGGCTCGCAATGACAACCTTCGTCATTGCGAGGAGCGGAGCGACGAAGCAATCCATTTTTTTTGCCTATGAAAATAATCCGTGCAAAAGTACTAGGTTTTTGTTTTGGGGTCCGTCGCGCTGTTGATCTGGCATCGGGTGCATTAGAAGAGATGGGGTCCCTGAGCCTGTCGAAGGGCCCTTCAGAAAAAGTCTATTCTTTAGGCCCGCTCATCCACAACGAAGCTGCTCTTGCAGACTTGGAAGCCCGCGGACTATGCACGGTGCAAGAATCACAAATCAATACAATTCCAGACGGCGCAACTGTTATCATCCGTGCCCATGGTGTTGCCCCTCAGGTTACTGCTGCCTTAGAAGAGAAGGGCTGTAAAATAATAGATGCCACCTGCCCACGTGTAAAAGCCAGCCAGAAAATGGTGGAGCGCTACACAAGTGCCAGCGACTACGTAATCATAACCGGCGACAAAAATCACGGCGAAATGATTGGCATTGCAGGTTTTGCAGGCCGCAATTTTGTTCAGATTCAAAATGCAGACGAAGCCGCCGCTCTGGACATTCCCGGCTCCGACAAAATCAACGTAATCTTAATGAGCCAGACCACCTACAGTATAAAAGAGTTCCAGAAAATCCAGGAAATCCTTACCGCCAAATTTAAAAATATCACAGTCATGAACACAATCTGCCCCGCTACAAGCGAGCGCCAGACCGCCTTGCAGGAATTATGCACCCAGGTAGAAGGAGTGCTTGTCATCGGTGGCAAATCCAGCGCCAACACCCGTCGCCTCTACCAGATAGCCGCAGAGAATTGTGCCCACGCCGCCCACATCCAGACCGCCGCAGACATCCCGCAGGAGTTTTTTAAGCTCCAGTCAGTCGGCATTACCGCCGGGGCATCTACTCCGGATAATATTATTGAAGAAGTCGAAAGAATTCTATATAATAATTAGACTATGAGTAGATGTTTTGTTATGTTAAAGCCGGGCGTTGTAAATCGTCGCTTGGTAGGTGAGGTTATTGAACGCCTCGAAAAAAAAGGTTTTAAACTTGTTGCAATGAAGATGGTTCATGTTTCTGGTGAACTGGCTAGCAAACATTATGCAGAGCACGAAGGAAAGCCATTTTATGAAGGCTTGGTAGATTATATTACTTCTGGTCCTGTAATTGCTATGGTTTGGCAGGCAGATGATTGTGTTGCATTAATCAGAAAATTTGTTGGTTCTACAAAGCCAAGCGAAGCAGCTCCTGGAACAATCCGCGGCGACTACTGTATTCATACAGAACGCAATATTATTCACGCATCAGACAGTGACGAAAGTGCTGCACGCGAAATTGCTCTCTGGTTCAAAGACGAAGAAATATTTGACTGGAAGGACTGCGAGGACGGCTGGTATTAGTCGACATTAAAAAATCGCTCGGGAGGAACCATGGAACAAAAAACAGTTGGTATAATCGGCGGTGGTGCCTGGGGAACTGGTATTGCTCAGGCGCTTGCACGTGGTGGTCACAAGGTTGAAATCTGGGCTCTGGAAGATGATGTTGTTGCTTCCATAAATAATGAGCATGAAAACAAACGCTTCCTTCCAGGCTTTAAGCTTGACCCGAGCATTACCTGTTCAACTGATATATGGCAGGTAGCCTTTGGAAAAGAATTTATTTTTGTTGCTTCTCCGTCAATCTTTCTGGCGCCGACTCTTGCAAAAATAAATACTGTTCCAAATATCGTAGACGGTTCTACAGTTATTGCGGCCCTTACAAAAGGTTTTGTTCCTTCTGCAAGCGGCCCAAAGCTTATTCTTGAAACTATAGAATCTGCACTCCCGGAAATATATAAGGACTGCACTGTTTATGTTGCAGGTCCAAGTCATGCAGAGGAAGTTGCAATGGGTAAAATTACCGGTCTTGTTGCAGCTTCTTTAAATCCAAAAAATTCTATCCGTGTCCGAGAGCTTTTAAAGGTTCCGGGGCTCATGGTTTTCTCTAGCTTTGATATTATTGGCTGCCAGATTTGTGCTGCTGCTAAAAACGTTATTGCTGCAGTTTACGGTGCAATGGATGCAATTGCCGAAACAAGCGACATCGTAGGCGACAACACAGAGTCACTTTTGCTCGCTGCCGGCTTGAACGAAATCCAGACCCTTGGTTTTGCGATGGGAGCAACTCATGCCGAGACCTTTACTTCCGTAAGCGGAGTAGGCGACCTTGACGTTACATGTAAATCTAAATACGGACGCAACCGACGCTTTGGACAGGATATCGTAAAAACAGATATGCTTTCACGCTTTAAGGATATTGATGACCTTATTGCAAACGTAGGAAAAATCGGCTATTTGCCGGAAGGTGCAATTGCCTGTAAATATGTTCACGAGATTGCACAAAAGAAAGATTTAAAGCTTCCTTTGTGTACCGCACTTTACAAGGTTTTGAACAAGGAAAGCACCGTCGAGCAGATGGTAAAGGAATTATTGAATCTTTAATGGAGACCCTGAAACAAGTTCAGGGTGACACGAGGTCAAAATGTTAGAAAAAATCACAGGCACATTCAGTGACATTTTTAAGAAGATCAGTGGTAAATCAACCATTACCGAAAAGAATATAGAGGACGCCGTAGAAGAAATCAAAATGGCCCTGCTTGAGGCCGATGTAAACCTGCGTGTTGTACGCCGTTTTGTTAATTCTACTATAGAAGAAGCCAAGGGAGAAAAGGTTCTCCGTTCCGTAAATCCTGGCCAGCAGTTTACAAAAATCATCTATGACAAGATGGTCAGCATGCTCGGCGACACCAAGACAGACCTTCACCTTAAGGGTCCTGACACTCAGTCGGTTATCCTCATGCTTGGTCTTCAGGGTGCCGGTAAAACTACTGCTGCCCACAAGCTTGCTGCCCGCTTAAAAAAAGATGGACGCAAGGTTTTACTCGCTGCCTGTGACTTAGTTCGTCCTGCAGCCGTAGAACAGCTTAGCCAGCTTGGTGAAAAAATTGGTGTTCCGGTTTATAAAGAAAATTCAAAAGATGCCGTAAAGAATGCGAGTGACTCAATTGACTATGCACGCAAAAACGGTTACGACACAATCATTATAGATACTGCCGGTCGTCTCCAGATTGATGAAGAAATGATGGCCGAGCTTGTAAAAATCAAAAAGGTAACTGATCCTGTAGAAGTGCTCCTCGTAGCAGATGCCATGACCGGTCAGAATGCTGTTGATATTGCAAAGAGCTTTGACGAG
>JAEEGJ010020435.1_pt1 | contig 14407 bp, 15 predicted proteins | sample 8958761 | NCBI WGS metagenome assembly JAEEGJ01 (sample SAMN16246546, study PRJNA631951) | gut metagenome | biome: gut microbiome; feature: rumen; material: RS-attached | host: Bos | place: Iran: Karaj | collected 2018-10 | reverse complement strand
GATAGACGGGAACAGATACTCGAATGGTGCGATATCTTCTTTGGATAGAATGCCTTTCTGATATCGAAGTTTTATTTCAGCGACACAGGAAGTATAATACTCATCATCCTTCATTGATGCTACAATGTATGACGGCGGTATAACCCTTAGGAGCGGTCGACGAGGATTTGCTGTGTATCGTGACGGGAAGGTGGTGGCGCAATATACAGCAATACTCAATCCATTCACAGGGCGGAATCAATGACGGCTTCTTTCCAGTTCAGTATAGGCGGTCAATTCTAGGAAAATGCGTATATTCGCTTCAAGAAAACGGATATATGAATAATAGGCAAAAACTACAGTTATTTCTTGCTGCGATAGGGGTTGTTTTAATTATCTTTTGGCTCACTACAGTAGAAGGTGGCACTGGTAGAGTCCTTGGCATCCTTTCCAATGCTTTACTTATCTTTGCCGTACTGCTGGCATTTCGTGAAGAGGAGAAGAGGAAAAAGGACAAAAAAGATTAAGTTCGGAATCATGAAAATCGAAGAAGCCATAGTCTTTGTCCTGGCATCCTCTAACCACGGAATGAAGATAGACCAGATAGCGAAGGAAATCAATGAGAAGGGCCTGTTCACGAGATGGGATAAGCAGCCGGTAGATGGAAGGATGATCTACGCCGTCGTTATGTCCCACCCTGAAACCTTTGTGAAATCTGATGGTCTTATTCGGCTGATGATATGAAAAAAGCCAGAAGGAATCAAAGCCCCAATATTGCTTTGAAGACAATGAAAATGCCGATTAAACTAGATAACACAATGATAATTACAACCGCCGGGATTGGAAGCTTCATATCGTCATCTTCGTCAGTAATCGGCGATTTAACTCTTTTCTCGTATTCCTCAGGAGTAATCATTGCGTCGTGAATCGTTCTGATTACAAAGATAATCTTTATTTCCGGTTGATTTGTCAGTCGAATGTTGTACCTTTGACGAACACAAAACACTTATTCACTAATAACCGACTAAACTCTGAGAAACTTGGCAGGACGAACGATGAAGTGAGTCCTGCTTTTTCATTATCTTTGTACCTAGACCACAACCTTCCGCACCATGAACAGACTGACTAAACTCCTTCTTCTCTTTATCCTACCGCTCCTTTTTGCTTGCACCCAGAAAGAACCGGAAGTGCAAGAGGTGCGAGTCGAATCGGTAACTCTAAGTCAGTCCTCAGCGGAAATCGAAATCGGCCAGACACTTCAACTCAACGCCACGGTCTCTCCCTCAACGGCAACCAAGAAAGATGTCACCTGGTCTTCCACTAAGTCTTCCGTGGCATCTGTAAGCTCTTCTGGTCTAGTTACGGCGGTCAGTGAAGGAACAACAACTATAACAGCCTCTGCCGATGGAAAGAAGGGAGAATGTACGGTGTCTGTGATGAAGAAGGCCATTGCAGTATCCGAAGTAAAACTGGACAAGACGGAACTGACTCTCTACGAAGGTGAAGAGGAGACTTTGACCGCCTCAGTTCTGCCGGAAGATGCTACGGACAAAACGATTACCTGGACATCCTCCGACAAGTCCATAGCGTCCGTTGAATCCGGCAAGGTCAAGGCGGTCGGAAAAGGGACAGCAAAGATTACGGCTTCGGCAGGTGGAAAATCAGCATCTTGTAATATCGAGGTCCTAAAGCCGGTCAGTGGGATTAGCTTGGATAAGACGACACTGAAAATACCCCTCGAAGAATCTGTAACCCTTCTCGCCAGCATAATTCCGAAAGATGCAACACCAAGGGAAGAAATCACATGGTCCAGTTCTAATACCGATGTTGCAACGGTGGAAGGTGGGAAGGTGACGGCGGTAGGAATTGGAACTGCTACGATAACTGTCTCTCTGGAAGCTTTCAAGGCAGAGTGTAGCGTCACCGTGAAGGGAATGGAGTATGCGAAGATTGCGATAACTGATATTAGGCCGGTTGATATCTTGCCGGTAATTGGACAGGTCAATCAAGGTGATATAAGTGTTTATGACCATATTGAGCATTTACGGCTAGCGGAGGCTACAAGAATCCGAGACATGATGTGGGAATATGGGGCCGGCAAGCATTCTAAGGAAGAATATCAGGGTCTTATGGGAAGACTGATTCCTGGAATGATGCGCGAGATACCCATCGGTTACGATGATTTTGAGATTATTGGTCCAGGTGCCGGTTTTACAACGCCCAGCAACCATGCTCATGTTGAAATGAGCATCTTATATTCTCTGGTCAAACACACACATTTCATAGTCGTCCCCGATAATTACTCTTCTAGGGATACGTATAATAGTTTGTTAGAGTTTATCCAAAACCACCCCAATAGCATTAGTATTCTTGGGCAGTCACGAACTACCGTGTTTGATTCTTATGATGGTTTTTCGAGATTTGAAGAAGATTATCGGGAACTATTCGAGCAACTGTTCAACTCCAAGAATCTTTTGTATTTTGCGGCGGGTACAAATATCGAGACTTGGGATGACCTAATGAAGTACAAAATTTATAATAGAGATTATGTGGTGGATGAAAATGGTCTTTATTCTATGGCTTCATTCTCCAACTCGGACAAAAACACTCATCCCAACAGTCATCTTATGGTAACTATTGCCACGGATAAAACTGGTGATATTGACCAAACAGATGGATCCTATATTGGCTCCAGTAAGGTTCCAATAGGTTTTGCCGACAATGTATTATTCGCCGGCCGTGAATTTCCATATCATTCGTATAATTCAGGAGATATTCTTGCCCATGAAGGGAAGTATGCCACATCCGAAACAACCTATGTCAACGTTGCAATGACATCTATCTGTTTCCAACTCTATGCTGAAGTTGCCGATGTAGACCAACTCCTGGAGATGATTCGCTCTACTTCCCTTACCGACCATATTCGCTTTGAAGGGAAAGACCAACCTCTCCAGCTCATAAATCCGGCAGGTTTGTACAAGAAATATCTCACCCCGCAAAACCTTCCCACCAGCATTTCCAGCGGAGAAACCGTCAATCTCGACAAGGGCTACTACAAAGGTGTCCTCTTCTGCATTCCCGGCGCCGAGGTCAAAGTCAACGGTGAATGGATTGCTTTCGACAACAAGAACAAGGACATCATTCTCTCTCAGAATCCGATGAACCTGGAATGGAGACTCAACGGTGACCTCTTGAAGAAATACGGCTATACCTCGGGACAGACAGTCGAAGGCCAGATTATTACCGTCGATGATAAATGGGGCGGTTTGAGACTTGAGATTCCGATGACGATACAAATGAGATAATACAAAAAAAGGGGCGAAGACCACACTGGATCTCCGCCCCTTTCCACAAGTTTTACTCCTCGGAACCTTCTCCCTTCAGCTTCTCGACTCTTCGTTTAATGGTCCTTGAGCTGCAACCAAATTCCTTTGCGATTGCCTCATAGTCCAGTTCTTCTCCAGATCCAATGAGTGCCTTCAGTTTTTCAGTATCATCCTCTTCGTCCCAGATATGCCCCCGTCCATTCTCCTTAGGCTGTGGATTCTGGGATTCCTCTTCTTCAGTATCTTCTTCCATAACCGCCTGGCCAAAGCGTTTCCGATTGGTCTTGGTGTACAGGACCTCATCTTCTGAGATTGTACCGAAGAAGTTGTAGTGTTTGTACTCCTTCTCGGTATACTCAAGTTCGATGACCTCCGCCGGGACTCCATTCTTTCGCTCTTTGAGGATCTTAAGAAAGCGATAGTCACTTCCTCTTGCGCTCTTGTCAAGGATAGCAATGCTGGAGGCGAAGCGAGTGATGTTAGCCGAACCAGCCATTAAGGTCTCATCTATCGACATACCTTCGGGAACCTTTGCCAAATGATTCGCCACGATATATGAGATGGGAACACTCGCTTCGTGCTGAATCTTCCGGAGATTCCGAAACATGTCAAATATATCGGAGCCTGTAGGATTCTTGACGAGGGAAACGATGTTGTCGATGATAATGACAGCTTCGCTCACAAGTCCTGAGACAAGTTCCTTGATATACTCTGTAAGGTCTTCAACTGTTTCAAAATCACAGTCAGACACACGAGTAATATTGCCAGGAACAGTACTTGGGTCTGGGAAACGCGCAAGGTAGTCATCCTCCTCCATTTCTCCATCGATGATGATGACAGCGCGAGGAGTAATGGAGCCATCGGCGGTTGGAGGAATGAATTCTCCGTATCCCCGGGCAATTTCCATCCCCATCTGACCGATGAACAAAGATTTCCCAATTCCAGTACGACCGCCGAGAATCAGAGTCCCACCTTGATACAGGAGGCCAGGGATAATGGCAGGCTTGGGGCCACTCGAGGAGGAGACACATGCGGCAAGAGTCTGAACGGAAGGCGACACGGAGTTCTTTTTCTTTTTCCGCTTCTCCTTCCATTTCTTGATGCCGTCCGTAATCTCTTCGACGACCGTTTTCGCTCCATAAACGCAAACAGCAGCAGCGGCGATAGCTAAGACTGCTAGACCAAGGTCCTTACGCGAGCACTTGATTTTGGGGAACATCGCTCCACCACCCAGTTCAATTCGACGGTCCTTTGGATCCAAAGACCGATAAACTGTTCTGGTCTTGGCGGCGGTAGTAATGATGATAGGTGTTGGTGAGGAACTAGGAGTAGTTCCATTGGGTGCGCTCAATGGCGCGGGCAGATCTGGATTTTCCATAATGCTAAATGATTAAAATGATTGGAAATATGTTGTGTGAAATGTTTATCTGATTCGGGGCGCACCAACAGGCACGCAAAACCCTTCTCCCTAGAACTATGTCTGGGGAGTAGGGGAGACAGGAGTCTCTTTATTTATATGTAAAAGGGTGGATGTACCCCAAGCGGAATTTCGACCTCGCAATTAAGGTCAACTTTCCTCTTCGGGTTCTGGCTTAAGATTGTGAAAATGTGGATTGCAGGGGTCTGGAATCCACTTTCTGAGTTCCCAGATCTTCTCCAAGTCCTCCAGGAAAAGGTTCGACAAAATGTCATTTGGGGCTACGAAAATGCATCGCCGTTGGCGGTGCATTTTCGATTTACACCCCAAGAGGAATCCGGCGTCTTCGGGCGCCGCATTCTTTTACCCCCGCGCTTCGCGCTGCCCCGAAGGGCTGCCGGAGGAAGACCTCTGGACCCTCTCCCGTCGGCTTCGCCTCCGAGGTTTGGAACCTATCGTTTTTCAGTCGTCTGATAATCAGGCAGTTAAAACAGCATTGGTTCCGAACCCTTTATGAAAAGAAAGGGTTCGGAACCGGTCATGTTGTAACTATCTACAGATAAGCGACTTACAGTCCAACAGGTGCCAATCCTGTTGGTAGACCTATTTCAGGACAAGACACTGTTGGAACGGGAAGATCCATGCTACTGCCTTTCCGGGATTTGATTCGCATACCCGCGAATGTATCTTCTACAATCTTCCCTCATCGACCCCTCAAAGCCCCTTTCTTTATAATCCCAGTTGAACCAATCATCGATTCGCCAAGCATCGTTCTCAAAGATAAGATGCATTGTGAACCGATGATATTCACGACTCCAGGTGGGAGTATGGATGGTAATGTCCATAGTTGTTTTCCCATCCTGCACCTTGCCAACCTTAAATTGGATGGAATGGTTTGGATCATCCAGTGGTGAATCTCCATTCCCGGCATACCAGTAGGATAGGAATTCCGCACCGATATCTCCGGGATTCTTCTGATGCTCCCATTCATCAACTGCAAAGGCTATCTTGAGAAGTGTATAGAAATCGACTGAGAAGGCTTTTGCGTCCACCTCGGCAATGTCACGGTGATCCGGGAGTTGCCTGAAAGCCCATTCACACCATTCCTGGGTCGGCGGTGACGGTTCCTGTCCATGGGCAACAAAGACAGTAAGTAAACAGAGAAGAAGGAGAAAGGTTTTCTTCATGGGAACTAAATTGACGCCATCTCCCGCCCAAGTTGGCGGATTGTTCCGATAATCTGTTGCGTCCGTTTCTCAGAGGGTTTCTTGATTCCGTAGATATAGCGGGAAAGAAGGCTCTTGTTAATGCCGAGGGTGCGGGCGACTTCGGAAACGTTCAGCCAGGGGAAGCGCTTGAAGATATCTGCAATGGGGTTGTCCGTGTTAGGCTCGGCCGTCACATAGAAACTGCTGATGTGGATATCCTCGTCGATTTCATCCCAATGGATATCATCTCCGTCCAGGCCGATTTCATACTTGGCGCGCTGCTCGGGGGTAGCCTCGAGAAGCAGCGGAAATGCCTCCAGCGGACGGCTGTAGGTATTGCCCTGGTCGGTAAGAATATAGATCCTACCGGCGTCAAACCAAAGTTTTACGATTGCTTCCATATCTTTAGTCCTCACCTCCAAAGTAAGCCTTCCACTCCCGGATCATATCGGCCTTGTACTGTTTAACGGCATCGACCGCCTTCTTAAGGTCGGCCGGTTTGATGCCATTGTTCTCCACCACTGCTGCTGTTTCAATCTCAATCTTGGCCTTTCCATCGCCATTCTTGACATGGACATGCATGGGAAGATGCTCGTCCGAATAGAAAAAGAACCGCAGGCCGAATAAAAACAATATGGTTGGCATACTCAAGCGTTATTATTATCTACGGCAAATATGGGGATAATTTTTTATACCCGCAAATGATTTCTGATGAAGTCGTGCAGCCTCTGGCAAGTCGATTGTACCCGAAGTGGAATAATGGCCGGTTCCGGAAGGTCAACTATCCTCCTCGGGTTCTGGCCAAAGATGATGTAAATGTGGATTGCAGGGGTCTGGAATCCACTTTCGGAGTTCCCAGATCTTCTCCAGGTCCTCCAGGAAAAGGTTCGACAAAATGTCATTTGGGGCTACGAAAAAGCATCGCCATCTCGGCGGTGCTTTTTCGATTCTCTTCGTTCAACCCGAAATTCACAAAGCGTGGCCATCGGCCATTGAGTATGTTACAGGGCATGCTCACACGCTCCGTGAGGCCAAAATGCCGCACGGAGCGTGCAGGGAGGCCGTGGGGTGGTGCCTGTTGCAGGGTGATGCGCTTCGTGATTTTCGGGTTGGGTGGCCTGAGGGATCATTGGGTGATTCGCGGGTCATCGGGGGCTGCCGATAATGCCGAGGCCGCGCCAGAACCCTTCCCGGTTTCGTTGGGGGATTTTCGTATATTTTTGTATATTTGCAGGAACCTGATTGAATTGAGACCTATGAATGCCTTTGTGCGTAGTCTTGTCCTCGCTTCTTTTGCCATGGCGGCCGCGGGATGCGTCGATCCCGATTATGACTTTTCCAAGTTGGATACGACGGTGACCGTGTTGAAGGGGGTGGATTTTCCCGTTCCTAGTGCGCAGATCCTTCTGAAGGACGTATTTCCGCTGGAAGATTATGAGTTCATCACGTGCGATGCCAACGGAGACTACCAGATCGACATGAAACTCGATCCCATCGACCTGCAGGTCCTATTCCCTGAGTCGGACATCGACCGGATTCCGCTCGAATCCGAGCCGGTGCAGTATTCGTTCGCCGCGGTTCCGGATTTCCTGTCCGGGAAGGACCAGACGGTCGTGGTGGACCTGTCGGGCATGCAGGTGGGCTTGGATGTCCAGAGTGACATTCCGGCCCGGTTCGCGATTACTACGGCCATTGAGTCCATCCATTCCGGCACGGTTTCGAAGCAGTACACCATCGACGATCTGGACGTGAATTACGGGCTCAACCACTATGTCTTCCTGAAGGAGAAATCGGCCGGGGACCCCGATTATTACAAGGCTGTCCCCGGGCTTGAAGACCTCTTGTCCCCGATACCCGATGCCATCCGCTTCAGCACCAAGGAATTATATGCCGATGCGGAGCAGCGTGCGCTAGTCACCCGCAACCAGGTGTACAATCTTACCTGTCAGCCGTCCGCCAAGTCTCCCATCAAGTTTGCCGAGGGAACCCGCTTCCTCCTGTCCGTACCGCTGAATGCTTCGTTGGACCTGAAAGAGATCGGTCTGAAGAAAGCCGTCCTGAATCTGGTGATCGAGAATACCACGCCCCTGGATTTCTCCTTCAACCTTTACGCGTACGACGCATCCGGCAAGTTCCTGGATTCCATCCGGGTCACGCCGGATTTCCAGTCGATTCCCGCCGGTGTCCAGACGAAAGGCGCCGTCACCCTCACCACCTCGGGTGACCTCCGCTTCTCGAGCCTGAGCCTGGAACTGACGGCATCGGCCCCCGCCTCTTCCGCCCATTACGGGACTTGTCTCAACCGGAACCAGGGCCTGAAGTTTACGGGGATGTCCCTGTATCTGCCGGACGGCATCGATATCAAGATAGATGCCGCTTCCAAGAACCAATAATCCATTGAACGAGATGAAACTGAGATCTTTCCTGCTGCCGGCCCTGGTCCTGTTTGCCATCGCGGCGCCCACCGCCCGTTCCCAGGAACTGGAAACCGGCTATTTCCTCGGAGGCAATCCCTATGCATTCCGCCTGAATCCGGCGTTCCAGAGCGAGCGCAACATCTTTTCCATCGCCCTGGGGCAGACCGGCATCGGAGCGTGGAGCAACCTGGGCGTGAGCACCTTGTTCTATCCGGATGCCAACGGACAACTGTACACCTTCATGAACGAGCGCGTGAACGCATCCGAGTTCCTGCGGAAGATCGGAAAGAATAACCACATCGACCTGGATGCCCGCGTGAACCTGTTTACCCTGGGTTTCTGGGCAGACCGGCGGTTTTTCACCATCGACCTGAACCTCCGGAGCCTGAACGCCGTTTCCGCCCCGTACGACCTGTTCAGTTTCTGGAAGGAAGGGACGGAGAGCAAGAATTCCTTCGATTTCTCCGGAAGCGGATTCCGTTCGAAGAATTTCGTGGAACTGGCCTTTGGCTGGTCCAGGAATTACGACAACGTGTTCAACCTCGGCGTCCGCGTTAAAGGACTCGTGGGCATCGTGGAGGCGGAGGTCATGGCGGAGAAACTGAAACTGTCGATGGCCAGTGACGTGTGGGAAATCCAGGCCAAAAGTTTCATGAACGCCTCTTCGCCTTCCCTCACCTATACCCGTGATGGCGATGAACTGAAGATGGATTCCATTCAGTTCGACGACCGGAAATACGGTCCAGCCGGATACGGTGCGGCCCTGGATATCGGAGCCAGTTGGAATGTCCTTCCGTACCTGACCTTGTCGGCTGCCGTCCTGGACCTGGGCCCTATGCGCTGGAACCGGGAGATTTCGGGCGTTTCCCCCGAGACGTCCTATGCCTGGGCGCCCTCCGAGCAGGAAGAAGAGCAAGCGGCTGTTTCCTGGGAAGATGAAATAGACGAGGCCTCGGAAGCCCTGTCCGGAATCTTCCGTTTCAAGGATCATTCGGGGAGCGGAGCCGTCTTCGAGATGCTTCCTTTCCGGGTCAATGTCGGCGCCGAATTCAGGATGCCTTTCTATGAGCGGCTCAGCGTGGGCGCGCTCTATCAGGGCAGGGGAGGAGCCAGTTTCTCCCGTCATACCGGTCGGCTTTCCCTGAACTGGAGTCCTTTGAATTTCCTGAGCATGTCCACCAGCGCGTCGGTCAACAAAATGGGCGAAAGCCTTGGCTTCGCCCTCAATTTACACCCGGCGGGGATCAATCTGCTGGTGGGATGCGATTACATCCCGTACCACTTCACAAACATGGCCCCCCTGATCGACGGCCTGCCTGACCGTTACCGGTCGATGGTCGTCCTCCCTCGCGACCAGATGAAACTGAACCTGTATATCGGGCTCAATCTGGCGCTGGGGCATTCCAGGCTGGATTTCAAGAAGGAATTCTAACTACTTGTACCGCTTGAAGGTATAAGTGGTGATGGTCTTGAGCAGGACATTCTCCTGCTGGATGATGAACTGTTTGTCCGACAGTTCCAGTACATCGTAGGTTCCGTCCAGTTTCATGCTGTACCGGAGTCCTTCGGTGAGCCAGATACTGCTACTGTTGAAGGAAATCTTGAGTTGATCGGAGTTGTAGGTGATTCTGGCACCGTCAACATCGACGTCATCCAAGTCGAACTCCGTGAAACTGCCTTTCTTCGCGATGGCGTGCGGGAAGGGGAATTCACCGAAAGCGACGTAGAAGTGCACGTTCGTATAGTCGTCATTGATTGACTTGCTGCTGTCATTCTTGTCTACTACGGTTTTCTTGGTCAGGTTCCAGACGCCATACAGATTTCCTGTCACATCTCCAGTATGGGGAACACCCTGTTTTTCGCAAGAAGTGAAAAGCGCCGCTGCGATGATGGCGGCAAAGAACAGAAAACGTTTCATAACTCTAGGTTTTGGTTTTTTAGGGGAACTCCTTCAAATACCGTTCCAGCCGCTGTTTTTCTTTTTCGAGGATATTCATTATATTTGGAAAGTTTTTGCACCCTTTGCTATGCTACCATTCAAAGAGCGTTTCCTCGCGTTCCTCGGCAGGATGCTTTCCGTTACCCTGGGTATCGTGATTACCTTCACGGTACAGGGGATCCTGGACCGGAAACGGGACGAGCGTGCCGTTCATTCTGCGCTGGAACTGGTGCGGACGGAATTGGCCGCGAACCTGGACGACATCGAAATCCTGACCGACTATTTCCGGCAGGAGCAGGCATCGGCCCAATATCTTTCCAAGCACAAGAAGGACCTGAAGAAATGTCCGGTGGATTCTGTCAACTATCATGTCGGTATTGTCAATGCCGACGTGTCCGTGGCCTTCAGTCATGATGCCCTGGAACTCCTGAAGATGTCTTCCCTGTTCCCGAAGATCAAGGACAATGACCTGTCGATGAAGGTTATTCGCGCCTATGACGCCTGCGAACTGATGGTTTCCAATGTCAACCGGCATGTCAACAACCGGGATTCCTCGCCTGGTGGTGCCGTGGACTGGCTGCTCTCCCGTCAGGCCGATTTCACCTGGTTTACGGACCCCACTGACGTCGAGGAGGCTGTGAAGGCCATCGACGCTTTTCTGATGAGAAATAAGTTTTAAAGCCACTGATATGAAAAGGACAAACAAATCGAAAGTGATCATCATCCCCCAGCCTCCCAAATTTGAGGATGAAAACCCGCAGGGAACCACTCCCGCCGCTTCCCAGGCCAATCCGACCGCACCCAAGGATTCCGTGCAGCAGGCCTCTCCCATGACAGAGTCTGCTAAAGACAAGGCATAGTCATGAAAAGATTCCTTCATGTCATCGGCTGCATCTTCTTTGCAGCCGTTCTTTTCTCTTTTTCCTACAAGGCGAGCGCACAGGTTAATCCGCCCGCCGGTGGTTTCAAAAATGCTTTTCTCAGCCTGGGCAAATCCGGTAAGGTCGGCCTTACCTACACCCTGTGGGACGACCAGGTGAAGAAAGGCGCCTACACGCTTTGCTTCTTCTGGGCCTCCTGGTCTGACGAGGCCCGGGAAGAAGTTCCTTTCATTCAGGCCATCAACAAGAAGTACTCAGGCAAAGTGAAGGTCCTCGGCGTCACGTACGGCGACGAAATCCAGGACTCCATGGACGCCATCTCAGAGTTGGGTATGTCCTTCCCGTCTTTTGTGTTTGTGGAAGACGCAGAGCCTGACGGCCGCTTCGACATTGACACCATTCCTACCGTTATCCTTTTCGGTCCCGACGGGAACATCGTCGCGCGGGATATGAGAGGGGAGGAGATAGAAAAGGCCGTTGAGAAGGCGCTGGGGAGGTAGAACCTACCAGTCCACTATCTGATTGATCAGTCTCCACTGCTCCGTTGAACTCTTTCGGAGGTAGATACGGGTGGTGGAGATGTTTTTGTGGCCCAGGAGGTCGGCGAGGAGGGCAATGTCCTGGTGTCGCTCCAGGAATTTCTTGGCGTATAGATGCCGGAAAGCATGTGGATGGACCACATGCTCGTTCATACCGTACTTTCTGGCGTAATATGTCAGGCGGCTGGATAGTCCTCTGGCTGTTATCCGCTTGCCGTATTTGTTCAAGAAAACATAGCCGCTGTCTCGGTCCAGCCACTGCAGGAGTTCCTTTTGGAGTTGTTTTGGAATGTACAATCTTCGCACTTTCCCACCCTTTGAGCAGATATTAAAGTAGCCTGCTTTTACGTGTTCCACCCTCAAACTTAGCAGTTCACTGACACGGGCTCCGGTCCCTGCCATGAAACGGATGGCGAAGTAACATTTCTTGTCCGGTTCATTTTGGAGGCGCTTCTTTAAGAAATCGTATTCCTCATCGCTGATGATGTTCTCGAGGAAGGATTCATCTTGGACTTTTACAAATTTGATTTTGAGTTCGTTTTGTCCTATTGTCTCCAGGTATTTATTCAGCGCCTGCATCCGCAGATTGGCGGTTTTCGGGCTGTAGGAATGAATCAATAACTCCCTGTATTCCAGCAGATTGCATTTGTCGATGCTGGGATACCGGGAGTAATAGTCGCGAACGGCATACAGGTATGCCGCAACCGTGTTTTCGGCATAGTTTCCCTGCCGAAGCACCCGCTCAAAGGTGTTGAGACTCATAGTATTGCCGTTGACAAACGGCTAAGTTAGGTATTTTTTGAAGTTTTTGGAGCGGGGAGAAGTGTTTTTTATGCTAAATTCGTTTGGATTTGGATAATTCAGTACTTTTAATTTGAGAGCGGCCTTTGGTCTGGGCCGCTCTCAAATCATTCATTTATCTCTAATAAGACAGAACCTTGGATGCCTTGTAGGTCTTGGCTCCACCACCTTCTCCGAAGATGTTGATCGAAACGGCCTCAGCATGCTTGACGGCTCCAGTATCCAATTTATTCACGAATATGAAGGGATTGCTTTCCTGTTGGGATGTGTCAATTGAATGCGTGTCCAATTCATAACCCCATCCCCAGTTGTCTTCCTCCAGTTTATATACATATTCCGGATCGAGGCAGAGCAGGGTCTTGGTTACGGTGGCGCCGTCCGTATCGGTCGTGTTCGTCAAAATGACCTTGGAGAAGTTCTGCCAACCATTGGTCAAGTTAGGAACAGGCTTGCCCGTATTTTTGTCATATTCGTTTTTATTGACAGGTGCGTAATAAATCTGGATGGTCGCACTCTCGCCCCTTCTGAGTCCGGTCTTTTGGATGACGATATTGATCGGAAGGTCGGTCTGAGGATAAGGATAGTTGTTGACAGACGCATAACCTAGGAAATTACCATTATCATCATACGCAGGGACGTAAACACCGGAATTGGGCGCGTTGGTATTCGTTCCATCTCCGCCTGTAACACCATCTTTCGCCTCGATCTCAAACTCGATGACAAGTTCCTTACCTCTACAGTTTTCACCGTCACCACGCCAACCGACCCAGTTGCCGTACGCCGTTATCTCACCGGTCTCATCATCGACGGTGTCAAGCTTACTGTAATTGAATCCGATGATCATGAGTTTTCCGTTATGAAGATAAACACCGACCGTGTTTTCATTGGTTATGTAAGTTGCAGTCGGGTCAGGAGCGGCCGTCAGATCAAAATCAGCCGGCAAGATGATTTTATTAAGAATTGCTTTACTATCCTCGTCAAAACCGGAGCCATCAGTCAAGGCATTAAGCGTATAGACGACAACCTGCGAAGCGGTGAAATCAGAAGGAACCTCAAAACTGTTGGAAACTGCATCCACCACCTGCGTTCCGGCAGGAATGGTGCTTTCGGAGCCGCCGGAAGCATGAGCAACGGTTTCGAAGATGCCGGTCAGGTCTTCGCCTGCTTCGAGAGCGTAAGTGTCAGCCTTCTTCGTTCCCGGGCTATTATAATTTGCCGCATCAGGATAGTTAGAAGAGGTATACTGCAGGTAATTACGCATATCGTCATTGGCGATGTCACCAAGGATAATGGTAAAAACGGACGCTGTGTGAGTGGTCTTCGAGGTGGCGGCAGCACGAATGCATCGGTCAGATACGGAAAGCGAATTGGTTCCGTTCGTGGTAATGGTGCCAGTATTCCAGCCAGGACCGGATCCAGGAGCACCATCTGTGAATAGAACAACCGTGCGGGTACTGGTTCCTTTACGTGCGGCAGGGATTCCGTCGAGAACCGTATTGGCCAGGGCCATACCCTCATCTGAATAAGTACCAAAATGATCTCCACCATTAATACTACTATTGGTCAATCCCATAATGTAACTTATCATAGAGGTGTTCATCGCGCCATTTGCTGCCGTCACATCTGTCAAACCAGACCTCTGCGCAGTTGCGTTTGCGTCCCCTGAACTCGTCATCGGTCCGCCGAAAGTCACGACGCTGATCCTGTTGCCGAGCGGGTTCTGCCGGGGCTTATCGTCCGTTTCATCCTCGTAATTATCGTTATGATAAATCACCTTGACGAAATTCTCAACAGCCTCTTGGAGGGCCTCAAGTCTAGAGACACCTTCGTACAATACACCAGTGTAGATGACAGTATTAGGACCTGCTTGCGGCAGACCATTTGTATTGTGCTGCGCAGT
>JAEEGJ010020432.1_pt1 | contig 14410 bp, 14 predicted proteins | sample 8958761 | NCBI WGS metagenome assembly JAEEGJ01 (sample SAMN16246546, study PRJNA631951) | gut metagenome | biome: gut microbiome; feature: rumen; material: RS-attached | host: Bos | place: Iran: Karaj | collected 2018-10 | reverse complement strand
GCCAATATCAATAATATCTACTCGTGAACCATCATAGGCACCTTCAGTCCCACCTCCAAGGCCCGCAGCCTCTGCATTTCCGCCTCTCTTTACTTCTGAAATCAAAACACCATTCGAAACATCAAGGCCCGCATACTGTGTAATACGACGGCTCAACTGAATAACAGTTGCATCAATAGTTCCGCGCTGAACTTTTCCATATTTAATCAAATCTGCAACAACACGAATCGCAGTCTCAGAAGGAACAGCAAAACCAACACCGGCAGAGTTTCCTGAATTTGACTGAATCATAGTATTGATTCCAATCATTTTTCCAGTTGTATCAAGCAAAGGGCCGCCAGAGTTTCCAGGGTTAATAGCCGCATCAGTCTGAATCATATTGCGGATAATTCTGTTATTAGAATTCTGAATAGGACGTCCCAGACCAGAAACAATACCTGTAGTCATAGTTCGTTCCAAACCGAATGGGTTACCAATTGCAATTACCCTCTGACCAACTTTCAAAGCAGTAGAAGCACCAAAAGAAATAGTCTTAAGTTCCATTCCTGCAGGAGGTGTAAATTTAATTACGGCAAGGTCACTGTCTAAATCTGTTCCTATTATTTCAGCCTCATATTGAGTACCATCAAAAAGAGAAACATAAATTTTAGTTGCATCCTGAATTACATGAACATTTGTAAGAATATAACCACGCTTATCAATAATAGAACCACTTCCACTTCCTCCTTCCTGTACATAAGGCTGAAGGAACCAGTCATAAGCTGTTATCTGAGTATTTATATTCACAACCGCTTCATTACAAAGTGAGTAAACATTTATATTCTGAGCTTCTTCCTGAGTGTAACCCGAACCTCCATTTCCACCGGCAACAGAAATCACAGAAGCAGGATTCTGCTCAAGAAAAGAATACGAGTTCTCAAAATTATCTGAACCCGAAATAATATCTGTACCTTCCGGAGTCGTATCCGCAACCTGAGTAACCTCCGCCTCAGTTGCCGCATTTCCAGAAGCTTTTTTCTTAGAAATATTTATACAAACAGCCGCAGTAACAAGCACAGCAGCAACAACACAAATCACAGTAGTACGAATAAGCTGAGCATTAGAATATAGTTTCATACCTATAATTTAATAGAATCAGGCCATTTTAACAATAACATTTTTCTTTTTATTCCTAAGAAGCATTTTGCTGTCGACAAAACTAAAATATGAATCCCTGCACACAATAATATGATCAAGCAGCTCAATACCCATAATTTCTCCAACACGTTCAAGATTATGAGTCACCTGAATATCTTCTTCTGAAGGTTCACAATTTCCAGATGGATGATTATGACATACTATGATTGCCGCCGCGTCCTCTCTTATTGCTGCTCCGAAAATTTCGCGCGGATGTATTAAAGTTCTGTTTAACGTACCAACCGAAATCACATGAATCTGAATTATTTCATGACTGCCGTTCAACGTAACAAGAAGAAAATGTTCTTTTTTACAAACCGCATAATTCTGTACAAAAGGAACAATATCAGATGAACTCGAAATTGGTGCACATAGATGTGAATTCCGCCTTCTTCCAAGTTCAAGAGCCGCCGCAACAGCCAGTGCTTTTCCCTGCCCAACCCCTTTAAGCTTAAGCAGATTCTTTACCACCTCGGCGGGATCTGAATCATCAAGAGCATCAACTATTTTATCTGCCATTATTTCCACAGGCATCTGACTATTCCCCGTCCCAAGAATAAGCATCACAAGCTCCTCATCAAACAGATAAGAAAGCCCATGCTCCATTGCAGATTCCCGTACCGACGGTCTAATTTTTTCTTCATTACTGATTATTTTCATAAAATCCTCTATCTATAATATTGCTTTCATAAGCCAAAAAAGGAAAAGATTTTGAAAAAAAGTGTCAAAAATTCAGATTTTTTTCTGTTTTTCCGAAAATCAGAATATGATGAGAAAATTTATTTTTACTGCCACTCTTGCTGCAGCTCTTTTTACATTAAATTCCTGTACTTCTTTACCAAAAGCCAGAAAACACATTGAACTTTCTAAGAATATTATGGATATCGGCCGCTTAAATGCAGATCAACTGGCAAACTATTTTATGAGCCGCAATGCAGAAGCTGACCGCGAACACATAAAAAACTTTGCTCAATATTATATAGATGAAGCTGCCGTAGAAGGCGTGAACTCAGACGTAGCCTTTGCACAGATGTGCCTTGAAACAGGTTATCTTCGTTTTGGAGGTCTTGTTCAGCCTGTATTCCACAATTACTGCGGACTTGGCGCAATGGATGCAGAACATCCCGGCGAACAATTCCCAGACGAGCAGACAGGCGTCCGCGCCCATATTCAGCACCTTCAGGCTTATGGCACAACAGAAGAAGTAATGCTCGTTAACGAACTTGTGGACCCGAGATATAACTGGGTCCACAAGACAAAGTACGTTGAAAATATTTACGGGCTGGCCGGTACCTGGGCCACAGACCCGTTATATGGACAGAAATTAGAAACTGTCCTTACAAACATGGGCTATTATTAAGCACCGATAGTAGTTCCAAAATATTCCTTATCTTCCAGAATAGCCTGGATGTTAGGAATATTCTTTCCACCTGCACAGATTACTTTCATACCAAGTTCGCTGGCCTTTTTTGATGCAATAGGATCAAAAGGACAGTTCTTTCCAGGTGTCCATTCATCTCCTACCATCTTGCGGAAGTCTGCCCAAGAAATTGTATCAAGAGGTTTTGCATCAGGATTCTTGCGTGGGTCATCTGTATAAACCTTTTCAATATTAGAAAGATTTACGATAGTCTTAGCATCAAATTTTTCACCAAGATAAACTGCATCTGTATCAGTAGAGAATCCTGGTTTCCAGCCTGCAGCAACAAGTACCTGGCCATCAAACTTCAGATTTTCTTCAGTTGGATTGTAAACAACATCGTTTTTACTGTAATCACCAAAACATGCTTTCAAAAGCTGAGCATTCAAACGTGTAGCCATAATACCAATCCAGTCTGCTGCATTTGCATCAAAAGCGTCCCCTGTCTTTTCACAAACTTCCTTTAATCCATTCTGATATACACGTGCAGGTGCTCCACCGCCAGCAACCAGAATCAATCTGTTCTGTTTGTCTGAATCAAGCCATTTCTTACACATTGTAACAAACTCGCTCAAAAAAGCGCTGTCCGGCTTATCCGGAGCAATAATTGAACCACCAACACTCAAAATCTTTGTCATACTAAACCTCCACGTCATCCTGAACTTGTTTCAGGATCTACTAATAAACTCCCTTTACTACCGGAACACTCCAGTAGCTGCTGTATTTTGCTGTATCTTTATTTGCTTCTTCCCAGATAGACTGCAGGGCAAAACTTCTCGGCTGCTGAACAATCTTACTGTCTGCACTAAACGGCTTAAGCTGACTCCATCCTCTTGAGAAAAGAATATGATGCGAGTCCATATTTCCAAAATAGTAAGCTCTTTCATCTACAACATCACTGTCTGTCCAGCGCTTATATTCAAGTCCCGCACCGAGAGCAGGATCCGCAGGAACCCAGCCTACTCTATCAATATAGAATTCACACCACCAGTGAGCCTGACTCTGCAAATCCTGATTGACTAATACACCGCCATCTGTATAAGCCGGAATTTCAGCAGCTCTCAACAAAGCAGTATAAATAACTGCAAAATCATAAGCATCACCGCTTCCTTTTTTAATCAAATCAAGCGGATTCGAATCACCGTTACGAACCTTTGCTTCAATCATACAGTTATCGCAAAGATAGTCATAAATCCGTTTTGCTTTATTCCAGGCATTTTTTTCTTTTCCAATAATCTTATCACAAAGCTCTTTTACAGCCTTATCAGAACTTGGAACAAGAGCATCAGACTTAAGTGCTCCACTCAACAGATTTTTTTCTGTGTTCTTATAATTTCCAATTTTAACAGGATTTACATTAGTTCTTACTTCAAAAACAGGAAGAACGAAAGTCTGCTTAAAAACACTCTTTGGAGTATTATTTCGGCTCTTTGTAATCTGATGAATCAAATTATTCTGATAATTTAATAAAATCGGCTCCGGAACAACCTCAGTAATCTCAATATTAGGCTGAGCAGGACAATTAAAAGGAATCGGACAGCGAAGAGTAATAGTAGAAACATCATCTGTCACAACATCAGCAATATCAGCAGTATACTGAACCAGATATATCTTCTTGTTAAGATATTCCTTACGACCCGCATCAGTATTGATAGTAATTTCCTTAGGATCAGACTGTTCACGGCCTGTATCTACAATTACAACACCACTGTAAGCACCATCAGGAACACGAACACTGATTTCTGTATTCGACCAGGATACATAATCAAAATCATCTTCGCTTGCAGGAATCATATTCTCAGTAAGCATAACCATGTTCTTATAGTCAGCCTCACTGATTTTATTATTGCAGTCCATAGTAAAAAGCACTTTAGACTGATTTTTTGAATCACCAAAATTATTTCCGTAAATCACAAGAAGCTCACCCGTACTAACCTTGTCCGAAGAAAGCATAGTGATTAACGGCTTTGTAACCTGCTGCACAGCAGGAACCGGAACAGGAATATCAACCTCATTTGCAAAAAGAGCAGGTTTTGAACGAAGTTCCTTAGTTCCAACAACAAGAAGACCATCCTGTACATTTGCAGGAAGTACGAATTTAATACAATTATCTGTCCACGAAATATAAGAACTGGCAGTAAGTTTTGAACCCGCTATTTCTACATAACTCATATCACGTACTGCACCAAAATTCGAACCGTTAATGATAACAAGGTCACCGGGAGACCCAACAGGTGGAACAACAGAAGTAATTTCAGGAACAGGTTTATTTCTGAAACCAATGAGATAAATAGAACCGAGAATTATACTTATGATAAAAACAACAGAAAGTACCCGGAGTGCCGGATACTTCCTCAATGAATAACTAAACTTTCCAGAAGAATCCACTAATGTCTGCCTGATACAAGATCCATAGGAACGTTGATTTCAGTTGTTACCGGGAAATCACCCATGCCAGGAACTGTAATCTTTATAGAAATTGCTTCGTCCTGAAAATCTGGTCTCAATACATCGACATCGTTTACATTTCTTGTAAATACCGGATTGTTTTTATTTTTTGAAGACAAAACAACATCCTGAATATTACCAGAAACGACAACGCTTCTTCCACTATCAAACGGAACATTATTGTCCGAAGTTCGTGCTCCTGTAGACACTGCTGTAATAGGAACAGTAGAACCAGAACTTACAGACTGAAAAAGGCGTGTTTTTTCGACAGCAGAAACTTCAGTAGAAGCTTGCTTTGATTTTAACCCAAGAGGGAGCACTAATGCAAGAACCGCAGCAGCAGCAATACCAGAAGCGACATAAGTTATTACTCTGAATGAAGATTTACGAGGAGCCTTCAATACATTGCGATTATAAGCCATTTTTATCTGAAGTCTCTGGAAACTTTCGTCCATGAACTTCTCATCCAGATTCAAAGCAGAAGAATCAGCTTTAAACAAATTACTAACAGCCTTAAGCTGCTCTAACTCTTTACGGCACTTTTCACAATTAGCTATATGAAGCTCATACTCAGCCTTGTAGTTTTCAGGCAACTCACCGTCGAGGTATACAGAATGAATATCTTTACTCGGGCAAAAAGACATTATCTTCTCCTATAATTTTTACAAGCTGTTCCCTTGCTCTGAAAATTCTTACCTTTACATTACCTTCAGTAATTCCAAGAATTCTTCCAATTTCCTTATAGTTCAGGTCTGCATATTCCCGAAGCATAAGAACATCCTGCAGGTTTTCCGGTAATTTTTTCAGAGCTTCCCTTGCCTTACTTATGGACTCAGCCTTAAGCAAGTCAACTTCCCCAGTCTCTGTTTTTCTATGATCCTCATAAAGGACCTTTTCGTAAGCCTTACGCTCACGTTCTTTACGTTTTATATAATTTATGGATGCATTCTTTACAACCCGAATAAGCCAGTACTTAGCATCATTTATTGTAGGAAATGTCAGATTCTTTTCATTAGCTTTAATGAGAGAATCGTGAGCCAAATCCTCTGCAGCCTCTTCATCGTTTACAATTCTATATGAAACCTTAAAGAGCATCTGCATAGTTGCATCATAAATTTTCTTAAAATCAACCGGATTTCCGGCGCATAACGCTTCGTTACTCTCCTGTTGATTTCCAGTTATATTATTAAACACAATACTATCCCAAAAGTTACAAAAAATTAACAGGAATTACCCGCGCTTCCATGTCGGACCATTCGGTGTATCAATTATAATAACACCTCGAGCAGTCAACTGGTTACGGATTTCATCAGCCTTTGCAAAATCTTTTGCTTTTTTTGCAGCAGTACGTTCTGCAACAAGTGCATCAATTTCAGCTGCTTCAGGATCTCCCGCATGAGAATCTGCAGCAGAATCAGCTGGTGCAGTAGCAGCAAGAGCTTCAAAACCACCCTTAATAACATCAAGACTCAATACAGAATCCATCTTCATAAGAGCAGCAAGAGAAGTACTAGCCTTTACATTTCCTTTACCGGCAGCTTCTTTCTGAAGAGCAGCCATAGCAACAGGAGTTGCAAGGTCGTTTTCAAGACCTTCGCGGAATTTAGCAAGATTATCAGTTTCGCAGTCTATACCTGCAAGAACAGATGAAAAGTTCTCTGCAGTCAATCCGAGACCTTCTTCTGAATTAGCGCGAGAAATCAACTTAGCAACACGTGAATAAAGTGCCGCACGTCCGTTCTTAGCAGACTCAAGAGCTTCAAGACTGAATACGAGCTGCTTTCTGTAGTGACCGCTCAAAAGGAAGAAACGGTAATCAAGCGGAGCATAGCCCTTGTCTTTAAGAGAGAAACCACGCTCTGGAGGTAAAGAAGTCTGAAGAGTAATAAAATTACCGCTGGACTTACTCATCTTACCGCCTTCAAGAATAAGGAACTCGTTGTGCATCCAGTAGTTTACCCAAGGTCCCTTAGCGCGCTCAGCCTCATCAAAAGAACCTTCCGACTGAGCAATTTCATTAGTATGGTGAACAGGCACGTGATCAATACCGCCTGTATGAATATCAAAATGCTTACCAAGATATTTCATACTCATAGCAGAACACTCGATATGCCATCCAGGATATCCGCGTCCCCAAGGAGAATCCCAGGTCATAGCTTGATCTTCAAACTTAGACTTAGTAAACCAGAGTACAAAGTCTCCAGGGTTGCGCTTGTTTTCATCAATAACAACAACCTTACGTTTACCAGCCCCTGCCTTAAGCTCATCAAGATTCAAATTAGCAAGCTTACCATAATCTGGATAAGTAGAAATATCATAATAAAGATTTCCACCAGCCATATAAGTGTGACCATTAGCTTCAATCTTTTTAATCAGCTCAATCATGTCATCGATGTGTTCAGTTGCACGGCAGATAACATCAGGATGACGGATATTCATAGCATCCATATCCTTCATAAAAGCATCAGTATAAAAATTAGCAACCTCAAGAACACTCTGATGTCTCTCAGCCGCAGACTTCTTCATTTTATCTTCACCGTTATCGCCGTCATCAGAAAGGTGACCTACATCAGTAATATTCATAACATGCTTAATATCATAACCAAGCAGAGACAGAGTCTTATCAAGAATATCAAGAAAAACATAAGCACGCAGATTACCAATATGCGCATAGTTGTAAACAGTCGGGCCACAACCGTAAAAACCAACGTGACCCTCCACAATCGGCTTAAACTCTTCCATCTTGCGTCCCATAGTATTGTATAATCTCAGTGCCATAGTTTACCTCGTATTTAGAATTTAAAGGGGAAAACCTTCCCCCCGCTCTTATCGGAAATCCGTTAAAAAACGGGCTGCGGCAGCGGGCCGTTTTAGGATTATCCGTCAAAATGCGCACAGACGAGCTATGCTCGGCTGCCTTTGAAAATTTTCACATTTATTGATAATTATACTATTTTCCGACCTCTTAAACAACACATCCGATTTTTAAACACCGCTCATCCATACTTCCACACAGCTCGTTTTCCTACTATAATACAAGTATGATAGATTTCCTTGCTTCAATGCTTAAGGTTGCAAAAATACCTTACACAGAAAATGAACCACTTGCACCAAAATCAACCTTCAAAGTAGGTGGAACCGCAAGGCTTTTTATCACACCACAAACTCCAGAACAGCTTGAAGCCGCAATAAGTGCCGCCCGTTCCGCAGAACTCCCCTATTTTGTAACAGGCGGAGCCAGTAATGTCGTTTACCCGGATGGATTATATAATGGCGCAATTATTTCCACTCAGTCAATCAAAGAAATCTTTTATGACCCGGATGAAACTACACCTGATGGCTCAGTTCTCGTAACCTGCCAGTGCGGAGTTCCAATGGCAGCCTTTGTAGATTTCTGTACAAAAAAGAATCTTACCGGGGCAGAACAGTTTGCCGGTCTTCCAGGTACAGTTGGCGGCGCCGTTTATATGAATGCACGCTGTTTTGACCGTTCAATAAGCGATCTTCTATATACAACTTCACATATCGAATACACATACGAAAAAGCAAAAATAACTGAACTGCCTTTTAATGCCGCAGACTGGGATTATAAAAAATCTCCATTCCAGGCACATACACCAGAAGATGGCTCACAAACTAACCAGCGCTATATCACACAGGCAACCTTCCGCCTCACCCCTGCCGGCGCATCAGCCCACGACCGCATAGTCGCAGACTGCAAAAAATACATCGCTGAGCGCGTAGACAAAGGCCATTTCAAATATCCAAGCGCCGGCAGCGTATTCAAAAACAACCACGCCTTCGGAGCACCAAGCGGTAAACTCATAGACGACTGCGGACTCAAAGGCCTCACAGCCGGTGGAGCTCAGATAGCACCTTTCCATGGCAATTTCATCATAAACACAGGTAATGCAACAGCCGACAATATAAGAACACTGATAAAGTCAGCCCAAAAAGCAGTAAAAGACAAATTCGGCTTCGACCTTGAACCAGAAATCATTTTTGTTTAGTTTAATTGACCGAATCTTCAATTGACAAATAAAAATTCTAAATTTATACTTATATATTGAATAATCTTAGGAGAGTAGACTCTTGCTGCAGTTACAAATTGTTAGTTTCAGAAAAGGTTCATATCTTGTCGTAGAAGGCAAAGAAAACACCGACCATTTTTACATAATCCAGAAAGGTAACGTACAATGCATGAAATCATCAGGATCAGGCCTTGCACCAACAATGTACGGACCTGGAGACTTCGTTGGTGTAGTTCCTTGTATGTCAGATCACCTTCAGATTGAAACTGCAATTGCCACAACAGATGTAATGGCTATTTCTGTACGCAAAGACCAGTATCCTGAACTTATTTCTCAGAACACACCTGTTGCCCTTAAAATAATCAAAACTTTTGCAAACCGAATGCGTGTTATGAACGAAATGCTTACAAAAGCTACCCTTCATTCAGTAGTTCAGGACACCTACGAACAGATTTTCAAAGTAGGTAATTTTTACGAGAAAAATGCACTTCCAGATGTAGCTGTTTACGCATACTATCAGTATCTTAAAACAAAACCGCAGGGACCAAATGCAGACCTCGCAAAACAGAAGTTTGTAGCACTCAAACCAAAAACACATGCAGTTTATTTTGAACCAACAACAGAACCTACACGTCAGTATCCAAAAGATACAATGATTTTCTCAGAAGCACAGACAGGTTCAGATATGTTTATCATCCAGAGAGGTGAAGTTTCAATTACCAAGGTTGTAAACGGAAACGAAGTAACTCTTGCTGTACTTAAAAAAGGCGACATGTTTGGAGAAATGGCTCTTATCGAAAACAAGCCACGTTCTGCAAACGCACTCGCACACAGCGACTGTACACTTATGGTAATCAACCGTTCAAACTTCAATCAGATGGTAGCAACACAGCCACAGCTGATAGCAAAACTTACAACTACACTTGCAGACCGATTATGGTCTATGTACCGCCAGCTTGATAACGCAACTCTTACAGAGCCTCTCGCAAAAATGCTTGATATGCTTTCACTTCAGCTCGAAAAACAGCGTGTTAAAATCGGCTTCTCAAAGCTTTCAATGCAGACAGAGTTTACACCAAAAGACCTCGCAAATATGTGTGGTCTTGCAAGTGAATATCAGGCAAAGGCTATTTACGACTTTGAACAGTATGACCAGATTCGTATAGAAAACGGCAAAATCTTCATAAAAGACGCACAGGAACTTATGAAAGCCGCTGCCTTCTATCGCAAACAAAATAAATAATCTAAACCAATTATCTTCCGATAATTAAGTATGATTTTATTCAAGAAAAAAAGCCTTAGTCTCATTCTTTTTTCTGCTTTTTCATTATTTTTATATGCAGAAAGTCTTCCGCATGGATACAAAGACATCATGTTGGGAATGAGTCTAGAAGAAACTAAAGAAAACTTAGTAAAAGATCCAGATTTCGGCTACCACGGTGATCGTGACGTTTCTCTTATCCCTCATTCAAGTAAAACTCTTATTGAAACAGATGCACAACGAGGTTTCGGTTCAAATTTCCTCACCCGCTGCTGGTTTCAGTTCTCATTCGATGAACTTTATATTATTACAATCAATATAAATCCGGAAAAAATAGACTATTACAGCATTTTTACAAAACTCACAAAAAAATACGGTGAACCAACAAGTTTTAGCCCTCAGGCAGCCACCTGGACAGATGGTGAAGTCACTATGAGTCTTGAAAAACCACTTACACTTAAATATATTGATAATAAGATTTTTGAACAGACACAAAACTATTCAAACATCCAGGCATCTCCAACAGAAATAACTCAGGAAATGTTCATGGACGAACTCTGATTAAAAAAAGGATAAACATAAATGAAAAAAACAGCACTTCTTATAGCCGTATTACTACTTCTTACACCATTCATTTCCTGCAAACCACAGAAACTTCCTGTAAAAGATGTAAAAATAATCCGCCAGGACGGAACAGAATTCACAGTAGCAGCAGAAATTGCAATAAAACCGGAAGACAGAAACCACGGATTTATGGAACGTAAAACCATTCCAGACGGAACAGGAATGCTGTTTATATTTGAAAGAGACCAGCTTTTATCCTTCTGGATGAAAAATACCCCTCATCCGCTTTCAATCGCTTACATAGATTCAAAAGGTAAAATCAGAAATATTTTTGATATGAATCCATACAGCACAGATTCAATCATCAGCACAGTTTCTGTTCGCTATGCTCTTGAAGTTCCACAAGGCTGGTACAAAAAAAACGGCATCACCGAAGGTGATACCGTTATTCTACCGTAAACATCTGCAGCACGTCATTGCGAGGAGCGCAGCGACGTGGCAATCTATTTACTCAGCTTCCTGCTCCAGCTTCATCAACTCAGCCGCCGCAATTCTATCTTTAGGATCAAACTCAAGAACAGCCGTAAAGTAATTACGTGCTTCCTGTTTATTTCCCATTGCAAGCGCAAGATATCCAAGATTTGAAATAATCTTTGTGCTTTCAGGTTCAAGTGAAAGAGCCTTCATAAGACACTTCTTTGCTTCTGCAAAATCTTTTTCTTCAATATAACAGAGTGAAAGCTCATTATAAGTATCAGCATTTGTATCACCGCCATATTTAAGAGCTTCCTGAAAAGCCTGTTTAGCATCAGCATAACGTTCAAGGCGTCTAAGTCCCCAGCCAAGCATGAACCAGCCGTTCCAGACCTTTGGATTACTCTGCAAAAAGTCTCTAATCTGCTCAAGACCTTTTTCTTCCTGACCACTTGAAATCAAATCATATGCAGCCTTAAAGTTCTCATCATCCATATTCTGATTATTGATATTGTTGATGATTTCCTGAGCACGTTCTTTTTTATAAACTCCGTTTTCACCCATTTCTTCATCACTTGTTTCACAGGTGAGCGCAAGATAAGTTTCAAAAGCATCCTTTGCCTCACGGAATTTATGCTGTTTCATATAATAAAAACCAACATTAAAGTAAACATCCGGAAGAGGAGGCTCAGCATTCATAGCCTGTTCGTAATAAGAATATGCATCTGCGTCATAAGCATCAGCATCTTCAAAAAGACCAGAGTTTCTGTAAGAATCAGCACGCTGATCAAGGAACAGAGCCATATTAAGAATTATTGCAACATCTTCAGGATCAAAACCAATTAAAGCACGGAAGATTTCTTCTGCAAGATCAAAATCTTCATTCTTTGTTTTAAGAATAGCAGCTTCGCAAAGCTCTTTCTTAAGATTAGGCTTAATCTTTTTAAGAAGCGAACGATAATAGTCCAGCTGAGTATTCTTTGAATCATAAGCAAGAATTGTAAGCATACCTGCAAGAATCTGCTCAGGTTCAATTTCCTTTGGATTAAAGTCATTTTCTGACTGACCAGGCTTTTTCTGTACTGGTAAAGGAATAGTCGGGTCAATCTCAAAAGAATTGCATGACGAAAGGTCAATCTTTGGAATGTTTACAAAATAAATCGATTCCAATGGGTTTGAAGGATTCATAATAATACCACTTAAAAAATGAATTTAGTTTTTACTGTTTTCCAGCCTTTTCCAGAGCAGCTTTCTGTGCAGCAATTTCTGCAGCCCTCTGCACTGCGGCTTCCTTCTTAGCAGCAGCCTCAGCCTCTGCTTTTTCAGCAGCTTCTTTGTTGTTAATCTGATTCTGGATCAGCTGCTTCTGATAAGAAGTAATATAACTATTGATATGGAATTTATAAGTCATAGGAATTTCATCAGGAATAAATTCAATATGAACAATTGAAATATCCTTACGACCTGGCAAAAAGTCAGATTGCTTAATAATTCCCTGAAGAGAAATCTTTTCATTTGTATCAATAAAGAACAAACGAAGATCTACATTTTTGTTCTCCAGGAATTTTGGAATTCCAACAAGCATTGCTTTTGCACCGCCAAAAGAAATATCCTTTAAGATACATTTTCTAGGAACACCAGCAATAAAGATATATGACTCTTCCTTTGGAATATTTAAAAGTCTGAGAGAGTTCTCATTGATTGCTATACGCTCTTCTTTACGATTCTGGAAGTTTTCATTAACTTCAATAAACTCTCCGATACGAAGAATTAAATCATCCGGCGGACGCTGTGTAAAATTAAGAGTAAGCATTGCCAGTTCATTAGAATCCTGGAATGGTTTAATATCAATTACGTTACAATTTACAGAGAACTGAATTGGTTCATTATTCTGATCGAAAAAGCAATAGCGGATACTTATAGGTGCAGTTCTGTTTTTCTGTACTGTTGAATAAATTCCACTTGCTGTACCAATTATTACCTTAGCCTGCTGCAAAGATGAAGAATTTATTATACAAGGCCACTGTCCACCGTTACTCTTTAAATATATTTGACGAGGGTCAATGCGAAGAGACTTAAGATTTGCCTTCGTAAAAACAATTTCCTTATCACGATAATAATCATAATATCTGGAAATGTGATGACTAGTTGCTACGCTCATTAACTTATAATTATATTTCAACTTTCGGTTTCTTTCAAGGTAAACCCTTAAGAATATTTCCCGAAAAAAAAACCGTCATCCGATTTTGATGACGGTTTATAAAGTCTGTAAAACAGAACTTACTCAGCAGCAGCTGGAGTTTCTTCTGCAGGAGCCTCTGTAGCAGCTGCTTCAGCTGCAGGCTTAGCCTTTCTTGCTTCTACGCGAGCTTCATTCTTAAGCTTAGCGTTGCAGAACTTACATACTTTTACAGTCTGACCATTAATTTCCTTTTCCCAAAGAACTTTGATGTCTGTCTTTCCACAGATAGCACAAGTTCCTTTTCCGTGTGCAGGTAATGATCTAATTCCAGATCCACGATGGTTCTTTGACATATCAAACTCCTATTTAAGCTTAGTTAGCAGGAGCTTCTTCTTTCTTTTCAGAAGCTTTCTTTGTAGTTTTCTTTGGCTTAGCCTCAGAACTTGCATCTTTTGCCTTTGCTGCAGGCTTCTTAGCCTTAGGCTCAGCCTTCTTTGCAGGTTTTTCTTCAGACTTTTCAGCATCAAGCTTATAGTCAACCAGCTCAAGAATTACAACGTCTGCAGCATCGCCCTGACGATATCCAAGCTTAAGAACACGTGTATAACCACCGTTTCTTTCCTTCATGCGAGGACCAATCTCTGTGAAAAGCTTGTTCAAGATTTTTTCATCCTGAATAAACTTTGCAGCTTCACGACGATTGTGTACAGTATCTTCCTTAGCTCTAGTAATGAGCTTTTCAGCTGACTTTCTTACTTCAAGAGCCTTAGATTTAGTTGTAGTAATACGCTCATATCTGAAGAGCGAAGTTACCATATTGCGTGACATAGCACGGCGGTGTGCTGTTGTACGTG
>JAEEGJ010020431.1_pt1 | contig 14410 bp, 8 predicted proteins | sample 8958761 | NCBI WGS metagenome assembly JAEEGJ01 (sample SAMN16246546, study PRJNA631951) | gut metagenome | biome: gut microbiome; feature: rumen; material: RS-attached | host: Bos | place: Iran: Karaj | collected 2018-10 | reverse complement strand
GCGACCGCCCTCGGCCTCATCGAAGGCCGCACCCGGAGCGCGGCCACGCCCTCCGGTCCGCGCCTGACGCCCGTTCCCGAGGCGCCCCGTCGGCCGGGAGCCGGCCTGCTGGTGGGAGAGTCGCCGTTCCGATGATTTGCGAAAACAGTTTTTTTTGCGTATTTTGCGCCCTCCCATCCTCTTGGAGGGCGGTTTTTTTAGTGTATATCCCTATGAAAAAACAATGGTACGAGTCTCCCGAAGCGGAGGTTCTGGAAATCGAATTGGAGTATCGTCTCCTTGTATATCCGAATATTGATTCAGGTCAACAGGATGATTATGGTGAATTTTAGCCTGGAATCAAGATGAAAAGAGTATTGACATTCCTTCCGGGCGTCATCGCGCTCCTGGGCGTCGTTTCCGCCTGCAAGATGACGGAACAGGAACAGGAGCCCGGCAAGGCTGCCGCCGAGAAGGTGTATCCGGTCCATTTCGTCGCGGACGAGATTGAAACCCGGACCGTGTTCGGCGAGGCCAACACGTCCGATGGCCAGACCTCCTTTCCGACCTTATGGACGGACAACGACAGCCAGATCGCCGTTTCGCTGAACTTCAATCCGGCAAAGGGCGCGACTGTCACCCCGGCCGCGGATTACAGGTCGGCGACCTTCGATGCCGACTTCTCCCAGTCCGAGGTGTCGGCCCCCTTTACGTTCTATGCCCTGAGCCCGTACTCGGCCTATGTCGGGGCTTCGTCCAGCCACCGCGGATACCATTTCAGCATCCCGGCTGGCCAGACCCCGCTGGCGACGTCCTGCGACGAAGCCGCCCAGATCATGGTGGCCTCCCAGGACGTGACATCGATCGCGGATTTCAGCAGCGTGGACCTGCATTTCTCGCATGTGACCGCCTACGGAAGGATGACCTTGCGGAATATGGACCTCCCGGAAGGCGCTCAGATCCTTTCCATCGACCTGACTGCCAGCGAGCCCTTCTCCGGCCAGTTCTACTATGATTTCGAGAACAATACCCTGGAGCTGGATTCCCCTTCCCGCACGGTGAGCCTCCGTACCGATAACATCACCGTCGAGGCGGGCACCTCCTCCGACATCTGGTTCGCCTGCGCGCCGGCCGATCTGGGCGGCGGTACGCTCAAGGTCGATGTGAACACCACGACCGGCATCCTCTCGCGGACGGTCCAGATCGGAGCCGGGAAACTCGCCTTCCAGCGCGGCCGCATCTCCAAGTTCGGCGTCAACATGGAAAGCGCCGTCTTCACCCCGGTCTCCGACCGCTGGGTCCTCGTGACCGACGCCTCCACGCTCGCCGTCGGCGACGAGATCATCATCACGAACTCCGCGACGGCGGGTGCGGCCTATGCGATGAGTACGACGCAGAACACGAATTCTCGTGGATATACCTCGGTTGAGATTGCTCAGGAGTCAGATGGGAAGTTCGTCGTCAAGAATCCAAGCATTTTGGTTGAGCATTTCACGCTAGTAGCCGGTACAGGGACCTACTCGTCTTGTTTCCGCTTGAAAGATGCAACGGACTCTTCTGACGGCTTTTTGTCGGCGGGAAACTCATATAGTGACAATTATCTTTTAACCGGAACGAATAACGACCAGTTTGACCATTGGGTTATTACGTCTACGGATCAGGGAACCGTTATTTCGGCATATGGTACGGTACGGTCAGGGAATAAAACGGCTTATCGTCATATTCGCTTCAACAGTGATCGGTTCTCTACCTATAAGAGTTCTTCGAGAACAGAGTGGAAAAGTTCCACGACGGGAACCTCGCCGGTCTACATCTTCCGCAAGGAAGCCGGTGTGAACCCGGATACCGACCCGATCCTGGAACAGGAGGTCTATGGCGCCTACCTCGCCGGCGTCGCCCGCGTCTTGGGCGCGGGCGACCAGCAGAGCCGCGAGTACATGGGTGACGGGACCGTCACCTTCGCCATCCTGACCCCGTCGGCCAGCGAGGTCGCCGAGTTCGGCGGCATTCCGATCAGCCCGGCGAAGGGCGACACGTTCACGCTCAATTACAATCTCATCCAGGGGCGGAACCAGGCCGATACGGACTACTACGTGACCGTGGTCAAGGTTGACGGTCCCAAGGTGTGGCTGTCCACCGGGAACGGAAATGGTTTCATCGTCAAGAAATAAGGAGGGAAGAAGATGAAAAAGAGAATTGTCTGGGGCATCCTTCTGATGCTTTGCTCCCTTTCCCTGATGGCCGGCCCGGCCTATCCCGGAAGGATCGTCTATACCCAGCCCGACGGGACCACCATCGGGATCCATCTCCACGGTGACGAATTCCACCACTGGGCCACCGACGATGCCGGCCGCATCCTCGAGCAGGACGCCGACGGTTTCTGGCGCGTGTCCACGGGAATCACCAGCCGTCAGCTGGAAGAAGGGCGGGCGGCGGCCACCCTCCGCCGCGCCGCCGCCAACCAGGCGCGGCAGGAATATGCCGCCCAGCACGCCGCGGCCAATTTCGGCTCCCCGAAGATTCCCGTCATCCTGGTCGGATTCAGTGGCCAGAATGAAGGGTTCTCCAAGACCGCGGAAGATTTCGATGCGATGCTCAATTCGGCCGACTATACCGCCAACAGCGCCATCGGTTCCGTGCGGACCTATTTCGAGGAAAATTCCCATGGTCAGTTCACCCCGGAGTTCGAAGTGCTTGGTCCGGTGAATCTGACGAGCCCCAAGTCTTATTATGGGGGAAACACATCCAGCCAGCAGGGCAGCGATATCCGTCCGGAAATGGCCCTGGTCCATGCCGCCCAGGCCCTGGACGGGACCGTGGACTTCTCCCGGTACGATAACGATGGGGACGGGACCGTGGATTTCGTGCTGTTCTATTTCTCCGGCTACGACGAGGCGCAAGGGGGTAATACGAACTGCATCTGGTCGCACGCCTGGTATCTGTCCTCCAGCTCGAACGCCAGGAACCAGCGCACTTTCGACGGGGTCAAGCTGGACCGTTATTTCTGCACGGCGGAGCTGAAAGGAGGTTCCGGGTCCACGATGTGCTCGATCGGCACCACCTGCCACGAGTTCGCCCATACCCTGGGCCTGCCGGATTTCTATGATGCTGATTACGAGACCAACGGAGAAGCGGCCAGCATGTACTCCTTTGACCTGATGTCAAGCGGAAACTACAACGCCAATTCCACGATTCCCCCCTATTTCACGGCGGAGGAACTGTATGAAGTGGGCTGGATGTCCGCCATTCCCGAGATGGCGGCATCGGGTACCGTGACCCTGCCGGCCGTCAACTATCCCGGCGCCACCGGTTATTCCGCCTTTATGACCAAGGCCGCAGCCAACGGCGAGTATTTCGTCTATGAGGTCCGCGGGGGCCAGCGCTGGGACGCTCCGCTCCCGCAGGGCATGATGGTCTATCATGTGGACAAGTCCGCCAACGGCATTTCCGGAACTGTCACGGCGGCGTCCACCTGGAGCAACAATTCGGTGAACAACTATTCGGCGCACCCCTGCTGCTATATGGTTCCGGCGGTGGATCCGACCCGGACGACACTCTATTCCGGGACGATGTCGAATTTCTTCTTCCCCGGCACCGGTCTGGTCCGCACCTACTCGCCGACGGGCTGGAACGGAAACAGTATCGGTTACCAGTTGACGAACATCGCCTACGACGAGGGCAACCGGGTGGTTACGTTCAATGTGTCCAATACCAACGCGCTGGGGATTTCCGGTACGGTCATGGACACGGACAGTAATCCGATCGCCGGTGCGACGGTGACCATCACGGCGGAGGAAGTGTCCTCCAGCGCTCCTGCCAGAACAAGAATCAGGGTTGTCAATTCCATCCTTACCATTGCGGAAAAGATACGTTCCTATTCCAGTCGCAAGCAGTCCGCTGGGGCGGCGCAAGCTACGCTCGTCACGGATTCGGAGGGGTATTATATGGCCGAAGTTCCCGCCGGGACCTATCAGGTTACCGTCTCGAAGGACGGTTATCAGAGCCGGACTCTTTCTGTCACGGTGGCCAGCCGCATCGAAACCTTGAATTTCTACCTGTTCCGCGAGGGAGAGGAGGCGCCATCTGTCTTGTATGCCTGGCCGAGCGACTATGATGGTTCAGATGCCCGGATTGTGGGCTTTTCGGCTTCGTCATGGACGGCGCAGAATCAATATCCGTCGTCTGAGATCGGCCGCTATGCTGGCAAACAGATCAAAGAGATCAAATTCTACTTGTATGGCGAAGAAGGTACGACGTACGAAGGCGTCAACGTCATGATCGACTATGACGATGACCGGAAGGCGACGATACCTGTCAACAGCGTGAACCTCGGCGGCTATACGACGGTGGATCTGCGAGACGCGGAGCTTGTGATTCCGGCCAACAAGGATATTTTTGCCGGTGTGGGCTTCAGCCGCGGCGGGTATTACGAGAATGGGTATTACTACTCGTTCTGCTATATCCCCAAAAGTGGTCAGGAATGGGGTGCAGACTGGCCGTATGACGGGTTTTATTCCTCATACAATCTAGCTTCTACCGATACGCGGACCAGTGTTGGAGCCTTGTTCGAGTTCTACCTCACCATCGGCGACTACGAAGCCCCCGATACCGGCTACAACTATATCGCGGATCCCAAGAATGGCCGGTACAGCGCGGGTGAGGTGTTCGACCTGACGCTGGTGGAGACGGAGGGCGCGCGGAAGCCGGGTTCGGACATCGCCTGGTACCTGGATGACGAGCCGGTCTCCGGACCGTCCGTGACCCTGTCGGCCGGAACGCATGTGGTCGAGGCGCGCTTCTCGACGACGGAGGGCAAGCAGAAGGTTGTCGAGCTGACCTTGACGGTGGAATAACCCCGAATCCTTTACGCGAAAGGCGGATTCTTTGAGAGTCCGCCTTTTTTTTGTATTTTTGCAAACTATGCGCAAAATAATGAAATGGTACAAAATAATCGCTCTGGCGGTCCTCCTGCCGGCATTGGCGCAGTGCGCGTCCGTGCAGGAAGCCGAGATGAGCGCCCCGGCCGTCGGCACCTTCGAGGTGTTCGCGACCCCGGGGGATACCCGTACGGTCAATGACGGCATGTCCACCGACTGGCTTAATGGCGACAAGTTCAACTTGTTCCACGCTCCGGCCGGCTCTGACAGGTATGTTTCGGACGGCGCCTTCACCGTGGACGATCCGGAAACCGGCCACGCCGTGGGCAACGTCCAGTCCCTGGGCTCCGGCAAGAAAGACTGGTTCCTGCTGTATCCGTACGCTTCTTCCGCCACCCTTCCCACGGCCGTCCCCGTGACCGTCGGCGCGCCTGTCGGCGCCAGCCAGGTCCAGGCCCTCGCGGATGACATGTCCGGCCTGGCCGGCCCTTATTTCCCGCTGATGGGCCGTGCGCTCGCCGTGTCCGCCGATGCGGTCCCGACCCTGACCGTCTCGCCGGCCCTGTCCGTCCTGGCCGTGAATGTGACCAACGCCACGGACAGCCCGGTTGCCGTGACCCAGGTCCGGTTCAAGGCCCCCGAAGCCATCGTCGGCTCGTTCAAGGTCGATGTCACCGGCGCGGAGCCCGTGTACACGGCCGTCGACGCCACTGACGAGGCCGTTCTCGCCGTCAACGAGGACGTGTTCCTGCCCGCCGGAGACAACGGTGTCTTCTATCTGGGAATCAAGCCTTTCACCGCCGGCGCCGGCACCACGCTCACCCTCACGGTGAACGACGAGGTCCGCACCGTCACCCTCACCCGTCCCGTCACTTTCTCGGCGGGCAAGATCAAGACGCTGAACATGACCCTGGAAGCGTCCGGTCCGGGCGACCCGGGGACCTACTTCTTCAAGCGCGCCCAGACCGCTTCCTTGGGCAAGACCTATCTCTTTGTCGCCGAGGATGAAGAGGGAGCGCTCCGGATGGCGACCGCGCTGCCGGCAGGTACCGGGAACGGACGCCTGGCAGGCATGGACGTGGAGGCGAACGACGGGGTGATCACGCTGGAAAGCCTGGATAACGCCTTCAGTTTCTTCCAGGGCGAGCACGGAACGCTGATCCGCCAGGCGGACGAACGCTATCTTTACAACGCATCGGCTACCAACAACAATGTGTACGCGGGTACGGCCCTGAACAACACCGGCTATTACTGGACCATCACCCAGGATTCCGCCGGCCGGGCGACCATCGTGAACTTGCGAAACCGCCAGTTGAAATATAACGAGGAGGTCGGAGGCTTCGAGGCGCGGATGAATACCGACAACCTGGGCCAGTTGTTCTATCTGTACGGACTGCAGAACAGCGAGTCGGCTGTGGCGGAGTTCCTGGAGAAGGAGACGCCCGGCGTGTACGCCTATAACGGACAGGACTGGCTTTACACGGAAGGATCGCAGCAGCTGAGCATCCGTACTTCCGGTCCGTCCATCGCTTTCCGGCTGTTCGATCCGGCGGCCTACACCGCCATCCAGGTGACGGGTCTCCCGGTGGATTTGGCCGAGAAGGACCGCTTCACCATCCGGATGGTGCGTTCCGTCAAGCAGGCGGCCACCCATGCCGCCGAATTCGAGGTCCAGGCCGTCCGCGTCGCGGACGGAAAGGCCTGGCTGATGGCCGGTAACGGCACAGGTTTCATCGTTTGCATCCAGTAGCCATGAAAAGAATCCTTGCCACCCTCGCGCTCCTGCTGGGCGCCCTCCATATCCTCTCCGCCATTCCCGCCTACCCCGGCAAGATCAAGGTGACCCAGCCGGACGGCAGCGTCATCACGATCCAGGTCCACGGTGACGAATGGCTCCATTATGTGACCGACGAGCGCGGGCGCGTTGTCGCCCGGGGCGAAGACGGGTTCTTCCGTCCGGCGGCCAAGCCTTCCGCCGCGGAGCGCGAAGAGGCGCAGTCGATGCGCCGCGCGGCCCGCCAGATGCAGGCTGCCGCCAGGGCCTCTTCCCTGACCCAGGGCGCTCACCGGATTCCCGTCATCCTGGTCGCTTTCAAGGATACCGATTTCATCATCCAGGATCCCCAGGCGGCCTTCGAGGCCTTGCTCAACGAGGAAGGCTATTCCACCAATGGGGGAACGGGCTCGGTCCGTGATTATTATGTCGAGAATTCCCGGGGGCAGTATTCGCCCGTCTTCGACGTGTACGGTCCGTATGTCCTGTCCAATAATCGTTCGAGCTATGTGAATAATGCCGCAGGCGCCTTGCTGGAAGCCTGCAAGGGACTGAACAGCGAGATCGATTTCACCCGGTATGATTCGGACGGGAACGGCCGGGTGGACATGACCCTGATGTACTATGCCGGCCACAACCAGGCCGAGTCCGGCGACGGGACCACCATCTGGCCGCATCAGTCGTATGTCCAGAGTTACACGACCCTGGACGGGAAGTACCTGGACCGTTATTTCTGCACCTCCGAACTGAAAGGGACGGGGAACCAGATGTGCGGCATCGGGACGACCGTCCACGAATTCGCCCACTCGCTCGGACTGCCGGATTTCTACGACACGGACTACGAGGAGAACGGTTATGCCGGGGGCCTTTACAGTTTCTCCACCATGTGCGAGGGTCCCTATCTGAACAACGGCCGCACGCCGCCCTATTTCAATTCCGAGGAGCGGATCCTGCTGGGATGGATGGAGGGGCAGACGGAAATCTCGCAGCAAGGCTCGCTCACCATCGGCCCGATCCAGGAGGGCATCGCCTACAGGACGCCGACGTCGGTCGACGGAGAGTATTTCGTGTACGAGTGCCGCAGCAAGACCGGCTGGGACCGGTATATTCCGAACGGCGGACTGCTGGTGTACCACGTGGACAAGTCCACGGCCCATCGGGTGGGAAACCAGACAGCCTATACCCATTGGGCCCGTTGGGAGTGGTACAACAAGATCAACGCCTATCTGGAGCACCCTTGCTTCTACCTGGTTCCTGCCGCGGACCAGGGCAACCTGCAGTTCGGTTACCGGTATTTCTATAATGACGAGGACGGCAATCCGGTGTATGGTTTCGACAGTGCCCAGTATCCGAAGATTCCCTTCCCGGGGACCAAGAAAGTAAAGACCTACCTCCCGGTGGACTGGGACGGTGTCAATTCCGATTTCCGCTTCACGAACATCACCTACAGCAACAACGCGGTGACGATGACGGTCTCGTACACCACGATGCCGGGGGTGACCGGACGCGTGCTGAATACGTCGGCCAAGCCCGTGCGCGGCGCGACGGTCTCTCTCTCCGGCAACGGGATCCAGCGTTCTGTCGTGACGGACGTGGACGGAACCTACGCTTTCACCGGGGCCGACCTGGCGGACAGGACCTTCAACCTTTCGGTCTCCTGCGACGGCTTTGTGCCGACGGAGGCGTCCGTCTCCGTGGGCCGGAAAGATACCACCCTGGATTTCTATCTGCGCAGGGTCGATGAGCCCGAGGAGGCGTCCTTCTGCAAGTACGATCCTTCCGCATCGACACTCTCTTTCGGGGACGGAGATGCATCCAACCTCGCCGCGGGCATCCTGCTGAATGCCGACGAACTGGCGCCCTATGTGGGCAAGCAGTTGAAATCCATTTCGTTCCAGCTGGCCGGGGATGCGTCATCCTCGGTGGAGAACGTCTATGTCTTCGTGGAGGTGGCCGGCCGCCGGAAACTGACCCAGCGGGCGGACCAGGTGGTGTTCGGCGCCCTGAATACCGTCAACATCGTCGCCCAGGAGTTCTATATTCCCTCCGGCTCGTCGATGTATATCGGATACGGCGTCGTCGGCCCGTCCGAGGCCGATCCGCTCCTGGTCCAGGCCTGCTCTTCCGACAAGAAGGGCTATTACGGAACCTATAACGGAACGCGGGCCGTGTCCTGGAATGAAATGTCCAAAGACGGGCAGTATTATACCCCCGTCCTTTCCGCCGCCGTGGGCGAGCCCGTGCAACCCGAGCTGGGCTTCAACCACATCGCCAACCCCGGGAACGGGACCTATGCCGCGGGCGACCGTTTCGAACTCGCCCTGGTGCAGTACGCGGACGACCCGTACACCTCGCTCTCGTGGAAGTTCGACGGGCAGGCCGTCCAGGCCGGCTCCGTCACCCTGACGGCGGGAAAGCATCTGGTAGAGGCACATCTGATTTATCCGGACGGAGCCGTCGAGGTCATCCGTCTGACCATTCAAGCTGAATGATGATGAAAAACGACAGACAAAACTATGAAACTCCGGCCGTGCGTGTGGTCGATACGCGCCTGGAGGTGAACTTCCTCCAGTCCGGAGGCGGAAACATCGACCCGGGCACGGACGATCCGTGGGGCGAATACTAGGACAGCGATGAAGAAGATTATCCACATCGCCGTCACAGCCCTCATGGCCCTGGCTGCGCTGTCCGGCTGCCGCAACGCCGAGCAGGAGGTCCCGGAGGCGTCTTCCGTGAAGACGGTCCGGTTCCATGCCGGCGCGGCGCCCACCCGCACCGCTTTCGCCGAAGCCGTGGACGGGGTCTATCAGACCCTGTGGACCGAGAATGACAGCGACATCCTGCTTTCCCTGAACTACGGGAAAGCGGAGGCTTCCGCCGTCACGCCCTCCGCGGACGGGACGACGGCCTCGTTCGAGGCGTCCTTCGACGCTTCCGCCACGTCGGCTCCCTACACTTTCTACGCCGTCTCCCCGGCGTCCGCCGCCCGGGCCATCAGCCCGAGCCGCAGCGCCTGGAGCGTTTACATCGCCGCCTTCCAGCATCCGTCGGCCCTGTCCGTGGACGAGGACGCGCAGCTGCTGGTCGCGAAATCCGCCGCATCCGCGACGCTTCCCGGCGAGGTGGACCTCCATTTCTCGCACCTGACGGCCTATGGCCGCATCGCGCTCAAGAACCTGGAACTCGGAGACGCCACCGTGAGCAAGGTGGACCTGATCTTCAGCACGCCGGTCGTGGGCGAGTGGTACTGGGGTGAGGACGGCACTCTGACCGCCAACGGCGACTCGCACACCATCACCCTGGACACCGACGCTTCCGGCGACCTCTGGTTCGCCTGCGCGCCGGTGGACGTGTCCGGCCAGACGCTGAAACTGGTCGTGTTCACCGACCAAGGCAACCTGACCCGGGAAATCACCTTCCCCGAGGGCCGCAAGTTCAACTCCGGCAAGGTGGCGCGCTTTTCCGTGGACATGGCGGGCATCGAGATCCAGGGCGGGGACACCTTTGTCCTCGTCACCGACGCTTCCGAGCTCCAGGTAGGAGACGAAGTCCTCGTAGTCAGCAAGGACGGGATGTACGCCCTCGGCGCGCAGCAGTCGAGCCATCGCAAGGAAGTTTCCGTGAACGCCACGGGCGGCGTGATCGCCGATCCCGGCGAGGCGACGGTCCTGACCCTGGAACTGGGAAGCGCCATCGGCACCTGGTCTTTCCGGACCGGGAATGCGTACCTCGCATCCACCTCTTCCGGCAACAACTTGACGGAGGTCGCTTCCAAGAACGCCAATGCCAGCTGGAAGGTGACCGTTTCCAGTTCTGCGACCCTGATCCAGGCGCAGGCCGGCGGCTCGAAGCTCTTGAAACACAACCCGAGCGCCCACCGTTTTTCCTGCTATAAGAACTCCTCCACGAACGTGGAGAACGTGGTCCTGTACCGCAAGGGCTCCGTTCCCACCGGCGTCGAAGACGATCCGTTGACGGCGTATGACGCGTACGGAAGCTATCTCACCGGTGTGGAAAGGACGTATGAGCCGGGCGTGGACCAGCTCCTGCGTTCCTATCCGGACGGCAAGCTCGAGTTCGCCATCCTGCGGGCGGCGGACAAGGAACAGCTGGTAGTTTCCGGTTTCGACCCGTCCCTGGCCAAGGGGGATGCGGTGACCGTGACGGTCGCCTGGCGGAAGGGACTGAATTTTCTCCTGAAGGAGAAATCCTTCGACCTGAAAGTGGTGAAGGAAGACGGTCCGAAGGTGTGGCTGGGCGACGGTTCCGGCCAGGGTCTCATCCTTAAAAAGTAAGAAGCCATGAGAAAACACATCCTTTTTGCGCTGATGGCGCTGCTCGCTGGCTTCCAGCTCATGAACGCCGTTCCGGCCCGTCCCGGCCGGTTTACGGTGACCCAGCCCGACGGCACCCGCATCACCCTGCAGCAGCACGGTGACGAGTGGGGCCACTGGCTCACCAACGCGTCCGGCCAGATGGTCCGGGCCGACGAGGACGGTTTCTACCGGGTCGTGCCGGCCGTCGAGGCCGCGGCCATCCGGCAGAAGGCCGTCGAGAACCGGACGCTCCGCCGCCAGGCCAGGGCCCAGGCCCAGGCCCGGGCGCGCCGCGCCCCGCGCGCCAATGCCGCCCCGATCGCCATCGGCCAGAAACACTTCCTCGTCATCCTCGTGGAGTTCACGAACAAGTCTTTCGCGGCGGGCGAGGGGACGAACGCCGCTTTCACGGCCCTGTTGAACGAGCCGGGATACTCCGTCAACGGGGGAACCGGTTCCGCCCGGGATTACTATTACGACAACTCGCACGGGGTTTTCGAGCCGATTTTCGATGTCTATGGCCCCGTGAAGATGGACACCACCTATGCCTATTATGGCCAGAACGACTGGCAGGGAAACGACAGGCGTCCCGAAGAAGCCGTCATCCAGGGCTGCCAGAAGCTCGATGACCAGATCGATTTCACCCGCTATGACAATGACGGGGACGGCACGGTGGACCTCGTGTTCATGTATTATGCCGGACAGGGAGAGGCCGACGGCGGCCCTGCCACCACCATCTGGCCGCATCAGTATGAAATCAGCTCGACCGGGAAGCATCTGGAACTGGACGGGAAGGTCATCGATTCCTATGCCTGCACCAACGAGGTGAACGGCTGGGACGGGAAGATGTGCGGCATCGGCACCGCCTGCCACGAGTTCGGCCACGCGATGGGCCTGCCGGATTTCTACGATACCGATTACGATGACAACGGCCAGGCGGGCGGGTTGTTCACTTTCTCCACGATGGACGGCGGCGCCTACAACAATAACGGCCGGACCCCTCCGTATTTCAATATCGAGGAGCGCATCCTGCTGGGCTGGCTGGACAGGGACGAAGTCGTCCTTCCCTTCGCGAAATCCGGAACCTATACGATCCCTTCGGTGCAGGAGGACGTTGCATACATGACGCCTACCGACAAGGAGGGCGAGTATTTCGTCTATGAATGCCGGGGATCCAACGGCTGGGACGCCTCCCTTCCCGGTCATGGAATGCTTGTGTACCACGTGGACAAGTCGGACCGCAAGGTTTTCAACTGGGCTACCGCCCAGGCGCTCTGGGACGAGTGGGAAGATTCCAACAGCATCAACGCGAACGGAAGCCACCCTTGTTTCTACATCGTTCCCGCCCCGGATCAGGACAATCTGAAATATGGATATACCAGCGGTTATTACTCGTCTTTCGACGAGGAGACCTATGGTCCCAAGATCCCTTTCCCGGGTAAAGACCGCGTGACCTCCTATACGCCCAAGAGCTGGAACGGCGAGGAAGGCCTCACCACCTTCAGCAATATCGCGTATGCCAACGACGTGGTGACCCTCCGGGCCAATGTCCCGTCCGAGGACCTGGACTTCGTGACCATCGCCGACGCCGGATCCTACCACGCCGGGGACCGCTTCACCTTCGAACTGGTCCGTCCGGAAGAGGTCGAAGCCCCCGCTTCCGTGGTCTGGTACTATGATGACGAGCCCGCCGGGGCCGATTCCGTCACCCTCACGGCCGGGACGCATGTCGTGGACGCGCGCCTGACTTTTGCCGACGGTTCCCAGCAGGTTCTCACCCTGGAGATCGAGGTCCTGTAACATCGACCGGAATGAAGGCGCGGCAGGTATTGTTCTTTATCCTGGGAGTATTCCTGATGCTGGGGGCGGCCTGGTCCGTGTTCCCGGCGGACGGGGTGCGCCTGGGGGGAAAACGCCTGCGCTTCGCTTCGTATGCCGGACGCATCCGGGACGCGAAGGAGAAGAAGGTCGATGTCGATTCGGTCCTGAACGCCCTGGACGGGCGGTTCGCGATGCACGAGGACACGCTCGCCTTCTACCGGGAGTTCTTCTATGAGAATCCGGACCGGATCTATCTGCCGGACGACGACTATACGTTCTTCGACCCGGTGTTCCGGGCGTTCGAGCGGGCGAGGCGGGAAGGCCGGACCGTGCGCGTCGTGCATTACGGGGATTCGCAGATCGAACTGGACCGCATCTCCTCCAACCTCAGGGAGGCACTGCAGACGCGCTTCGGCGGGCGCGGCACGGGGATGTTCCCCGCGCTGACCAACACGCCGATGGCGTCCATCTCGCGCTCCTCCTCGGGCGGTTTCATCTCCTACACGATGTTCGGAGATTCCACCACCCGCCGCGCCGGGCACCGGCGCTACGGCCCCCTGGCGCAGGTGACCGGATTCTCCGGCACCGGCACCGTGAGCATCCGCGCGCAGAAGCAGAAATCCACCCAGATGCACGCACGGACCTTCCAGTCCGTGTCCGTCCTGTACGGGCGCGCGTCGGACGATTTCACCGTGACCGCGCAGTCCGACACGCTGAAGCCCGCGCCCGCCTTCCGGAGGAAGGACGGGGTGACCTGGGTCACCTGGACCTTCTCCCGGCCCGTCGAGAAGGCGACGCTCAAGCTCGCGGGCGACGCGGAAATCTACGGCATCTCCACCGACGGAACGGCCGGTGTCACCGTGGACAACATCCCGATGCGCGGCAGCACGGGGCATATCCTCACCCGCATCGACACGTCCCTGATGAAAGCGGCTTTCGAGCTGGACGGCACCCGGCTCGTGATTCTGCAGTTCGGCGGGAACTTCGTCCCGGCGGCCGGCTCGACCAAGGCCATCTCCGGCTATATGGACAAGGTCCGGGAGCAGATCGCCTACTACCACGACGTGGCCCCGGACGCGAAGATCCTCTTCATCGGCCCGTCCGACATGGCGGCCTCCACCGAGGACGGCCGCATCGTCTCCTACCGCCGCCTGCCCGAGCTGGTGGACTCCCTGAAGGCCGTTTCGCTCGCGTGCGACGCCGCCTACTGGGACCTGTACCGGATGATGGGCGGGCAGAACTCGATGGCCCAGTGGGTCCGGCACAGTCCGGCCTACGCAGGACCGGACTATGTCCATTTCACCTCGGCCGGCGCCAAGGTCGTGGGCGAGACGCTGTCCCGGTCCTTCCTTACGTATTATGCCTTCTACGACCTGCGGAAGACCCTCCCGGCCGCCGCGGTCCAGCAAAGAATGGGAAGATGAAACGACTGATTCTCCTCGCGGCCCTTGCCGCCACCCTCCTCCCCGCGGGCGCCCAGAACCGCTTCCGCCGCCGGATTCCGCCGATGTCGTATGCCCGCATCGAACGGAACGCCCTCCAGTTCCCGGGCGGCTCCTCGGCCGATTTCGACGCCTTCCTGCGGAAGCTGGACACCCTCGTCCTCACCGGACGCGGGGACGTCCGCATCCTGCACATCGGCG
>JAEEGJ010020430.1_pt1 | contig 14411 bp, 8 predicted proteins | sample 8958761 | NCBI WGS metagenome assembly JAEEGJ01 (sample SAMN16246546, study PRJNA631951) | gut metagenome | biome: gut microbiome; feature: rumen; material: RS-attached | host: Bos | place: Iran: Karaj | collected 2018-10 | reverse complement strand
GATGGCATATTGCTCACTCACATCCTCGCTCTTGTCGAAACCAGTCATCTTGCCGTTGGCATCTTTCAGCATCTTCAGTCCACGAAGCACATGGTGGTACTTTTTGATATCGTCTTTCTCGATAGCCTTGAGTGCTTCCTCCGGGTTACTGTCGTTGTCAGCTACATATACCACGTCGAAACCCTTCTTGCGATATTTCTCATAAAGTGCCTTCACATGCGGATTGCTCTTACGACAGGGCACACACCACGAAGCCCAGAAATCGAGCAACACCACCTTGCCTTTCAGAGAAGAGAGGGCGAAAGGCTTACCCGTTACTAAGTCGTTTTTGGCAATCTCCGGCGCAGGTTTGCCGGGCATCACACGCTCCAAAGTAGCAATCTCAGCAGCAATCTCCTTGCCAGCAGAGGTTTCTCTTGCCGTGGCATCCAACTTTTCGTAGGCCCCTTTCATCTGCTCCAACGACATACGACCGGTCTCCATGCGCAGCAGGTTAGCCGTCAATGCAGTAGAAGGATATTTCTCCATATACTCCTTCTGACGATCCATCAGCGTCTTGCGATATGGCTCCATCAACGCAGAAACAGAATCGCGGTTATTTGTCTTGTAATAGACCTCATTCAGTTCCATCAGCTTCGGCATCACATCACCCATACCGGCAATGAAAGCATCATACTGATCTTGCATAATCTTGTCAGCTGCCGACAGCTCCCGCTGCTGGCGCTGAGCCATGGCACTCACCGTAAGGAGTACCATGACTGTCAGGATAAATAATTTTCTCATTATATCAATCATTGTTATGAAATCTCACGCTCACGATAACGGATATCTACCGGCTTGGCGAATCCGGAGTATTGCTCGAAGAGTTTAATCGTGTTATTCACACCGTCAACATCAAAGAAAGACACTTTTCCGCCCTTCTTCGTATCACTGTTGCATGTACATACGATGAGACGATACTGCTGAGCCATGAACTCTTCACTCGTATTGGCAAGCTCTGCATAATCAGAAGCACGATAGAGATTGAACTTCAACTTTGTAATCTGTTCGTCAGCTCCAAGTCCAGTATTCATCTCAGTAGCCGTACGTGTTCCCAGATTATAGAGATAAAGTTTATTGCCGACAGAATAGAACATGATGGGGAACTGACTGTGGAAAGCAAACTGTGTAGCCTTATCAAAGTCTGGAGCATTGACATTCTCGATATATAACTCTTGAACAGGAGTTGTACCTCCCACATTGATACCATAAATACTTCTTTGATGTGTTGCAGGATCTTCAAAAATCGTATAACTCAGACCACCCGAGCGGCGTGTTCCCTCCATATAGACAAAATTTCGTCCTGTGTTGTAGTTGAACAAGTTTGCCTCGTCTGCTCCCGGATTAGAAATCACATTCAGCTGTAGTTTATAAGAGCTACTGAACGATCCTGAACCCATAAACATGAGGAAACGTAGGTTATCTATGTCATAGAAAAGAATGTTAGGAGCGAAATTATAATCGCTTGACCAAGGACGAATCCATGTGCATGCCATGGCAGGAGCAACACGGAATTCCTGATTAGATCCCTCATGGAGCGTGGCGAGTGTTGTTCCGAACGATGCACCGCCAGCATAGTTGTCCTTCAGATACAGGTTTCCGTTGTCTGAGAAACAGAACTGATATTTGTTCAACCAGGAGTAAGAGGCACCTGAGCAGAGATCCTCGTGGATGATATTCTCATTGTTTGGAATGGCGAAGTACATGTTGTTATACAACCAGTCCTTGCTTGATTCCAATGTCTCCATATCGAGTGCATAAGCACCTTCCTTACTGAACACAGCCATCTCACCACCGTTGGACGGGAACATGTTAACAGTTGTGGCATGATGGATATTAGGCAAGCCAGCACATACATCGTAGATAGCTTCTGTACGGTCTGCACTGATACGTGATATCATATCCAGTCGCACACGCTCCTCACTACCCTCATTACAGAGAACCAGCCAACCCTCATAGGTTGTTGAACCAATAGACACATCATACTGCTTCGAGGTGACTACTCCTGTGCGGTTATCAGTCAAGGTCAGCCATATAATATAGAGACCGGGATTATAGTCTGCTGGTGTATCAAGATTGAAACCGGATGCCGGTGTCACATCTTTAAAAGCAATAGACTTCATGGCAACAGAGTCAACGCCCATACTACCCATTCCTTTGTGTCCAAACCTGTATTGGATAGTATAGTTTGGATTATCGGGAGTGATCTGTCCCTCTGTTGAAGAGGTGATGATTGGGTTCATCTTGATGTTATCCACATGAGCCAACACCTCCGTCACCTCAGGAATACCTGTTATGGTGATCTCCGGTGTTTCCACATAGTCATAAGTACCATTATCCTCAACGCAAGATACTGCGAGGAAAGGAGCAGCGAGTAGCATTGTCATGGCTGCCACCTTAACTTTACTATATAGGATATTCTTCATATTCATTACTTATTTTATTAATATTATCTATCATCTGCTTAGATTAATGATAAGCAGAATAATCTACCTCATAGGCAGGTGAGAGCTGCATATAACTGCCGTCGTCATCAAGCACTGGGGTACCTGCATCGGCAGCAGCCTGCAAAGCATTTCTTACCATGATAGCATAGTACTTGAATCGGCCATACTGTACCTTACTATAACTGTAACCTGCGCTGTTCCAGTCAGAAGCTGGAATCTCACAGATCTTGTTCACATATTTGAACTTGTTGACTGTCCAATCTCCAAAGAATTCCTGTCCAAAGATATCCCAGTAACTTGGTCTTGTATAGATCTCACTGACTGTGAACACATACCTGTCAGCCTTAATCTGCTGACCTTGGTCATAATATACATTGGTATTCTTTTGAGTCGTGAAAGGAACGGTGAAATACTCGTTGGGCTCCACCTTGATGGATACGTCGAACTGCTGGTTCTGCATATCAGGTGTCCTAAAGAAAGTAACAGGCACTTGTACCTCGCTTTCACCTGCAGGTATCACTATTTTACTGAAGTCAACCCTAAAATGCTTACCCTCTACAGCCGTTGTGTGTTCCTGATCTACCACCACCTTAACAGGACGGTCATAGTCGCGTACCTTACCCATCGTACGAAGACGGGCAGACAAAGTATGTTGCGTAACGGTGTCGCCGGCGATGGCAAACGAATAAGCGGTAGAGTCATAGTATTGATCTATGTTGAGAAAGAGACGCATCTGACCGCCAGTCTGAAAGTAAATGCCTTCAATGTCATCCTCAAACGTCACAATCTCATCTTGATTGCACGAAAAGAACAGCAAAGGCGCTACCATCAGTATATATAATAACTTTTTCATACTTATATTTATTTTACTGTTTTACTGTTTTACCACAACTCTTATTTCATTTCCTCAGCAGGTAGTGGAGGCTGACCGTTGAACGTTGATGCATTCTGCCCAGCACCACATTCTGTATAATAATAGGCACAAGGACCGGCAATACGCAATGCGGCACCTACCTCAACATGTTTCGGGAAGTACATCCACTGGCCAGTACCCCAGAACTCACGACGAATCTCGTTAGAGAGCAACAGCGGTCCGTAACCTGCCGGCCAATACTGTGCCAGCGTCGGGCCAAGGCCCATAGCCACCAAGTCGATACATCCGCGGCGTACACGAGCCTTGTTGTACCACTCTACTTTCTCCATATCCGTCTTTGCTGTTTCACAGGCAATGTAATACATCTCCTGCATACCGATCAGGGGAATCATCTTAGCATAATAATACTCAGAGTCTTCATCGGTGGGATCCGGTTGGTCAATTTTCTTATACTTGATAAAGGTATGTCCTGTTGCTCCCATACCGGTAGCCGGCTCCCATTGAACCTGATAACGATAGTCGTACGACTCCAACGAGCCCAAAATGAGATGCCCGAATAAGCCCGTACTGCTTGTCAGATAGGCAGCATACGGCTGCAGACGATAAGCGTTCGGTGCTGTAGAAGCGAAATAAGTGGTATACACTTGGTCACGGTCTTTGTCATAAACACCAAAGAACTGCTCACTGGAGAACACACGGTCAGGATTCGAGCTGTTAGCCAACAGTTTGTTAGGATCCACTACCGGGAACATCTGCTGGATCTTCTGATCGTTAATGATGGCAGTAGCGAGCTCATAAGCTTTATCATTATCACCCACCCAGTTGTATGCACGTGCTTTCAGGGCCTTCACGGCATAGTAGTTCATACGATACTGACGATAGCGCAGTTGTACGCTCTCAGCGCCCTCTGCCGGACTCATCATCGGTCCTTTCTCAATAATAGGATCACTCTTGAGCAGTTCTTCAGCAGCATCGAGGTCTTTGACAATCTTCTCCACAGCCTCTTTGATTGTGATGAGATCGTGTGTGAAGACTTCACTTGACTCATTATAAGGAATAGCCGGCTGGTCGATACCATAAATAGGTGACGGACCGAAGAGACGGAGCATGTCGAGATGGAGGAAAGCACGCACGCCCAGCATCTCACCCTTCAGGACGTTAGCTTCCTGTGTGGTCAGCAATCCCTGCTGTTTGTCGATCTGGTCGATCAATAGGTTACAATTGAGAATCAACTCGTAGGCTGTTCCCCATATACTTGAAAAAATCGGAGCCGCATAAGCATCTGTATAAGATTGAGCAGCTAATGACTTGTATGCCTGCTGGGAATTCGTTGTAAGGTAACTCTGCGACAGGATGTCAACAGCCTCCCATGTCATCTGCTTGCCATAGAGAGCATCTCCTGACAAGGCATCATAGATACCATTAGAGGCCGTGTAAAATCCAGCTTTGCTGGCAAACACCTGTGCGGCAGTCTGCTTGTCACTGGGTGTTACGTCGAGATAGTCGTCACAGGAAGTCATGAAACAAGCACCAAGGAACAAGAGGCAAGAAAGCATTCCGCCCAATACTTTATTCATATATTTTGTATTCATCATTGTTTCTTCTTTTATTAGTTATCGATTAGAAGTTCAGCGAAACACCTGCCTCAATGGTGCGTGCGTAAGGATAAGATATACCACGCTCAGCACGGATGGTGGAGAGACGGAACAGGTCGCGGGCATCAGCAAAGATACGCAGGCTGCCCAGTCCGAGATGTTTGATCCAACTGTCGCTGAAGAACTGGTATTCCAGGTGGACGGACTCCAGTGTGAGAGTCTTCTCATTCTGGATAAAACGAGAGGTCATCGGTGATGGGTTGTAGTCACGCACATCCTTGAAAGGTGCGATATCACCGGCCTTGTGCCAGCGCTCATAAAGGGCACGGCGGTCCTGGTTGTAGAGGAAGTCGATATTTTCTACCTTGTTCCACAAAGCGGTGTTAAACACGTCAGCACCTAACTGATAACGGAAGTTCACGGATGCAGAGAAGCCACCCCAGGTGAGTGATGAACCGAGCACACCCTCCAGGTCCGGACGAGTATTACCACAAACCTGTTCATAGTCGTAACTGTAGTCATAGAGCATATTACCATTCAGATCGTAGAAGATTTCCTTACCTGTTGATGGATCGATACCTGCAGACTTCACTACCCAGATATCATCGGGGTCGGCACCATCGAAATAACGGGTGGTGCTGGATCCGCGACCGCTGTTGTTGAAGGCGTCGAGTTTGTTGCCGATGCCATCTATCTTGTTGTTCTGCGTACGACCGGTAGCGCGGATGCTCCACATGATACGCTTCTCGAGGTTTCTCAGGATATAATACTGTGCGGTGAAGGTCAGACCCTGTGAGGTCTGCTTACCGGCATTGGAGAAATAGCTGGTGGTACCTGATGAGAGCGGCATGGTGATACCGATAAGCAACGGGTCGGTCACCTTATGATAATAGTCCACGGTGAACGATACACGGTTGTCGAACATAGTCAGGTCGAGACCGATGTTCTTATCCTGTGTGATCTGCCATTTCAGGTTCGGGTTACCGATCTGGTCTGCCAAAGCACCGATACCGAAATAGTTGAGTGTTCCTGATGCCATGGCGTAGGTGATGAGTGTACGTCCGGAGTCAAAACTCTGGTTACCAGGGTTACCCCATGATCCACGCAGTTTGAAGTAGTTAATCCATTTGGCGTTGTTCTGGATGAACGGCTCCATGTGAATGTTCCAACCCAGACCCACCGACCAGGTGGTGTTCCACTTAGAGGTGCTGCCGAAGACGCTTGAACCATTCTCGCGCAGTGAGAAGTCCATCAGGTAACGGTCCTTGTAAGCATAACCTAAGTTGAGGTATCCGTTGACAGCACGGCTGATAGCGTCATAGTAGGTAGGTACGCCATCCTCCAAATAGCCGGCTGCGAAGGAAGGCTTGGTAAAATCACCCTGTGGGAATCCCTCTGCGGTATAGCCCTCCACCGTTGACTTGGAGTGATAGATATCACCACCGATCACGGCATTGATACGGTGAACATCGGCAAACAGTTTGGCAAAAGTCAAACTGACATCACCCTCGTACGAGAGGGCGTTGGTATTGGTCTTGGTATATTCACCACGCTTACCATTCACCTTTCTCAGTATCTGGTTGGTATTATCAGGTGATGTGAACACCTCTGTACCATCCGTATTATAGGTAACACCGAAACGGGCACGCCCCTTCCACATCTCGTTGGGTGTCCACTCTGCCTGGAAATGGTTGCTGATGGTGAGATTATTACCATAGTTCTTACTGTTCAGAGAAGCATTCCACAAGGGGTTTGCCATCTGTACGTCATTATTATACTCCAACCACTGTGTCAAGATTCCGTCATTATCATAGATACGGTAATAAGGATTAGCTCTGACATACTCTGAGAAACCCACCAGCGGATTGTTGTAACTGGCGTTGCTCAGAGAGAATTTATTACTGAACTGGAATTTCTTGACACGGTAGATCATGTCAAGGTTGCCACTGAACACCTCACGGTCGGAACCCTTCATCACACCGGTATTACCATTGTACATTCCACCGATGCCGAACATGAAAGTCTCTGAACCACCCTGCACATAGAGAGAGTGCTTCTGGTTGACACCCACGCGGACAGGCTGTGCCAGCCAGTCGGTATTCACACCCTGGGCAATAGATCGCAGACGCTCATAATAAGACTCCGTGAGATTGATCTCGGTCTCTGTCTGATAGGGTGTCTCCACGATACTCGGATCATAACGCCCTGACAGACGCTCAAACTCTGTCTTCTCGGTAGCGTCCATCATGTCATAAGAACTGAGGTCGGGCACCGTCACGTTGAAGTTACCGGTATAGCTCACCTGCAGCTGTCCTGCCTTGGGCTTCACGGTCTCCACAACCACGACACCGTTGGCAGCCTTCGAACCGTAGATAGCGGTGGAGGCGGCGTCCTTCAAAATGGTGATACTCTCGATACGGTTGATATCGAGGTCGTTGATGGCTTGGAGCGAACTCTCGAAACCGTCGAGGATGAACAAAGGCTGGTTGGGGTCGGTGGCTAACTCATCACGCTGACCGAGCATACTGGACTTACCACGGATCTCCATGTTAGGCAGACGGTTGGGGTCGCTACCGAACTGGGTGTCCTCGATGATGGCGAAGGCCGGGTCGAGGGTTTTCAACGACTGCAGCACATTGCTCGAACCCATCTGGATGAGGTCATCCTTATTATAAGTGGCTGCCGAACCGGTGAAGCTCTCTTTCTTACGGTTGAAGATACCGGTGACCACCACGTCCTTCAGTTGTGTGGTCGACGACATCACGACGTTGCGCTCAATGTCGGACGTTCCCTGCAAAACGGCCTCGTATTTGTTGTCCATTCCCACATACGAGAACTTCAACACGGTGCGCTCTACAGGAATCTTGAAGGTGTAGAAACCGTCGGCGTCGGTCACGGTGCACACGCGGGTCTCGCCGATGCACACGGGTACACCCATCAGCGGCTCGCCGGCCTCATCGCGCACGTATCCTTTAATGGTACGCATGCGACCGCTCTTCTTTTCGTTGGCCGACTGTACGTTCACGATTTTTCCCTCAATGGTATAAGAGAGGGGCTTGTCGCGCAGCACATAGTCCATGGCCTGCTGGATGGTGGCGTTCTTCACTTCACCATTAACGGTAAACTTGCCCACGTCTTCGTAGGCGAACAAAAACTTGTAGTCAGTGGCCTTTTCCAGCCGCTTGAATACAGATGGCAGACTCTCGTTCTTGAAAGTCATCGTTACTTTTCCTGTCTGAGCGGCCATCGGGATGGCTATCAGACAAGCAAGCAGAAAGATGAATAATCGGGTCTTTCTCATACGGTATTGTTTTGGTTAATGAATGATTTACTTTATCTATAATACAACCAACTTTAAAAAAGGTTCACAAAAAAAAGCACTTTTTCTCATTTTTGTGCAAAAAAAGTTGTTTTCCGTCATTTTTAATGCAAGAAAGGTTTCAATATTATCCTTTTTTTGTTATTTTTGCAATGCGCTTCATTAAAGCCAACACACCTTAAAAGAATCATAATGGAGAGAAAGCTTGCTTTCGAACGGCTGTTTAAGCAACACTATGAGCAATTGTTCCTTTTCGCCTGCCAGTTTTTGCGCAACGAAGAGGAATGCCATGACATCGTGAACGATGCCTACGAGGATGTGTGGCTAAAAATGGAGCAGATCAGGCCCGAAACAGTCAAGGCATATCTCTTCACCAGCGTGCGCAACCGCTGCATCAACTTCCTCAGACATGAGCATGTGCGACAACAGTATATTGACTATTGTACTATCGTTACATCCACATACGTGAAACCCGACGAACTAGTGGAGCAGACCGAGCGCGACGCAATGGTCGAAAGGGCCATCAACGAACTGAAGCCACCTGCCGACGAGGTTGTCCGCATGTATGCCAATGGCAAGAAATACCGTGAGATTGCCGAGGAAATGAACATCACGCTGAGCTACGTCAAGAAAATCATGAGACGCGCCTTGGCGCAAATCAAAGAATCTATTGTTAAAAATGTGTAAAAACCGGAAACCTTTTTCCTACTTCGTTGTATTACAAATAGAATCTCAAAAAAAGGCATACACTCTATGGAGAATAAAAACGATATAGAAGAAAAACTGCAGAAAGCGCTCGACATCGTAGAGAATGCTACTGATATTACCGACGAACAGCTGGCCGAGCTGAGCGCCGATAAGGAGCTGTTGCAGGATTGCCGCGACATCCACTCCATGAAGATGATGGCACAGAAACAGGCTGCCAGCATTGACGTGGACAAGAAATATGAGGCTTTCGAGCAGCAGCATCAACCTAGCAGTCACCGTCGTATGACCATCTGGTGGGGCGTTGCCGCTGCAGCCGCTGCGGCACTGATAGGCTTTATCTTCCTGCACAAAGACCCGGCGATTGCCGAGGACCAGCCGTTGATGGTCTATGAGGCCGACGCGGAACTGGCTCCCGTCACCATTACAAAGAAGAGTGGCGGACAAGTGGTGCTGAAGACGACCGAGCAGCAGGTGGAATTCACACCCAGCATCGAGGATATGGAGATTGAGGATGTGCTCACGGTGAACGTTCCCAAGGGCGAGAGCTATACCATCAACCTGCCCGACGGCAGCCACGTTTATCTCTATGCCGACAGCCGGCTCATCTTCCCCACCCGCTTTGCAGGCGACGAGAGAGCTGTACAACTGGAGGGCGAGGCCTACTTCAAGGTAGCTCCCGACGCTGAGCATCCATTTATTGTGAACACACCTACGATGCAGACCATGGTACTTGGCACCGAATTCAACGTGCGGGCATACGGAAACAGGGACGACAGGGTGACGCTGATCTCCGGCAGTGTGATGGTCAACAGCGACAAGCATCATGCCAAACTGAGTCCGGGCGAACAGGCAAGCTTCAACGACAAGGGCGGTCTGAGCATCGCACAGGTTGACACCGAGCAGTATACCTCATGGCGCGACGGTTATTTCTATTTCGATAACGTGCAGTTGCAGGACATCATGCGGGCCATCGGACGTAATTACAATATGTCGGTGGAGTTTCGCGATACCTCCCTGCTCGACTACAAGATTCATTTCGTGGCCGACCGCACCAGTGGCATCGAGACCGTTATCAACACCCTTAACCGCATGAGCAAGGTTCATGTGCAACAGGAGGGCAGCAAGATTGTTGTGTATTGATAACGGACCAACAGCCAGCATCATCGATGATCATTCTAAAATAGCATTACGGCTCCGCCAACAGGTGGAGCCGTAATTTCTTTTTATAAAAAAGTAGTGGTTTCCCTCGTCGGGCAAGAAACCACTTGCGCGTGTCATGAAATCACTTGCGGCGGGCTTTGGTCTTGCCTTTCTTCTGATTGGAGAGGTCGAGGACGCGGATGTTGCGCAGCTTCAGTCCTTCGCCATGACCGCAGAAACAGATGAGACCGTCCTTGTTGAAGAGGCCGGGATGGCTCTTGTGGTCGACGGTATAGGGATTGGGCTTGCCCTCCTCGGGGGCCATATTGTGTCCCTGACAAGCCTTACGGATATCGCCGTCGAGGATGATCTTGCCGTTCACGGTGACTGTAATGTGGTCACCCACGGCACGAATCTCCTCGGTGTTCCATGTGCCCAAGGGGCCGAAGGTGACATGCTCAGGCACGATGATGCCATACACAGAACCGTGCTGCTGGTAGTCGCGCAGTCCTTTGTAGATAGGATCGTCATGGTCAAGAATCTGAATCTCCATTCCCTCGTAGGCGGCGTCGACACCTTCCCTGGTGCGGATGCCTACACCATTATTGATTCCCGGACGCACGAAACAGAACTCAAAGCGGAAAACAAAGTCGGAGTATTTCTTCGTCGTGTAGAGATTGCCCTCTGCTCCGTAGTGGGCACTGACGTAAATGGCACCGTCGATGGGCACATAGTCGGTCTTGTTGCCCTGCCAATTGTCAAGGTTCGTACCATCGAAGAGCAGTTCGAAACCTTCCTTCTCCTCCTCAGCCGAGAGCTTGGTAATCTTCTCGGTAGCGGCATTCGGGTCGTCGACAATCTTTGGCAGGATGGTATTCACCTGATCGACGGCATAGCTGGCACCGGCATTTGCGGCATGGGCCTTGAACACGTCGCGTGCCGCGAGCAGCATATCGCGTACGTGAGCACCACGCTGGAAAGGCTTGTTCTTATCGATGAGGTCGGTCACGGCATAGGCGGCGGCAAGTTCGTTCTGTTTCTTATCCATAAACGATGCCGCGAGGTTCAGGGCAGGCTCGTTGTTCAGCGTTCCGAGCGCCGAGAGAATATTATTGGTCACTGTTATGCCAGGCTTCATCTCGAGAGCCTGTTTGAGCAGCTGATACTTTTGCAGGCTGGGCCAGTTGGCACCCTTGATGAGGGTGAGGGCACGACCGAGCAGTACATCAGCATTCCGGGGGCTTTTCTCAGCGGCTGCCAGACTCATGAGCGGAGCCACGGCATCGGATGTAGCCACCTTCAGCAGGGCGTTACGGGCCTCAACATTGGTGGCGGCAGCACTGACAATCTGCTGCAGGTCATCCTTGTTGGCTCGCTGGGCAAGCAGACCATAGAAGAGGTCGGGATAAGGACGGAAGCGCGAGAGCAGGTCGCCAAACTGACTCTCCCCTACGATGGCGGCAAGACTCTTGGCTGCAGCGGCGTGCAACTGGTCGTTATCGAGCAGGGCGGTCAGCGGTTCGTAGGCGGCAGTGAGATGCCGTTCACCGGCAAGTGCCACAAGGGCGGGCGAGGCTGCGGCACCTTTGGCTTTCAGGGCTGCGAGGATGCCATCGCCGATATGGCCGTTGAAGGCCGCGAGGGCATCGTGGGCTGCAGCGGAATGATTACCGTCGAGGGCGTTGATCAGGACACCCATGGCATCGTTTCCGCCAATCTTTCCCGCTGCCTCAATGGCGGCGGTGGCAATCTCGTTGTTGCCGGAGTTGACAGCCTGAAGCACGGTGCCTATGTTGGCGATGTCGTGGTTGTTGCCCAACCAGCGCAGAACGTCGGCCTGGGCGTCGGCTTTCAGTTTCGGGAAAGCCTTGCAGACAAGCGGTGCGATGACGGCGGCATCCACCAGTCCGAGCGCTGTGACGCGCAACTGGCGGTCGTTGCTCTTCTGAAGCGTCTTCAACAACAAGGATGCCTTCTTCTTGACAGGCAGCGTGGCTGCCTTGTCGCAGAACTCGACGACGGCACGCGAGGCCGGTGCTATCGTGGTGAGGTCTTCCGGAGCCTGCTGTACCTCCTGACTGCCGGGAGTGAGCTTGCTCAGCTGATAGCGAAGGAAAGCCGCATTGCCTTCATCCTTGCACTTTGCGATGGCTGCCTCCAAGCCTTTCCTGACGGCGGCACACTGTGCCTCACGACCTTTCACCGTGACATAGCTGGTCAGACCGTCAATCGCATATTCGAAGGGCGCATTCTTACCTTCGGCAGAGGGTCCCAGCATGGCAGCCAGCTGTTGTATGCCCTCGGCACCCGTGCCTGCTATCTCGCTCATCACCTGCTCCAGTGCCTCGAGGTTCTGGGCGGGCAACTGTGCCAAACCGTCGGCGATGATGGTCGATACTTCGCGGTTGCGGCTATCCTGTGCCGACACCTGGAACGGCATCAGCAACGCCAGCAATACAATAATATATTTGATGTGTGTCATTGTTCAATCATTTTGAAATTTGTTCATCACTCATATCTCTTATTCCTTCCCCGCTCCCCTCTCTGAAGACGAGGGGCTGGGGATGCAGCTCCTATAACCGCCACTCGCCGCGCATGGGCTGGTTGATGAGGGCGTTGGCGGCAGCATCGCCAATAAATGTCTGTGTCTTCGGGTCGAAATTCAGCACCCGGCGTCCGAGGCGCAGACCCACGGCACCCATATTCACGAGGGTGCAGCTGTGGTGACCATTGTCCTCGTTGAGGGCGAACTTCTGGCGGGTACGCACGCACTCGAGGAAGTCGGTACGCTGTGGTTCGGGATCAGGCAGTTCGTTGAGTTTGTTCATCACGTCGGGAATGGTGCATTCGAAGCCTTTGAACACCTTACCCTTCGGGCCCTCGATATACGCCAGTTTGCCTTTGCTCTCATAGCCTTCGCCCTCGAGCACGATCTGGCAACCGTCAGCATAGGTGTATGTTATCTTATGCCAGATGCCCACGGCATCGTAGTGTTGCTGCGGAGCGTCAATCTCCACCTTCACCGGGAACTCCTTATCCTTGCCCAGCATATACTGCACAGGGTCGAGATAGTGCTGACCCATATCGGTCAGACCACCGCCATCGTAGTCCCAATAGCCTCGGAAAGTCTGGTGCACACGATGGGCATTGTAGGGCTTAAAAGGTGCCGGACCGAGCCACATATCGTAGTTCAGCTCTGAGGGTACAGCCTGAGGGGTGAGGTTGTCCTTGCCTACCCAGAAGAATTTCCACGTGAAGCCGGTAGCTCCTGAGACGGTAACCTTCAGCGGCCAGCCGAGCATACCACTCTGAATGAGTTTCTTCAGTGGCTTCACGGGGGTGCCGAGTCCATAGAACGTATCTGTGAAACGGAACCATGTGTTCAGTCGCAGGATGCGACCGTAGCGCTGCACGGCGTCCTTCACGGCCTTTCCCTCGCCGATGGTGCGCGTCATTGGCTTCTCCAACCAGATGTCCTTGCCAGCCTTTGCGGCTTCCACCGCCATAAGACCGTGCCAATGGGGCGGTGTGGCGATGTGGATGATGTCGGCGCCCGACTGATGAATCAGCTCACGCCAGTCGTCGTAGGCTTTCACATTTTCCTTCAGTTTGGTCTTCGCGCCCTCCACGGCACTCTCCAGATGCTTCTTGTCTACATCACATACTGCCAGCAGGCGGCAGGCCTCCGACGAGGAGAAATGGGTGGACGAACGCCCGATACCACCTACGCCGATGATGGCTTTCGTCAGTTGGTCGCTGGGCGCAATAAACCCATTACCGCCCAACACCTTTCTCGGTACGATGGTGAACAGTCCCACGGCTCCCAACGATTTCATAAATTGTCTTCTATCCATGGCTATTGTTTAGGTGTGTTTAAGTGTTTTTTCAGTAATTGAAGATAAAGTTACAACAAGAACCGATACGTTGAACCGCAGAACCTTATTTTTTAAGACTCTTTCACAATTTATGAAACGAGATTGAGGCATATCGCCAGTTATCAGCAACGAGTGATGCGTTGCAGACTATTCACGTTTCCTTCCCTACGTTTCCTTGAATTTTTTCTTTATACGAGGCCTTTTCCGCTCTTGAGTTTTTTCAAAAAAAGCCGCTTTTTCTTTCTTTTTTCTGCCCATTTTTTTGTATCTTTGCAACTGTAAATCCTTTCCCTGTTGATGCCGATGAAAGGATGCCGTTCCGGTCTATCACTATAGCGAAAGCAATCTATCACTGGAGTGAGAGCAATCTATCACTGGAGTGAGAGGATCCTATCACTGGAGTGATAGTTTCCA
>JAEEGJ010020429.1_pt1 | contig 14412 bp, 16 predicted proteins | sample 8958761 | NCBI WGS metagenome assembly JAEEGJ01 (sample SAMN16246546, study PRJNA631951) | gut metagenome | biome: gut microbiome; feature: rumen; material: RS-attached | host: Bos | place: Iran: Karaj | collected 2018-10 | reverse complement strand
ATCTTTCTGGTGGGGGAACTTACCTGTCAGATAGTCTATGAATGCCTCACGGCCGGCAGGAAGGTCATAAGTGCGTCCGCTGTCGGCGTATGTAACGCTCAGCATCATGTCGGAAGGCCGAACCTTGAGCCTGTCCATAATGCCAAGATAGCGGCACAGGCTATTCAGGATGCCACCCTGGTTGAAACCGCCCGCCACATGCATGCCGGTCTCAAAGGTCTCGCCGCCGCGTGCGAATGTCTGTAGTCCGCCGCCTATCGCAGCGTTCTTCTCAAGTACGGTAACCTTAACACCGCGCCTTGCCAAAAGCGCTCCGCAGAACAATCCGCCCATTCCTGCACCAATAATCACCGCCTCCATAGTCAACTCTCCAGTTTGTTGCACATTTGGGCATACCACTCCTGATAGAACTTGTGGAACGCCTTGGTACGTTCTCTTGCATCGGCCCCCCAACTAAGGTCATCGGGAGCCACACGCTTGCCTACCGTTACGGTGATATGTCCGGGACGCAGCATGAACTCCTCCTTGGGCAGGGCGTAGCCTACTCCGTTCAGACATACCGGCAGGATATCCAGACCCAGTTCCTGGGCCAGATGGAATGCGCCCTTATGGAAACGCAGTATGGAGCAATCGGCCGAGCGTGTACCCTCGGGGAACACCAGTACGGAATATCCGCGCTCCACAAGACTGCGGAACTGCGGCATGTACTCCTCAATGCCCTCGGCCGCCGGTACGAACTCGGCCCGGCGTATAAGAGCCCCGTAAATGGGATTGTGCCATACCCAGTCATTGGTAACCACAATCATCTTGGGCGTGAGCATCATAAGACACATCAGGTCCAGATGTGACTGGTGGTTGCTAATAATCACGGCGGGCTTGCTGAAATCCTCGCCCACGCTGTTATCGAGCGTGAATTTGACCGCAGGCACGCGGCGTATCACCAGATTGGCAAACCTGTAGAGCAGATTGTGCAGGAAACGGTCCTTCCACTCACGCTTACGGCCGATGAATATGACCAGCACCACGGGAGTGCAGACTATAACTGACAGCAGAAGGAATCCGAAAGCCCACGCACTGCGCAGTATACGCATGATAGAAACCGGCATTACGCGGTTCTTACCATTCTTCATGGTCATCCATCGGAGCAGCCACTCAGGCAGGAAATGGGCCATGACAACAACCACCAGCATGCCCAGTATGGTAATCTCGGCCAGCGAGCGCATGGCCGGATGCCTGGCGAAAATAAGCGTGCCTATACCTATGAACATGAGTATGGCCGATATGATTACGCTCTTACGGCGCTCATCGACAGTCCTCACGCCCGTCTTGTACTCTCGCAGCAGGCCCTCGGTAATGAAAATGGTATAGTCGTCACCCTGGCCGAATATGAATGTGGCCAGAATTATACTCACGATGTTGAACTGGATGCCAAACATGTTCATTATGCTGAGTATCCATATCCAGCCCACAGTAAGCGGCAGGAACGATATCAGTGCAAGTTCCAGATTCCTGAACGATATCCACAGGAATGCAAACACAATGAATCCGCAAAGGAACAGAACCGTATTGAAATCATCTGAAAGAGACTTTACCAGCGATGCCATAACCTCACTCATATTGACCGGAGTGACATCCTGGGCCGATACTATCTGGGGCTCCCGGCTTACCGACTCCAGGAACGGGGCGAAAGCGCTCTCCGTGAATCCCTGCTTACGGGCCTCGTCACGGAGTTCTTCAATCACCTGCGGATGATTGTGCCAGAACGTAGTCCAACGCTCCGCTACGGCCTCCTTTTGGTCCTCAGGGGCAAGTTTTCCGGCCAGTACCGACAGGCGGTCAGCACCGGCATCCCCTACACTGCCCGATATGAACTGCAGATCCTCTTTCTGCTGCGCCGTCATGTAGTTGATATGGTTCAGGTCAGTATCGAACTTGCTGCTGCCGCCCCATATCAGCATGGCAATGGTTATCAGTATTACAGTAGGCGATACTATGCGGCACAGGCGGCTGCTGCCGGTTACAGGCTTGGAATCAACCTTAACCTCCTCTTTTACAGCCTTTGCGCCCGCCTTGGCAAATACCGGCAGGAATATAAGCGAGAATATGATTGTGCCCGCCAGCATGAATGAACCGAACAGAGCCAGGTCATGCATGGCCTGCGCCTTAAGGAACAGCAGGCACAGGAACGCACTCACCGTGGTGACGTTACCCACCAGCAGCGGCACGACCATCTCTGCCAGCGATTCGCGGTTATCGGCCGTATCACGCAGGGAATGAAGGAAATGCAGCGGATAGTTTGCGGCAATGCCCACTATAACCGAACCCATTCCTATAACGATGACCGATACCGAATCCTTGATACACCCTATCAGTCCCAGTGAGAACAGCGCGCCGAAAAGCAGTGTGGCGGCTATCCACAGGATATAATCCAGACGTTTGAATGAGAACCACAGCACGGCCAGAATACCTATTATGGCCAACCCGACTGCAAGGATACTGTCTTTCTTGATCCGGTCGGCATTGGTAACGGCAATCACGGGAGCACCTACGGATGATACTTTGATGCCTGTCTTAGCCTCTACTTCGGCGCCGATCTTATCCGTTAGCTCCACAAGTTGTGCGTTACGGCCCGATTCACTCTCGCCAAAGGGTGATTCATACAGAAGCAGTCCTGCAGGCTCGGTGCGGTGCAGTATATGGCCGTCAACAAGACGGTATCCGCCGTCACTGCCTATATCGGCCAGTCCCATCAGTACATCGCCAAACAGACCCAGCGGGTCATATGGTATGGTGCTGGCCGTAAAACTGCCCGTGAGCATCTGCAGCGAGCGTTTATCGGCCTCAAGACTCTGTTTTACGTATCCGGGCTGAGAGAGCAGCGAATCCATGCGGCGGTAATGCTCCGGGGTAAGGAAACTGGCGTAATGCTCCTGTACGAACTTTATCAGTTCCAGCGCCACAGACTCATCGGCCTCGGCGCTCATATCGGGAACCATCTCCAACGTGTCATACTCAAACCACAGGTCTGCAAAGAGTTCCATGGCGCTGATTATGTCATCGTCAGGCGTACCCTCAGGGGCACGGAATATGACTGCAATGCTGTTCTGCTGTGAAACCGTCTCCATAAACTCAGTCTGACGGCTGTCAGAGCGGTCTATAGGCAGGAATCCCGCAATATCCTCCTCATAGTGCAACCGGCACAGTGACAATGTGCAGAGGGCAATTATGAGCACCACAATCAGTGCTGCCAGGCCCTTGCGGCATTTGAGCCGGTCATATATGCGGAGAAAGAAATCAGCCATGCCGTTTGCCTTTAATCCATCTTATAAATGCTGCCGGAATAGCGTAAAACAACGCTCCGAAGCAGAGAAACGTGTTGAGTACGGTTATCCTGAAAAAGTCCTGGAACGGACGGAAATGCGATTCTCGCTCACCGTCAGGGGCATACCATACGCGTACCGGCACGCCTTGTACGGTCACGCCGTTCCATGCGGCAAACACCAACAGTTCAAGTTCAGCCTCGTATTTGGATGTTATCAGACGCATACCGTGCAGTGACTCAAGCGGATAGATGCGAAATCCGGACTGCGTGTCACTGAGTTTCTGAGCCGTCTGCAGGCGGAACCAGAAGTTTGAGAAACGGTTGGCAAACGTACTCTTGCGCGGCATGTTCTCACTCGTCAGGTTACGGCAGCCCACAATCATACGGTCGGGATGCTCCTTTGAGGCTTTTATCATGTCCGGAATGTCCTCAGGGAAGTGCTGTCCGTCAGAATCTATCGTAATGGCATGCGTAAAGCCGTTGTCTCCTGCATAGTAGAGTCCTGTCTTGAGTGCCTCACCCTTACCCATGTTATGCTCATGACTTAAGGTGACCACATCCAGTCCGCAGAGTACGGCCGATGTGTTGTCAGTGCTGCCGTCATTGACCACAATCACGTCGGGGCACACCTTGAGCGCACGCTCCACGACATCGGCCACGGTGCCGCTGTTGTTGTATGTCGGTATTATGACACAGTATCTTAAGTATGTTTCACAAGGACTCATCGGTAAGGAAAATTGAGAATTTCAGGAAAAGATCGGACAGGTTGTCCCTTCTGGACACCACGCCCTGAGCCTTGACACCTCCCTCCTCGGCAGTCACCGAAGTAAACAGGACCGATACACGGCTGTCTGCTACAGGAGACATCATGCTAATGAATTTTGCGTTCTTTATATTCTTGATAAACAACTGTTTACCCATCTCTATTGAAAGTAACTCCTGCAGCATCTGAAGTATGCAGACGCCAGGTGTTACGGGCTGTCCGGGGAAGTGTGCCTTATAAATAAGATGGTCAGGATTCAGTATTATGTTGAACCCTGACTGTCCCTGAGGCAGACCCTCCATACGGGACTCTATCCTGAACAAATCACCATTCAGCTTCATAGTCCCCGTTAAGTTTCACATTACTTATCAGTATCTCGGTGCTGCCTCCGCCCGCATCCTCCATCAGGAGCCGTTTGAGCAGCCTTGTATCTGGATCAAAACCAAGTTCAATCTGACCAAACATCTTCTTCATGTCACGGCGCACTGGTATGAGCAGCGCCTTCCACTGGTCTCCCTCATCGGTCACGGTGACTCTGAAGGTGCGTCTGTCCTTGAGCATCTCACCGGACATACAGCCCAGTATCATGCTTGAGATACCCTTGAAGAGGCGTCCGGCCTCACCTTCAGCACTCTCCGTACCCATTATGATATTGTCACCGTCAACCTTGAGTTTCCACGCAAAGGGCTCGGTGTAATCAAGACTGAACCTTGAAGGCTTGATGTAGATCATGGTTCCGGAAGATTTCTGGGGTTCGTCCATAAGCGGTATACGCCTTGTCTGGGCAATGTCACACTTCATGGAGGTGATCTCCGAGCTTGCCTTCACAATACTCTCAATCATCTCATCCTCAGTCTGTTGCGCAGTATAAGTTAAAGCGCTTACACCCGCTGTCATGAGCAGAATCAGACCGGTTACTATGACAAATATCCTCTTCATATCATCTGCTTATCAATGCCGCTCCTACCAGTATGAGGCCGATGCCAATCCAGCGGCTAAGCGGAATCTGCTCGCCCAGGAAAGCCATGGCACCCAGCATGCCGAACACAAAGCTCAGGCAGCTCAGCGGGTATGCCACGCTCAGCGGGAAGTTCTTCATAATGTAGAACCACAGTACCGTAGCGCCGCCCATGGAGAGTCCGCAGCCCAGCCACCACCAGTTGGTGAGTTCCTTGCCTATAAAGCGCCAGAAGCCCTGATATGGACTCATATGGTTCAGGGCCAGTTTCATCATCAACTGACCTGCAGCCAACAGAAGGCTCTGCAGCAATGAGTATGGTATTATCTTCCACATACCGGTTTCAACAGTGCGAATGAATAATGACGTCCCTCAACCACATTCACCACAAGAATGCCCTTGGAGCACTCTATGGCCTTGCCTGAGGCAGAAAGCACTGCGGGTACACCACCCTTCTTGAGGCAGCATGCCGAGGCGTAGAATCCTGTGGCCGATGACGAGAAGTTCACCCCGAACAGGGGCTTGTATCTGAGTTGCGGAACACCCGGAAGCATAGAATCCAGGAATCCGTACCAGGAATCGTTTTCAGAGTTGCCGCTCATGCCCGTCATCACGGCGTCTATGCCGCCCGCGGTCATATCGGCCAAAACCTGCTTGAGAGTATCCTGAGAAGGTGAATCAAACAGTTTCACGCCATCCAGTGTGCAGTAAGCGTTGTCACCGCTCACAGCCATGAGTACAGAAACCGCAGCCTCACTGCATATTTCACCCTCCTTTACATGTCCTGCCTTGCGTACAAAACCGGAGAACACGGGTGACATCTCATCGTGGCTGCCCACCAGTGCAGATGCTATCCTGCCTATGCGGAACTGCATCCAGGCATCATACAGGGCGCTGTCAAATGAGAATCCCTTCTGTGAGTATGTTGAATTGTACCCGTGGCATTTTGTATGTATTCCTATCAGGGACGATGCAGTATTGTGTGTGGACTGCATGAACTGAGTGGGTTTGAGCAGTTGCTCACCCTCACGTACCAGTGCATCCAGGAACAACTCCGTATTTTCAATGCTGCCGAATCCCGTACCCGTTATGATGGCGTCAGGATTCTCTATTCCACCCTCCTGCAGTGCGGACAGTGATGTTGCAAGCGCACGCTTGAGCAGTTTGCCCATACGGCGGGCGTCACCGGCCGATATGAACTGCTTGAAATCAGGGTCAACGGCACGTACGTAATCCTCCGAGTAACTCAGGGGATTCTCCATCCACTCCTCAGAGAGCGGATTCTGGATTGATATCTGCTTGGCAGACAGAATTTTAACAGATGTCTTTTCCATAATCATTCCACTGCCGATATTACCAATGACGAATCATTTCCGCCAAATCCGAACGAGTTGCAGAGCACATGACGCAACCGGCAACCCTTATGCAGATCCATGTTAGGCACGATGCCGTTCTCCATAGGATGCTCAAAAGCGTAATTCACGGGGATGAAACCGTTCCTGAGCGCCAGAATGCATATAACAGTCTCTATTGCGCCCGATGCGCTGGTTGTATGACCTGTCATGGACTTGGTCGATGACACCGGCGGCAGTTCCTGGCCGAAAACACGCATCATAGCCTGGCTCTCGCTCTCGTCGTTATTGGGAGTTCCCGTACCGTGAGCGTTCACGTAATCTATATCCGACGGCTTTAAACCAGCCCCCTTAAGTGCCTTGTTCATAGCAAGATATGCACCTTCTCCATCAGGCGATGAAGCGGTCTGGTGAAAGGCGTCGCAGGCATTTCCGTAACCTGACAGACGTGCCAGAGCCCTGGCGTTTCTGGCTGCCGCATGACCGGCCTCCTCAAGCACCACAAAGGCTGCACCCTCACCCAGATTCAGTCCCGCACGATTGGCATCGAACGGACGGCACTGGCTGTGATCCAGTATCATCAGTGAGTTGAAACCGTTCAGGTGGAACTTGGTTATGCATTCCGATCCTCCCGCCACAACGATATCGGCCTCACCCAGACGAATCATATCGGCAGCCATCTCAATGGCGTTTGCGGCCGATGAGCATGCTGTGGATATGGTGGTTATCATCTTGAAGCGGCCAAAACGGTCGGCAATCATCTCGGAGCACGAACCGCAGTCATGGGTGCTGATGTAAGCGTTACGGCTGTCATTCTCAATGAAATCCAGGTAGTACTGCTCACTCTTGTCCATACCGCCTACGGTAGTGCCGTTCACGAAACCGCACTCCTTAAGCTCCTCACGGCTCAGTCCGGCCTCACCCAGAGCCTCATGCAGGGCAATCATTCCCATCAGTGCCGTACGGGTTGTGGGAGTTCCCGGAGCAATACCCATGATACGCTCCATCTCCTCGTCGGACAGTTTGACCTCACCTACGGGAAACTCCGTATGCTCAGTCTTGAGGTATTTGAGGGGCCCCACACCGGTACGTACCTGCAGAAGCGAATCAAGCACCTGTCCGCAATCCTGGCCTATGGCACTGACAATGCCGCAGCCGGTTATCAGCACTGACCTGTTCTGAGACATTATCTGGTGCGGTTTTTCTGAATGTAGTCAGCCATCACATTGATGGACTTGAATATCTCTTTACCCTTGGCAGGATCCTGCAGCTTGATGCCGTAGTTCTTCTCCATGAGAACGATAAGTTCCAGTGCATCAATTGAATCAAGGCCAAGACCTTCACCAAACAGAGGGGCGTCGTTATCAATATCCTCGGGTTTGATGTCCTCAAGGTTAAGCACCTCAATAATCTCCTGCTTCAGTTTAAGAATCAACTCTTCCATAATCTTATTTGTTTAAATCATTAATAATCAGTTGTAATTGTCCTGCCAGCCAATCGGTATCGGCCGCATCCTCCTTGCGGATCAATGTCATGAACACCTGGAAATCGTCATTATTCCTACTGTCCACCCACCCTGCAAGTATACTTTCAGTCACGCTGTCCTGGAATGCGCATGCCAGGTGGAATGCCATCTGAGCGGCGTCAGGAGCCTCCAGAACGTAGAATGAGCTCTCTCCGCGCCAATGGTTGCGTATGGCAATCTCGCCGGTTACGATGTTGGGCAAGGTATATACGAATAGCGCCGGACTGGGATAATAGTTATCCTTATTCTGAATGGTTTCCTGATAATTCCGGTCGGCGCAAAGAGACGCGGTTGAGCCGAATAGCACGATAGCACGGCTCTGGATAAACTCTTCGCTACCGCATCTACGCTCACCTAATTTCTTGAGCAGCAATTCAGTAGCCACAAAGCCCGCCTTACTCAAGGTGTCCATCTTGAAGAATTTGGGCCAATCACCTATCTGAGAGCGGTACAATTCCGTAAGTTGGGCATTACCCTGGTTCAGCACCACATATTCAAGTCCTCTCCTCTCCATACCTACTCCACGAATCTGTATAACAGGGCGGCATTGCTTCCGCCGAATCCTGACAGCAGTTTTATGAACTCGCTGCCGTTGCACTCTCTTGTCTCGCTGCTCACGCTTACCGGATAAGTTGTTCCCTGCTCACGGTAACCGCGTGTGGCAAGCACGGTATTGTCACGCACCGCATACATGGAAAGAATGCTCTCCATTATACCGGCTGCGCCCATTGTATGTCCGTAATAGCCCTTAAGTCCCGTTACCGGCACGTCTATCAGTCCGGCCCGGTACAAGGCTATTGACTCCATCTCGTCATTATATGCGGTTGCGGTTCCGTGTACGTTCACAAACGCCAGTTCCTTGAGGCGGCACTCCTTAAGCACCTCCATAAGACACAGGTAACTGCCCTCGCCCGTACGTGACGGTCCCGATATATGGTTGGCGTCATTGCGTATGGCGCCACATACAAGTTCCCAGCCGCTCTTTTTTTCATCCGATGCCTCCAGCACCACCGTGGCGGCACATTCACCCAGGTTCAGACCCTTGCGGTCCTTGTCAAACGGGCGGCATGGCTCATCGGATATGGCCTTGAACGACAGGAATCCCGATATGATAAAGGGCGACTGCTCATCGGCCCCAATCACTACGGCATAGTCGTAACGTCCGCTGCGCAAGGCACGCATGGCCTCTATCTGTGCGCATACGCCTGATATGCAGGCGTTGCAGACCACTATCGGACTGTTGGGGTTACGGTAAAAGCGGGTTACCTCTCGTGCTGCCTTGGCCAGCAATACACGCTCCTGCTCCACTCCATCCTGAGACTCTCCCAGAAGCGATACATTTCCTTTGGTAGTGGATATAATAAAGAGCACCCTGTCCGATGAGGCATCGATGTCGGCATCCCTTACAGCCTGGACCGATGAGCAAAGCAGGAACTTCTCAAAGAAGGTATAATTGCCCTGAATGCCCAGTTCCGCGCAGAGCGAGTCAATGACCTGACGGTCCACGCGTGACAGCACAAAAGGCGTGGTTATATTGCCCATAGACTCATAACGTGCCAGTCCTGACCTGCCGGCCTTTACACTGTCGTAGTTGGAACGTGAAGTTGTTCCCAGCGGCGACACCACGTTATCTGCTATGCATCTTATCAATCGAGCCATCTCTTTTTCCACTCCTCATAGAAATCCGGATTGATCCAAACCAACTGGTAGTTCAGGTCCATGAACACCTGCACGGAATGGCCCGTGGCAAGCACATCACCAGTCTCCGGATTCTTTATCTCATAGTCAAACACTATCTTGGCGGCATCGGTCGGCCTGTAGGTTATGGTTATCTCAGGCTTCATGTCATATGTGATGGGGCTCTTGTACTTGAAAGAGATCTCCACCAGCGGAGCATAATAACCGTTGCCGAATATATCCAGATAGGCTATCCCGTACTCCCGTCCGAACGCCTCACGGGCATCCTCAAAGTACATCATGTATGAGCCGTGCCATACAATGTTCATGGAATCCACCTCACTGAAGCGGATCTTGAGCGGTACGGTAGTCTTAAGTTCCTTCATATCAATCCTAAATATCAGTCCTGCAGTGCAATCTTAAGGTCTGTCTCGGCAATCACCTCATCGGCCACCTGTACGGTTGCATGTACCAGTGTAACCTGAAACACCTCCTGCACTACATCTATCGTCGTTGTCAGCACCTCGCCCACCAGCGGAGTACGCATCACGCTGAAATTGGTAATGGCGCCAATTACTCCAATCTTTACTCTCTCGCCCGATAACAGGCTCTTGTATCCCATTCTGGCGGCGCAGGTCTGAGCAATGTTCTCATTCAGACCGGCCACGCTCAGATGCCCTTCATCGGCAAATATGTTGTCAGGTCTGACCTCAAGAGCGGTAACGGTACGAACCGGATCGTAATGAACCAGACGGTCTATCATCACGAACGGCTCCTGCTGCGGCAGGAGTTTGTGTACATCTACCTTTTCAAACTCATTCATCAGTCCTTCCAGAAATCATAGTAGTTGAACCACTGCGTGGGATACATCCTGACCACTTTCTCCAACTCTGAGGCAAAATTCTGAGCCATATCGGCCATACGTGCCCTGAGCGGGAGTGATTCATCCTGTCTGATATCCCTTACATAGACCTTGTACGCTCCGTGACTGCGCATTGAGAATACGGCCAGCATGGGAACCTCCTTCTGCACGGCCAGGGCAAACGGTCCCATAGGGAACTGCGCCTCCTTGCCCAGGAACATGCACTTGATTGATTTGGCCGATCCGAACAGGCGGTCACCCGTCATGCTCACAATCTCACCGCGGTCTATGGCCGCATTCATGTTGAAGATATGAGACATGCTCTCATCGACCTCAATCAGGTTCACGTTGTGCATGGCCAGGATCTTACGTCTGAAATCCATCATCACCTGGCTCTCACCACCGTAAAACAGGCCGTTTACCCTCTTACGGGTCGATGTCAGACCGTAGCCTACCATCTCGTAGTTGCCGGCATGTGAACTCAGCTGCACAAATCCACTCTCACCACCCACCAGTTCCATGAACCTTTCGTTGCCGTCCAGTTCAAACCGGAACTTCTTACCGGCATAGGCTGCGTATCGGTCTATAATGACCTGGCCGAAACGGTAATGGTTGGCGTAAACTTTGAGGAATGACTTTATCCGTCCAAAACCGAATCGCTGTCTGAAGAATCTGTAGGTTGCCAGATAACTGTCATGATGAAAGATCATATAGAATGGCACCACTATCGCCATGAAACAATAGATGATATGCCTGTCAACCACCTTCATCAGGACTACCAGCGACCGTATCATCCACGGCAGACCGTCAGTCCTACCCTTCCACTCCTTGGGTTTACCCCCTTTCTTAGCCAAGCTTGCTCTCCAGATAGTCACAGAACGCGCTGAAGGTCTTTACTCCAGCCATCTCCTCACTCTTGATCTTGACTCCGAATGTCTTCTCAACAATCACTACGATGTCAATAAAGTCCAGGCTGTCTATGCCCAGGTCTTTCTTGAGCAGTGCATCGGGGCAGATCTTCTCCTCGTCAATTTCAAGATCCTCGATCATGAAATTCTTGACTTTGGCTTCAATCTCTTTTCTGTCCATATGTTATTACTTGTTTGATTATTTCAGTTTACAAACCATGATACTGTGACCTCCCTGGCCCAGATTGTCATGGATGGTCTCCACCTTCATGCCGGCCTGCTCCACCAGACGCTCCATGCACTCAGAGTGGTACATCTTGCTGTTTCCGTTGGCAATGGCGGTGAAATAGAGGCTGGTCATGGTCAGGCACAACGCGCCCGGCTCAAACTTCTGACGGTCCCAGAATGTCTCCATTATGTAAAGGCGGGTATCCTTGTCCATGGCACCGGTGGCACGGGTAAGAATACTAAGTATCTCTTCCTCCGAGAAGCAGTCCAGGAACTGGCTCATCCATATGGCGTCAAAATGACGTCCCTGGGGAAACTTCTGCGCACGGTCCAGCAGGTTGATACCAAATCCCTCTATGCGGTCGGCACCCTTCTGTCCTGCGGTCTGCTTGCGCATCATCTCCAACTGCTGCGGCAGATCCATGATGGTAACCTTTACCTTGTCGCTGTAATCGACGCAACGCATTGCCCATCGGCCCGTATTACCACCCACATCTACCAATGACTCGGTCTTTGCTCCATCAAACACAATCTTGAGGGCCTCGTCAAACGAGTGGTCCGAATAGAAATGGTCAAATCCGAACCAGCTCTTCTGTACCTGCTCGGGCAGCTCAGAGAGTCCCTCATATACAGTAGGCCAGCTTCCAAAGTGCTCCAATCCGGCAGGACGGCCCTCCTTGAGTGACTCCTCAAGCTTGAACCAGCCCTCATAATTGACGTCATGATTGAAGTCAATGTTAACGCGGGTGATGGGATTTGTAAGCAGAAACCAGCCTGTCTTGGAAAGGCGGAAACGGTCCGTATCAGGATCCAGCAAAACTGTGCCTATAGACAGAGAGGCCTCGGTGAGCACCTTAACTGCATAGAGTGACAACTTGGTCTTATCGGCTATCTCCTGTTGGGTAAGACCATCTACGTTATCACGCAGAAGGTCCAGTATTCCGAACTTTATCATCAGGCGTGATGCCTGGAAAACTATCGGGCCCCAAGCTATGAACTCAGCCAGACGCTGTGCGTCGCGGGCGCTCAGATGCTCTTTGGTGTAAGCCTCCTTCAAGGCTGGTGACAAATTCATATCTTCTTGATTACAAGTGCACTGTTTGTTCCTCCAAAACCAAAGGAATTTGACAGTATAGTCCTTAATTCAGTCTGTTTGGTATCGGCCGCTATCTTGAGTTTGGCCGAATACTCATCGGGGTTCTCAAAGTTGATGTTGGGAGCCACAAAGCCGTTGTTGAGCATGAGCGTGCAGTAGACTGCCTCACTGGCGCCTGCCATCCAGCACTCATGTCCGGTCATTGACTTGGTGGAGCTTATCCATGCCTTGCGTCCCTCAAAGAGACGTGCCAGTGCCACGGCCTCAAACATATCACCCTGCGGTGTGGATGTGGCATGCGCATTGATATAGTCAACGTCATCGGGCTGCACATCGGCCTGCTTTAAGGCACGGCTCATGGCCAGGAACGATGCATCGGAATTGGGCTGCGATATACCGCCCGTGCCGTTTGATGAGAATCCGTAACCGGCAACCTCGGCCAATATCTTTGCGCCGCGCTTTACGGCGTGGTCATAATCCTCAAGCACCAGGGCCGCAGCACCACCGCTGGGAACAAGTCCGTCACGGTCACGGTCAAACGGACGTGAAGCCTTTGTGGGCTCATCCATACGTACCGAGAATGCAGACAGTGCGTCAAAAGAAGCCATTGAAAGATAGTTGGTCTCCTGAGCGCCTCCGCACAGAACCATATCCTGCAATCCCTGTTGTATCATCATGTACCCTATTCCGATGGCGTGTGATCCGCTGGCACATGCGGCACTCAGCGTAAAGTTCACACCGCGCAGATGGAATACGGTGCTCATATTCATGTTCACGGTCGAGTTCATGGATTGGAAAATCAGGCCAGATCCAAGCATGGCGCTGTCCTTGTACTCCTCCATTATACGGTTGGTCTCAATAACAGGTTTGGCACTTGAATCATTGCCGAATATCACGCCAACCTCATTGGAGAGCAGATAATCATCATCGATACCGGCATTCGCAAAAGCCTCTCGTGATGCCATGAATGCATACTCGGCCTCCTCGCTCATACCTGCGCGCAGGCGGCGGTCCAGCACACCTTTCAGAACCGGTGCGGGGACAATACCTGTCAGGAGTGACCGGTAGCCGTACTCCTTACGTGCAGGATCTATGCCTATTCCGGATTTGCCTTCAAACAATGAAGCCCTTACCTGATCAAGGTTCTGACCCAGGCAGCTCCATATTCCCATTCCTGTTATTACGACTCTTCCCATCCGTATCTTAAGTAATTACCATTCAATACCCAGACGCAGACCTACGCTTGACAGGTTCCTGCGCTCTGAGGTAGTAATGTATTTGTCATTAACACTATCCCAATAGCTTTCCGTTTCGTTAAATGGAGCATAGAATGAACCGCAAGCCTGAATTGAGAAAGCAAAATCACGGTCCGATGCAAACCTGAAACCAAGCGAAAGGTCTACGTACGGCTTGGCACCTTCATTGAAAAATGAACCCATCTTCATCTGCAGTGTCGGTGAAACCTTGGTCCTGTAATTAAAGATATACTTGGCTGCAGCATATATCGGAACGTAAGCGTCACCGGGTGCCACATGCAGGCCTATACCCAGACCCACAAACATATTGGGTGTATAGTAGAATCCGTGTGTGGTTGAAAGGTCCATTCCTGTTTCAAATCCGTTCACGTAGAACAGGTTTGAATACTCTATATGCCCCTGATAACCGCTGGGTACACGTACTCCGTTAACGACTTCCTGTGCATTGGCCCCAAAAGCCATTGC
>JAEEGJ010020424.1_pt1 | contig 14415 bp, 4 predicted proteins | sample 8958761 | NCBI WGS metagenome assembly JAEEGJ01 (sample SAMN16246546, study PRJNA631951) | gut metagenome | biome: gut microbiome; feature: rumen; material: RS-attached | host: Bos | place: Iran: Karaj | collected 2018-10 | reverse complement strand
GCGACACGCACGACCTTGATCGTATCGCCCTCCGCAAGCGTCGTTTCGAGCATGTACTCGTTTGCATTCGCCGGGTTCACCGTGAACTGCTGCGCAAGGTCGATATCGTCCGCCGTCCAGTCCGGTCCGATCAGGTAGTAGCCGTCCGCAATGAACACCGCTGTGACCGTAACATCGGACGCGGGCAGTGTGAACATGTTGTCCGCGATTTCGATCCCTGCGGGATCTGTCTCCCACCGCACGAAGCCACACCCTTCGGCGGGCGTCGCAGTCAGCGTGACCGTCCTGCCGTACAGATATGTGCCGCCGCCGGTCACGCTGCCCCACGCGTCATTATTCGCATTTACGGTAACAGTGTAAGAATTGCGCGTAAACACAGCGGTATAGATGCCGTCCTTGAGCTCTTCCGGCGTATAGGGATTGTCCGTCGGCCATACGGTGCCTACCGGAACGGGGCTGTACTCGCTTTCCATATACTCCCAGTGGTCGAAGGTATAGCCCTCGTTCGCGGTTGCCGTGAAGGTGGACGTAGACGGGTCAAATTCGGCTGTGCCCGCATTCCGGTTCGGCGAGACTTGAAGCGTGATTTGAATCGGCTTCCACTCCGGCTGCACGGTGATGTCGTGCGTAAGCCCCCGCAGCACTGCGTTTGCCATATAGGAGCCTGTCGTCGTGGAACCGTCGTCATTGTCCCAAAAGACCGTCCAGCGATGGAACGTATACCCCTCCGGCGCGGTAAAGCCGCAGCGCGGCAGCGTGTATTCGCCGGGGTCCGCAAGGAACCAATCGGATTCCATCGTCCCGCCTCCGCCGTTGGCGTCGAACGTGACAAAGCACTTCCAATCCGCGCGGAACCGCGCGAAATACTCTGTATAATTTGCATTCACCGCATGGATTTCCGGGTCCCAGCCGATAAAGGTATACACGACGTGCGGATCGTCGGACGGCTTTTGCGGCGTTTCACCACGATAGACAGGCATCTCGCCGTACGCCATGCTGTCGGACTGCAGCACAGTTCCGTCCCAATTCCAGAAGATGACGCTGCCGACACTTTCAAAGACCGCATCTATAAGTACATCTTCTTCGCCCATGACAAACGTATTGTTTTCGATCGTTATGTCGCCTTGACGCACGGACCATTCCTTAAGCCGGTAACCGGGGAACGGCGATGCGGTCAATGTGACGGTTTCGCCCTGCCGCGCCCGAGAGGTCGACGCCGACGCGGTGCCGTTATCGTTGTTCGTCATAACCGTTACGCTGCGCCCGACCGACAGTGTCATCGGGATGGTACCGGTTTCCTCGGTAATTGCGACGTGGTACGAATCTTCATACATGATCGTATAGGCAAGGTCTGCCGTATAGTAGCCGCCCTTGGCGCTTTGCCATGTGTCCTCGCCGATGAACAGCTTGACCGTTGCCGTCTTATCCACAGTTGAAAAATAGTACTTGTTTCCGTGCTCTGTATCATAATGGATGCGGTTCTCTCCGCTGACAAAATCGCCGCTTTCGAAGTGAAAAGCCGCACAATCCGCAATTCCCAGATGCAGCGCCGAAAGCGACAGCGTAAAGGACGTTTCCTGCGCGTTTTCCGAAACGGTGATCGCCGTCGGAGACTGCACGGTACAGCTTGAAGGATCGTCGTTCCAGAGCGCCGTCAGCGTAACCGTTTCGCCTTCAATCATAGACGGAAGGCCCTGCCCCGGCGGGTAGACGTATGCTTCGGAACCTCCGCTGATTTCAACCCTCCACCGCAAAAACGCATACTCCGATTGGAAGCTCTGCGGTACATCCGGGTACTTATAGGCAAGCTTTTTATAGAACCAAAGAAATCTGCCGTTAGAAAAACCTGAATAATCAAAGGCAAGGCTGCCCGCATCATAGCTTGTCACCAGGAGATCGCTGCCGGTCGCGGTGCCGGGCTTGATGCGTACCACGACGAACGGAAGATCCGGATGATTCTCCGGCCGGTATCGCAACAGGATGGTGCTGTCTTTTTGGACGTTGTAGTCCGCAAGGGTGTGCCCGTCCTCCAGGATGGTTCCTTGATAAACCAAACGCTGCCTGGCCGGATCGAGGCCTTTCTTGCTCTGAATCTTCGCCTTGACAGCGTCAATAGAGTCGCTCGGCTCGACCTCCAGCGTGACCGTTTCTCCGTTGCCGTCATCGACAAGCACCGCGATAAAAACCTGCATGGCAAACGCCGAGCCGATCGGCAGCAGCGAGACCGTCATGATGCACGCAAGCAGCAGCGCAAGCAGTTTCCGTTTCATATTGCAAGACCTCCCCAAAGGAATGATGTGCCATATAGGAACCGAAGAATTCCCTTATATCATAGACAGTATATATGAAATGCAAGCCGTTTGCAAGCGGTCCGCGCGGTTTTTTCGCGCCGCAGGCACGATATGCGCCTTCGGCGCGCAAACACCTCATTGCCTCGTTCCTCAGCACCTTCCCCTCAAGGGGAAGGCTTTTGAACACAGGAAGACGGTACGTTTTCGACGACAGAAAAACGGAGCCCCGGGTCGGGGCTCCGTTTTGTCAGTTGTTTGCTCAGTTGTTGGCTTCTACCTCGAAGGTCTTGATCAGGCCGACCACATAACGCAGGATCGCGACTGCGTCCGCCGCATCCGGCTTGCCGTCGAACGTCGGCGCAACGTCCGCGTTGTACGCGCCGATCCGCGACAGCGAGCTCAGGCCCACGAGCGCGCGCAGCACGAGCGCCGCATCCGCCGAGGTGATGATGCCGTCGCCGTTGGCGTCGCCGTAGGACAGAACGACCTTAACGATGTCCGCACGGTTGCGCGTACGGATACGCGGGCCGATCTGGTCGGAGTTCTCGTAGCTGTTCTGGCCGATGGACGCGATGCCGCATGCGTCGAGGACCACGCCCTCCTGGACCCACGAGAGGTCATGGTAGCCGTCCGCGCCGGGCTCGCATTCATCGTCGCAGTTGATGTAGCCGTCGAGGAAGACCACGACCTCGCCGGAGCCGTCGTCCACGTGGATCGCGCCCATGACGCCGTTCGCGTCATACTCGACCTTGGTGACGGTGCCCATGAAGCCGACCAGGTTGCCGACCTTCTCCGGGCTCGCCGCAACCGCGGTGGTCACGTATTCGGGCACGACGTACGCTTCGGCGTTCTCCGCGCAGATCTCGTCGATGACGAGGTTCAGGTTGCCGTCGTCGATCACGTAGGTCTCGATCGTCTGCATGTTCGCCATCGTGATCTCCACGTCGAGCAGTCTCGCGCGGGTCGCATAGCCCTTCGTGATCACGCCGTCCGCCGTGTATTCGACGTCGCGCAGCGTGACATCCTGGATATCTCCGCCGTAGTCGTTGCCGCAGTTCAGCTCGATCTCGCCCATGTACTCGCTCGTCATACCGGTGATGCGCAGCTTCTGGCCGATCTCATAGCGGCCCGCGACCGGGAACACGTTGATGCCGCGGCCGGAATCGTCCTGGATGTAGATACAGTCGAAGAACGCGGTATCCTTGTCGTAGCCGGACGCGTTGGAGGTGACATAGCCCTCGATCGTGTACGAGGTGTTCAGCTTGCCCGCCTCGTGGATGTCGGCGATCGGCGTGACCTCGCTCGGATGGATCATCTTGAACAGGTTGACGACGATCTGGTAGTTCGTGTTCTGCAGCGTTGCCGCGCTCTCCATCTCGACCTTGACCTCGAACGTGGAGAAGAAGGTGACGCCGGAGGTGATGCAGAAGCCGCCCGTCGGGAGCTCCTCATACGCGAGCACGCTGATTCTGTCCTGATCGCCGCACGCGTCGTAGTACGGCTGATAGATCTTGTCCTCCGTGACGTTCTTGCCGCCGTTGTAGTACAGCGGGTAGGAGCTGACGAACGAGGTGTCGAACGCGCTGACCACGCTGGTCGCACCGTTCAGAATGATCGGCGCCGCGTTGTAGCAGGAGAACATCAGGTTGGTGTTCTCAATCAGGTACTCGGTCAGCGGGTTGTCCCAGTTGTAGAAGTCCTTGCCGGTGAAGTGCAGACGGTAGGACTCGTTGGTCATGTTGACCGCGTCGGAGACGATGCCCTTGCCGACGCGCGCCTTTGCGCCGATGGCCTCAAGCAGCTCGTTGGAGATGACGCTCGCCCACTCTTCCTCGTTCTCCGGTTCGAGACGGTCGGACTTGGAGCAGACGATGAAGCTGCCGCCGCGCTCCGCATAACGCTTGATCGCAGCGACCTCGTCGTCGGTGTAGAGCGAATCCGAAACGGAGATGCTCGCGCCCTTGAACGGAACGGTCAGAACGAGCAGGTCGCAGCCTTCGAGCACCTCGTCGGTGATCGTCTCGGTGATGTGCTGCGACTTGACGCCGTACTGCGCCGCCAGCTCGATGAACGCCGTGTCGGAATCCGCATAGTTGCCGGATACGTAGAAGTTGCTGTGACGCGCGTCGATCAGCATCAGGGACATATCCGCGCCGTCGCGCACCGTGAAGCCGAGGTTGCCGTTGAACACGTACTCGGCGCCGCGGAACGTACCGGTGACCTTGACCTGCATCGTGTATCTGCCGGTCTCGGTCGGCGTGTACATCCAGGTCAGCTTGTCGTCCTGCTTGGTCGGGGTCAGCACGGAGGTGCCGTCCGCGAACTTCGGATTGTCGACCGTCTCAATGAGCGTGCCGTCGATGGAGTATTCCGCCTTGGTGATCGTGAATTCGACTTCGTTTGCCGATTCGCCGATCGCCGGCTCTTCGTAGTTGTACATCGGGACGCTGAACGTGATCGGTTCGCCCTTCAGCTCGATCGTGGTGTTCTTCTCGACGGGCGACATGCCGACCTTGACGGTCTCGCTCGTCCAGACAGGCGCGGTCACGGCGATATCGGCGTCGACCTCGTCCACGCGGATGTAGTAGTAGGAGTAGTTGTTGTCGACCTCGATCTTCCAGGAGCCGGACTGCGCGTTGAAGGTCTTGCTTGCCACGGTCACGTCGCCGTTTGCGATGACGGAGACCTTCTGGATCTTGTCGGTCGGATCCTTGAAGTCGACGCTGATGCTGAGCTTTTCGCCCTGATCAAGGTTCAGGACGGAGCCCATCACCTGATCGTTCAGCGTGTAGTAGATCTCGAGATCGTTGTCCTCGGTGGCGTACATCGTCATGGCGCGCATCGCGTCATAGATGCCGTCCTCGGAGAAGTTGTCGGTGTAGATAACGTCACGGCAGGTGTTGCTGTCGCCCCAGCCGCCCTTGTGGTTGTCCTGGTTGTTGGTCGGCGCAAGGTGCCAGCCCTTGTCCAGCGCCATGGTGTAGTACTGGTAGGAAGGCCAGTACATCGAACCGCCGACCTTGCCCTCGCCGTTGCCGACCTCGATCATGGTGATCAGCTCGTCGTATGCGGGGGTGTAGTGCGCGAAGTCTTCAAACGTGCCGAACGTGGTGCCCGGGTGGTTGAACTGGTTGATCGTGGTCTTGCGGCCGTTCTCCTTGTCGAGACGCGCCACTTCGACAAGACGGTCATAGTAGGCAATGAGGCCGGGGCCGTTCTTGACGACGTACTTGGGCACGTTGCGGGACTCGAAGCCGATCGAGTTAAACGTGTTCATATGGCCGTACTGGCCGGACCACGTCATCTCGTAGCCGATGATCGGAATGAAGTTCGCGGTCGCGTACTGCGCTGCCGTGTCCTTCGCTTCCTGCCACAGCGTCTTGCTGCCGTCGGTCGTCATCTTGCCCTTCGACGCGTCGGTCATGTCGCCGTTCGCGTTGTCCTTCGTGTCGTAGTAGTTGCTGTGGTCGGTGACCGCAAGGAAGTCGATCTGCTCCGCATTTCTCGCATGCTCGAGCGCCTGCTCCAGCGTGCCGGTACCGTCGGAATACTCCGCGGTGTGGGAATGCAGCTCGCCGAAGTAGAGCTGGAAGGTCGCAACGCCGACCGTGAAGCTCCATTCGGTCTCGAAGTTCTTGCCGTCCGCACGGGTGATCCTGACCCAGACGACGACCTTGCCGTCCTCCATGTCCTCCGCCGGCGTGTAGGTCGCGGTGTTGCCCTCGACGACCGGGGTGACCGCCTCGCCGTTCAGCTTCATTTCGACGGCCGGAGTCTCGCCGCAGTTGGCGAACGTGACGGAGATCACCGGGCGCTTGTTCTCGCCGGTCGCGCTGTTCGCTTCGGGCGTGTAGCTCGTGATCTGCGGCAGGTCGATGACGACGATCTCAAACGCTTCGGTCGCGACGTTCGCGGGCGTCCACGTATCGGTCGCCGTGACCTCGACGGTCAGGTTGCCGCCGGTGATGCTCGCCGCCGGGATCAGGATCGTGTAGACGTCGTCCTTCAGCTCGACGTTCTCAAACGTGTTCAGGACCTCTTCGCCCTTCTTGACGACCATGTCGACACGTGCAACGCCGCTCGCGTCCTCGGCCGTGACGCTGAACGGATAGGCCTTGCCGACCTCCGCCTCGCCGTTGGTCACGCGCGTGACAACGGGCGCCTTGGCGTCGCTCGTGGGCTTATAGTCGTTCGGGGAGCCGTTTCTGAGCTGCTTGTTCGAGTTGTACTTCGAAACGATGCAGTACAGGTTCACGACGTCGCCTTTCTCCACGCCCACGGGATAGGGCGCCGCGCGATAGATGTTCATCGACGTGCCGTTCTTATCCTTCACGGCGGTGGAGCCGCTGTCCTTATACTCGCCGAGCGTGACGTCCTTGACCATGACGTACTCGGTCAGGAGGTTGTCAAAGTCCGCAGTGAGCGTTGCGAAATCCTCGTACACCTGCGCTTCGGTCGCGTCCTCGCCGATGATCTCGGCGGGCTCCGCCTTGCGGATCGTCGTCATGGACTGGATCTGCTGCACGCCGCCGTATGCGCCGAGCTTGCCCTCCATGACCAGCCAGTCGCCGATCCCGATCGGGTTGCCCGCGGTGTCGCTGTCCAGGGAGTTGTACGCCTGCAGCGCGTAGATTTCGCCGTCGATCTTCGCCTGCAGGACCGCAGAGTTGATGCTGCCGAAGTTGCCGAAGCGATACACGAGCTGGCCGACGACCTTTGCGCTCGCGACGTCGCCCGCAGAAAGCGCATCCTTGATGCTCATCGCGCCTTCAAAGACCGTATAAGCAAATTCCGCCGTCGCGGACTGCTTGCCGTCCTTCTCTGCGTACGCGAAGACCGTGCAGTTCTCGTTGATCGCGATCGGTGCGGTGTACTTGGCAAACGTGCCGTCCTCGCCGATCTTCCAATAGATGTCTGCGCCCTCGGTCTGCGTGGTCAGCTTGACCGAGCCGCCCTTGGCGATCGTGCCGGCTGCCGGATCCGCTGTCGGAGCGAACACCGCGACCTCTTCGGTGACGCGGAAGAACCGGAACGTATAAACCGTGTGGTTGTCCTTCAGCTTGTACGTCGTGAACTGATTGTAGAACTCGATGTACTGGGGATTGCCGTTATACGCCGCCGACTTGTTCTTGATGAGGTAGCCGTTCGTTCCCTCCTCCTCAAGGATCCACAGACCGTATTCGGTCAGCTCGTCAGCAAAAGTCAGCGTGCTGCCGGTCTGCGCGGTCGTCAGATACTTCCCGTCGACCGAGAAGGCGTATTCACCCGCTTCGTTGACGGCAACGTCAAAAATCGCCGCGTTCGCCGGAAGCGTGATTGTTTCGTCTGCCAACGTGACATCAAGCGCCTCCAGCTTGTTGTCGGTCGCAACCGTGCTGATGACCGTGCTCTTGGCCGGATAATAAATCACGACCTTGTCGCCGGTCTCCGGTTTGTCTTCCATAGCGACCGCAACTTCACCGGCGGCCATGGCCGACGCCGGGATCAGTGCGAACACCATCAGAAGCGACAGGATGAGTGCCAGTGCTTTTTTCATGCGTTCTTTTCTCCTCCTATTCAGAATCTTGCGCGTATCTCCGAACGGAAACACGCCGCCATTGATACAGAATAAGTATACAGGATTTCGCCGGAAAAAGCTATCCCCAAATTCACAGTTTTTTCACAGATTTGATATATTCTTGCACAGCAAAGGGGACCCGGTCACCCGGGTCCCCGTAAAGGATTCCGTTACAGCATCGCGCTGTCGAGGACCGACGACTGCATGGCGTCGCGGGTCAGCGGTCCGTCGGTGACCGCCGCGCGCGCAAGCACGATCTTGCCCGCCTCGACCGAATGCGTCAGCCACACGCTGCCGCCGATGATGCAGTCGCTGCCGATGTGCGTGTCGCCGCCGAGGATCGTCGCCCCGGCGTAGATGATGACGCGGTCGCCGATGTCCGGGTGACGCTTGACGTCCTTCACGAGCGCGCCGTCCGGGCCGACGTCAAAGCTCTTTGCGCCGAGCGTCACATGCTGATACAGCTTGACGTTCTGCCCGATCGTCGTGGTCTCGCCGATGACGACGCCGGTGCCGTGGTCGATGAAGAACGCGTCGCCGATCGTCGCGCCCGGATGGATGTCGATGCCGGTGCGCCGGTGCGCGTATTCCGTCATCATGCGCGGCAGCAGCGGGATCTTCTCCCGATACAGAATGTGCGCAAGCCGATAGGTCGCGATCGCAAAGAAGCCCGGATAGCACAGGATGATCTCGTCGACCTCCTTCGCCGCCGGGTCGCCGCGATACGCCGCCGCAAGATCGGTATCGAGCTGCCGTTTGATCTCCGGCAGCGCGGAAAACAGCGCTTCCAGCGCCGCCTTTGCCCGCTGCCCGTCACGCAGGACCGTCAGCAGACACCGCTCGGCAAGCTCCGCCGCCTCGGAGAGCGCGCGCCTGCGGCTTACGGGGACGGAGGCATACTTCGGGTAAAGCGCGTCGATCAGCCGGTCCGTCATGCGCTCCGCGCGGCGCTTGAACCCGCGGAAGCCGCTGCCGCCGACGCCCGTATTCTCCAGCTGCCGTACGGTTTTTTCGATCAGGTCCGAACGATTGCTTTCCATGCTCAGCCCTCGAACAGCGGTGTCGAGAAGTAGCGGTCGCCGCCGTCCGGCAGCAGGACCACGACCGTCTTTCCCCGGTTCTCCTCACGCTTCGCAAGCGCGATCGCCGCATGCAGCGCCGCGCCGGAGGAGATGCCGACCAGCACGCCCTCGCGCCTGCCCATCCGCTTCGCCGCCGCAAACGCTTCCTCGTTCCCGACCGGGACGATCTCGTCGTACACGTCCGTGTCCAGCACGTCCGGCACGAAGCCCGCGCCGATGCCCTGGATCTTGTGCGGGCCCGGCGTGCCCCTGCCGAGCACCTGCGAGCCCGCGGGCTCGACCGCGACGACGCGCACATTCGGGTTCTGCTCCTTCAGATACCGTCCGACGCCGGTGACCGTGCCGCCGGTGCCGACGCCCGCGACGAACAGGTCCACCTGCCCGTCCGTGTCCCTCCAGATCTCCGGCCCGGTCGTTCCGTAATGCGCCGCCGGGTTCGCCGGATTGACGAACTGTCCGGCGATCAGCGCGCCGGGGATCTCGCGCTGCAGCGCGTTCGCGCGCTCGATCGCGCCCTTCATGCCCTTCGCGCCCTCGCTCAGCACCAGCTCCGCGCCGTACGCCTTCATCAGATTGCGCCGCTCGACGCTCATCGTCTCCGGCATCACGATGATCACGCGGTATCCGCGCGCCGCCGCGACCGCCGCAAGCCCGATGCCCGTGTTGCCCGACGTCGGTTCGATGACCGTTCCGCCCGGCTTGAGCCGTCCCGTGCGCTCGGCGTCGTCCAGCATCGCCTTTGCGACGCGGTCCTTGACCGAGCCTGCCGGATTCAGGTATTCCAGCTTCGCGAGCAGCCGCGCGGCAAGGCCCTCCTCCGCTTCGATGTGCGTAAGCTCCAATAACGGCGTACCGCCGATCAGCTGATCCATGGATGTATAAACCTTTGACATTGTCATTTCCTCCTTTGTAAATGATTCGACAGGACCGCGTTTCGCCAAAAAACAAGAATGCCGGAGGCCCGTTCGGCGCTCCGGCAAAACGCGGAAATCCTATGCGGAGGCGCAAACGGGCATGGCAAAACAGGCGCAACAACACGCGATTCTCTGTAAGCCGATCTGCCTCATCTGTTCCCTCCTGCGTTTTTATATATCATATGCGCCCTCCCCGCATTTGTCAACCCCGAATTCCTACCATTTTACTCGGATTTTACACGGACGGCCGCGATTCGCGGCGCAATACAGCCGAAAACCGCAGGGGTATCGGTATGTTCCCTGCGGTTTTCCGTTTTCTCTGTCGGTCAAGCCGGCTGCATCAGCGATTGACGATCTCGTATCGGAGCGAATACTCGTAATACTGAAAGTCATTGCCTGCACTGATGCCTTCATAGTCGTCCTGATTGATCTTGAACAGCTTGAGCGTATTGCAGTTCAACAGCTGCCAGTAATCGTCGTAATCCAGCGGACAGGCAGCCAGGTCTACCGTCTCAAGCGCCTGAAACGCCGGGAAACAGGACAGATCGCTGATCTTCGTCCGGTAGATGCGGAGATCTTCCAGTTTCGGCAATCCCGTCAACGCTTCCACGCTTGAAATGTTGTTGTTTCCGAGATTCAGCAGCCAGAGCTTCCTGAGATTATTCAGGGGCGATACGTCTGTAATCCTGTTCTTGTAGAGAAACAGCTGTTCGAGATTTGTCAGTCCCCCGATCGTCTCCAGTTCGGAATCGCCGATCTGATTGTCGCCGAGCTGCAGGATCTCCAGCTTCGTCAGATTCTGCAGCGGATCGAGATCGCTGATCCGATTGTGGCAGAGATTCAGCTCCTTCATGTTCTCAAGCGAACGGACCCATCCGATGTCCGTGATCTTCACGCCGCCATTGTCTGTGCCGCAGGATTTCAGCTCCAGATGCTCCAGCTTCGTGAGCTTCGCCAGCGGCTCATAGGTGTCGAACCAGCAGTAGTCGAGATCGAGCGTCCTGAGATCCGGGCACAGCCGGACCAGCATCTCCACCTCTTCCCTTGTAATGTGGGTAGGCGCGCTGTCGGTGCCGTTGATCTTCCTCGCGCTGCCGTCGATCGTCGTTGTCCCGCTGCTGATCTTCGCTCCGCCAAAATAGAACTCACTGTAAGGCGGTGTGGTCGGCGGCGGCGTGGTCGGCGGGAGCGTAGGCGGCGTGGTCGGCGGCGGCGTGGTCGGCGGGACCGTAGGCGGCGTGGTCGGCGGCGGTGTGGTCGGCGGTGCGGAAGGCGTCGTCGGCTCTGTCGCAGGCTCCGTGGCGGGCGGCTCTGTTGCGGGCTGCGTGACCGGCACCGGCGCAGGGTCTTCCTTCCCGCCGCAGCTGTTCAGCAGAAGAACGGTCATTGCAGCGGCGGCAGCCATCATCAGTATCGCAACGATTGCCAGAATCACCCACTGTTTTTTTCCGCGCTTGCCCGTTTTTTCCGCGCCGTTCGGCAAACTGTCGCCTTCGGGGCGTTCAGGGAGCGCATTGCCTCCGTTATCGGGCTCCTTATTCGTGTCGGAACGGGGCGCCTCGCCGTTTGGCGCCGCAGGGGAAACCTGTTCGGCGCCGCATGCCGGGCAGAAATTCGTTCCGGGCCGCATCCGCGCGCCGCAGCGGCGGCAGTAGACCGGCTTGTCACGGAGAATGCCGATCGTTTTGTCATACGGCGGTTCGTCCGCGCCGACGGCGTCTTCCAGCGCGCGCTTGAGCTGTTCCGGCGTCTGAAAGCGGTCCTTCGGATCGAACGCGCAGGCTTTGAGGACGATGCGCTTCAGCGCCTCGCTGCCGTGCTTCGGTGCGGGAAGCTCCTCGCCGCGCATGCGGCGCTCCAGCGCTTCGGAAATCTGATTCGGCGTCGGCACGGTCGGCGGCTGCGGCACGAACGGTCCCCTGCGCTCGTTCAGCATCCAGTACAGAACGAGACCGAGCGAATACAGGTCCGCTTCGTGATGATACGGCCTGCCGAGATACACTTCCGGCGCCATGTAGCCGTAGGTCCCCGTCTTGGTCGCTTTCGTGGTGTGATCCGCGGTCTTTGCCACGCCGAAATCGCCGAGCTTGAAATCACCGTTATCATTGACAAAAATGTTCTGCGGCTTGATGTCGCGGTGGATGATCCCGTGACGGGCGCACAGCTCCAGCGCACGGCAGATGTCCGCGCCGAGCCTGCGCACGGTCTGCTCGTCGGCGCGATTGTCCGGGAACCGTCTCTCAAAGTATTTCGGCAGCGGCGTCAGAAGCTCCATCCGGATGAAGATATCGTAGCCGGGATCGTTCTCGTGCTGCACGATCATATGATCCTCGTAGCTGACGATATTGCTGCAGCCCTTCAGCTTGTTCATCAGCTGAAACTCGGCCGTGATGGCCTCCACCCGGCTCTGATACAGCTTCGTCAGGCTTGCTTCGTCATAGCCGTCGTCGCGGTACGCTTCGAGCTCCGCGCTCGATTCCGGGATCGAGATGACCTTCAGCGCGGATCGGATCCCGCTGCCGAACTGGTCCTTCTTTTCGACCTCATATACCGTTCCGAAGCTGCCCTTGCCGATCGTCCGGATGATCTTCCAGCCGGGGATCTGAATTGTTCGTTCGTCCATATTCATGCCTCTTTCCGATACCTTGTCTTTACGCGTTCGTTTTGCCCCTGCCGGTCCTTCCGCTGCGATCCTGACCGGTTGCTGTTATATTGTATCGCTGTGTGTCAGGAGAACCGTTGCCTTGACAACCGTTACCTTGACAACCTCATACCTCTCTCTATCCATACAGTTCACTATACAGCTTCCTTACCTGTGTCAAGTCAATAATATTGATTACTCCATCCTTGTTCCAATCCAGCTCTTCGATATATGTTGTCGAACCACTTGCCAAATACGCTCTTAATTGTTCAAGTAAACCTTCCAAATACTCTTTTGAGTATACCGGAGTTGCAGGCGGAGACGGGAGGTCGTCGCCCGGCCCCGGCGTAAGCGTGGGGTAACCCGGAGACGGAGGAGTCGTAGGCGTTGGCGTAGGCGTCGGTGTAGGCGTCGGCGTTGCATCGGAGCCAGCTGCCCCTGCAAACAACGCAAGGAATTCGGCGCAACCGGTGTCCTCATAGATCCCCGTCAGATAGCCGTACAGATTGTACGTTTTGCCGACATTCTCGCCGGGATTCCATTTGGAGCTGACACTGCGCACATAGACGGTTTCGCCGGACTTGCTGAGCGTCATCCTGACGACCGTTTCGCCGTCGATCTCGCTCGTCTCAGCAACAGTTGCCGTGATGCGGATGCCGCAGCTGCCGGACGCATACCGCGTCTGATCCGCAAGCAGCTCGTCGATCGTGATGTTCTTCGGGACCTCGATGTACGTCTTAGTCTTGTTATAATATTTTACAAATGCGCTCTTGTCCGCAAAGGGCTTTATCACGGTGAACTCCGTACCGACGCTCTCTGTGCCTTCCTTGGCTGCGTCGAGCGTGATCACGGACATGCCGAAGAATGCGGAATCCATCGTGATCCGGAACGAAAAGCTGCCGTCGCTGTCAACACTTACGCTGCCGCAGAGAACGTTTAAAGCGTTGTCGCTCGCTGCAGTCAGCGTTGCGCCGGGCGTTGTGCTGCCCGTTACATCCGCATTTCCGTTTTCATCCGCAATGACATACCGGGAAGGCAGCGCAATTGTCAGGGGCGTCACCGATTCCGACGCCTCCGGCGCGGTTCCTTTCGTGATATGCTCTTCGCGGATATACCCGTATGCATCCCGGCACTTCAGAAACCACCAGTCGTCCTGCTTGACATAGAGCGTAACCGGCGTGTTCTTTTCAATTTCAGGGAATATGACGCCGTAATCCGTGCCCGGGCCTTCCCGCATCTCAACAACGTCCGCAAAGACATATCCGTCGGCGGCGTTATTTTCCATGGATTTTGTCGGTGCCGTATATACCGGCGTCGTGCTTTCCGGCGATGGTTCCTCTGTCTCCGCAGCCGGTTCCGGCGTCTGTTTCGGTTCCGGCGTTTCGATCGGCGCGCTCGTCGGCGTTTCCGCCTGCTGTTCTGACTTGCCCCTTCCCGCAAGCACGACGATCAGGACGATCGCTGCCGCCATCAAAAGAATCGCTGCCGCGGCGATCATCAGCCATTTTTGCTTTTTGCGTCCGTCAACGTCTTTCCGGTCCGCCGCGGGCTTTTCCGGCTCCGTCGCGGGTTCAGACGCCGGTTCCGGCTCAGGTTCCGGCTCGGGTGCGGGCTTTGGGGGCTGCGGCTTCGGCGGCTTTGCGGTTGTACGGAATATGCCGATCGTTTTTTCGTCCGGCACGTCCTTTACCGGCTGTTCCGTTTCCGGTTCCGCGTTCGCGGCGGGCTTTGCCGCAAGCTGCGAAAGGTCGCGCCGCAGCTGCGCCGGATCGGTATAGCGGTCCTTCGGATCGAACGCGCAGGCTTTGAGGACGATGCGCTTCAGCGCCTCGCTGCCGTGCTTTGGCGGCGGCAGCGGCTCGCCGTGCATGCGGCGCTCCAGCGCGTCCGAACTCTGGCGCGGACCCGGGATGGCGGGCGGCCGCGGCAA
>JAEEGJ010020423.1_pt1 | contig 14416 bp, 12 predicted proteins | sample 8958761 | NCBI WGS metagenome assembly JAEEGJ01 (sample SAMN16246546, study PRJNA631951) | gut metagenome | biome: gut microbiome; feature: rumen; material: RS-attached | host: Bos | place: Iran: Karaj | collected 2018-10 | reverse complement strand
AAATCAGAAAAAGCAAAAGGAAACTGGCCGTCAGCCGCAGTTGGTGTAACAAGCCACATTGCTTTGAGCTTGCCTTTTAATGCAAAAGTATCAAGAATAAACACAAACAGCGTAATTATTGCAAAAGTAATCATCACCGGCGAATCATAATGAAATTTAAGTTTTAGTTTTTTCTTTGCCATAATGTTATTATCGGTTTTATTTGCCCACAACTTAAAAATGTGGTATATTTAATAATATGAGTGATTTTATTAATCAACCGTTGAATATAGGCAGCGGCCTTGCAGAAACTACGTCAATTGAAGTTCCTCCAGAAAAAGATGTTGTATTTTACAACGATGATTTTACAACAATGGAGTTTGTTGTAGACGTACTTGTTTCTGTTTTTAATAAATCACCAGAAGACGCAGAACAACTTATGATAACAGTACATCAAGCTGGAAGCGCTGTAGTTGGTACATATACTTATGACGTTGCTGTTTCCAGAACAAATCTTACGCGGAGCATTGCAAAAAAGAATGGTTTTCCGCTAAGGGTTGAAGTTGAATAACCCTATTCTCAAAGGATATAATTGGCAGTGGAAAAGATATCAAAATCGATTGTAAGGCAGATGAAAGTAAGCCCTATGCTTACAAAGATTCTGTCTGAATCGCTTGCAAAAGCAAAAGCTTCTCACCATGAATTTTTCACACCTGAGCACGTTTTGTCTGTTGCGTTGCAGGATGATTTTGTATACCACATCCTTAGTGAAAGTGGAAGCGATGCCGATTCCCTCAAAGAAAACCTTGCCGACTTTCTTGCAAACAAAGTACCTGTTGTTTCTGAACATGCTAACCAGGAGCTCCTTAATGCCCCGGTTGAATCAATAGGCTTTCAGTCAGTAATGAACAGGGCCGTTTTTCACTGTGTTTCAAGCGAATCAGAAATGATTGATATTACAGATGTGCTTGTGAGCATGTTTGATGAAAAAAAGAATTACTGTTCATATTATATGCGCTCAAGCGGGCTCGATAAATTAAGACTTCTTGAAACTATCAGCAAAATAAAAGGCGTTCACGGAACTGCAACTCAAAAGGATCGTTCTAAAGCACAAAACCAGCAGCAATTCCCGGAAGGCATGATGACAAACAACGAAGGTGGCCTTGACCGATTTGCTGTAAACATGACAGAACAGGCAAAAAAAGGTGCCTATGATATTCTTGTTGGCCGCGAAGAAGAAATAGAGCGAACTGTTCAGATTTTGTGCAGACGCAGTAAGAATAATCCTCTTCATGTTGGCGATGCCGGTGTTGGTAAAACTGCAATTACACAGGGACTTGCCCAGCGCATAGTTTACGGCGAAGTTCCAGACGTTCTTAAAGGCTTTACAATTTATTCGCTTGACTTAGGCCTCTTGCTTGCCGGTACAAAATTCCGCGGTGACTTTGAAGAGCGTCTGCACTCTGTAATTGACGAGCTTAAAGAAAAGAAAAAATCAATTTTATTTATAGATGAAATCCATATGATTATGGGAGCCGGCTCAAATGGAAGCTCTCAGATGGATGCTGCAAACTTACTCAAGCCTGCCCTTGCAGACGGAAGCATACGTATTATTGGTTCAACTACCTTTGAAGAATATTCTTCTCATTTTGAAAAAGACCGTGCACTTTCCCGCCGTTTTCAAAAAATTGATATTCTTGAACCTAGCCGCGAAGAAACTGTAAAAATCCTTAAAGGACTTCTTCCAAAATATGAGGAATACCACAAGGTAAAATATGCACCTTCTGCTTTGGAAGCTGCGGTAGACCTTTCTGTTCAATACATGCCGGACAAGCGCCTGCCAGATAAAGCAATAGACATTATAGATGAAGCCGGCAGCTACCAGAAGATTCACAACAACGCAGCACAAATCAACGTTGCAACAATCCGCAGAATAACTGCAAAAATGGCAAAGCTCCCGATTGACACAGTTTCGGGAGACCAGAAAGATACACTGCGCTACCTGGAGCATACTCTTGGTGCTCAGATTTTTGGACAGGACAAGGCAATTCAAACTCTTACAAAAGCTGTAAAACGCGCACGTGCCGGCTTCAGAAACCCGGATAAACCGGAAGCCTGCTACCTTTTTGTTGGTCCAACAGGCTGCGGAAAAACAGAGCTTGCACGCTCCCTTGCCCAAACTTTAGGCGAACCACTACTGCGCTACGATATGAGTGAGTATCAGGAAAAACATTCTGTAAGCCGTCTCGTTGGTTCTCCGCCAGGATACGTTGGCTTTGAAGAAGGCGGTCTTCTTACAAAAGACGTTCGCAAAAATCCAAATGCAATAATCCTCTTTGATGAAATTGAAAAAGCTCATGAAGATATTTACAACATACTTCTTCAGGTAATGGATTACGGTATTCTTACAGACAATCAGGGACGCAAGGCAGACTTCCGCAACTGCATGATAATCATGACAAGTAACGCCGGAGCCCGCGACATGGAACGTGCAGGCATTGGCTTTGGCACACAGGATGCCGCCTACGATGAAGCAACTCTCTTTGAAGCTGTAAATAAAGTATTCCCTCCAGAGTTCCGAAACCGTCTTGATTCAGTTATTCCATTCGGCTACCTTGATAAAAAAATTGTGCGCATGGTTTGCCAGAAAGAAATTTTCAAGCTTGCACAAAGAATCAAAAAACGAAAAATCACGCTTACAGTTACAGACAAGTGCATAGATTACCTTACAGAACAAGGCTATTCAAAAGAGTTTGGTGCCCGCAACATGGCCCGAACAATAGAAGAAAACATTGCAAATCAGCTTGTTGACGAAGTTCTTTTTGGTACTCTTGCAAAGGGCGGCACTGTAACAGCAGATTATAAGAAAAACAAAATCGTCTTTGAATATGGAAAAGAAAAAACAACGGCTAATTAAGTGGGTGCTTTTGAGCTTTACTTTAATAGGACTCCTCTTTTTTTTCATTCTTTTCTATATTATTTTTATGCAATCCCGCGCAAAACTCAGAACTCAAAATGATTATAATCCGGCAGACACATGTCTTTATCATGTAATAATTACGGGAACTTACGAAAATAAAAATTTTCTTACGGATCTTTATAAGGGTGCGGCCAGTCTTGAAAAATCATATAACGCTGTTGTAGATCTTCATGTTCCAGATTCCCAGGCAGACACAACCTCTTTGCAAAATCTTATTGATTACTGTTCCTTCCTTAATGCCGACGGAATTATTGCATATATAGATTCGCCAGACGACACACCTGTTATTCTGGAGCGCAAAGAAAATCCTGTAATTCCTCTTATTACAACAGGACAATTTTCTGCAAACCTTCAGCAGATTTCTTATGTTGGTGCAAACTACTGGGAAATGGGAAAACGCGTTGCAGATGAAGTTATAAGTCTTTTGCCTCAGGGCGGCAACGTCTACATCATAAGCGATTCAATTTCTACAAATACAACAAATCTTATAAGCAGTGTTCAGCGAACTCTTGGAGAAAAGCCACAGATTATCTCTTCTGTAATAGAAAGCATTCCGCCTTCGTTTACACTAAACTCAAACAGCAACATTTTTATTTCGCTTTCAGAAGATGATACAATTATGTCGGCACAGCTTCTTTCAGAAATGTTTCCGGCCTACTCCTACAAACTTCTTGGCTTTGGCGCAAACGAAGTATGCCAGCTTTATTTACAAAAGGGATTGATAACAGAGCTTTTCTCGCTTGACCCGGAACGAATTGGAAAAGCTGCAATGCAGGAGCTTTTTGAATACAGAAACAAAGGCTATGCAAACAGCTATGTAACAGCAGGTGTAAAAATCACAAGGGCAAAGCAATGAAAGACTGGCGCAATTTTAAGCTGAATCCTGTTCAGTACGTACGAAACAAAAGTCTCCGCTGGCGAATAATGCTTTGTATTGGTATTGCAATTGTTATGCTTGCCTCCACAGTTTTTATGACAATGCGTTTTACATCCTGGTCAATGCAGAATCTTGGAGATGCCTATAAATCAAACTCGGAACTTACAGATTTTTCGGAAACACTTTCTTCTACAGAAAAATCAATGGAAAATTATGTAAACTACAGAACCTTTGAAAGTATTGATGCCTTTTATAATTCAAGAATCAAAGCAGAAAACTTTTATGAAAAACTGCAGGATTTTCCTTCGCAAAATGAAGTTGCTCATAAAGAATATATAGTTCATCAGTTGACCGAAGCCTTTTTGTATTACAGCAATCAGGCTATTTCTGCAAGACGTGCCAACGCCGAAGAAGAAGCTTCCATAAATTACAAGCATGCAATGGACAGCTACAATTATCTTACCAGCCAGATTCTTGAATTGAACAAGCTCAGACTGCAGCAGAATGCTTCCCTCTATAATGAAAATCAGAAGAGAATAAGGCTTACAAATATGCTCAGTATTTTCTTCTTCCTGATTTTTTCTGTTCTTATTTTCTTTGTGCTTTATTTTACAATTACTTCCATTATGGAACCGCTTGTAGAAATCTCTGAGGTTTCGCATAAAATCTCTAAGGGTGATTTTGATATTCCATTATTCAACCGCAATTCAAATGATGAAATTGGAAATCTTTGCCGCGCCTTTGACAGGATGATTATAAGTATCCGCGAGTACATTGATACAATCTGGGAAAAAGCCCGCATTGAAGCAGATCTTAAAGAAAAAGAAGTTGAAATGCAGTCGCTTTATACCGATGCCCAGCTGAGGGCCCTTCAAAATCAAATTAATCCTCACTTTTTGTTTAACACCCTAAACACAGGTGCACAGCTTGCCATGATGGAAAATGCAGATAAGACCTGTTATTTTATGGAGCAGGTTGCCGACTTTTTCCGTTACAATATTCAGCAGCAAAGCCGTACCGCCACAATTGACGAAGAACTTGGTTTGATAGATAATTTTGTATATATAATGAAAGTAAGGTTTGGCAACAGGCTTGAGTTTACAAAGGAAATTCCTCAAGGCTCATTCCCTCAGCACATTCCTTCCATGACCCTGCAGCCGCTTGTTGAGAACTGTATTAAGCACGGACTTAAAAAATCAAAAGGAAAGGTTCGCCTTTGTGTAGAAAAAACTGATGAGTTTATAATTATCAGTGTTTCTGACAACGGAGACGGAATGCCTGAAAATACACGCAAGGCTGTTTTTGAAGCAGTGGCGTCGGGAACTACAAGACTTGCCCCTGAAGTTCTGGACAATAATTCTACCCACAACGGCACAGGTCTTATTAGTGTTTTCTTAAGATTGCAGCTTGAATTTCACCGCGACGATTTGTTTGATATAACAGACGGCGAAAACGGAAAAGGAACTAAATTTATAATTAAGGTACCAAATGTTTAATATACTGATAACTGATGATGAACAAATTGTAATTGATTCTCTTTCGTTTATTATAAACAAAAACTTTGCAGACGAAGCAAAAGTCTACACTGCCCTTTCCGGCACCGAAGCAATTGAAATTGTAATGAAAGAAAACATCGACATGATTTTTATGGATATAAACATGCCTGGCCTTAGCGGACTTGAAACTGTAAGCGTTATTACAAAACTCAAACCGAATATTGTTTTTGTAATCTTGAGTGCCTTTGACCGATTCCAGTACGCTCAGACAGCAATTGAACTTGGTGCATATAAATACATTACAAAGCCTGTAAACCGAAACGTTGTAATAGAAACAATCCGTGGAGCAATGCAGCTTATTCAGGAAAAACAGGGCAAGCTCAGTGCAGACATGGAGCTCCATAAAAAACTGGACCTTGTTTCGCCAATGATTGAAAACGATTTTATTTATGCATGTATTTTCAACAACGAAAAATCAATTGACCTTTCTGCGTATCTTGAATACTTTAATCTTTCAGAAACTCCCTGGGTTTTCTGCTGCTTTGAATTTCCAAACATCAATTCCGACAATCAGTACGCTACTTACATAAAGCTGCATGAGCTTATAAATAAAGAACACCGCTGCCTCATAAGTTCCTTTATGATGAACAGAATTGTTTTATTCTTTCCAGTTTTTTCGGAAAACCCTGATTACAGCGAAGTTCAGGATCAGATTAAAAAATTATACAACCTCATGTGCTACAATATTTCATCAGGCATTCGTGGTGGAGTAAGTACAATTGCAAGTGACAGGAACAGACTTCAGGAATCTTATAACGAAGCACTTTCGTCTCTGAACAAAGCAGACGCAAATGGCGGACTTGTTTTTGCAGACACAAATAAAATTATAATTACAGCACAGGCAGAAACCGGTTCAAAACAAAACTCAAGTCACGGCGAATTTAAAAATCAGGTTCTTAAAAAGCTTTCAACCGGAGATTCAAACGGAGTAAAATCATTTCTTGAGCTTTTTACAACTGAACTTTTTTCGGGCGACCTTTCACTCGACAAAATCAAAAACTCTTTCTTTGAACTTATTGTTACCGCAAATAATACAACCCGCGAAATAAATAAAAACTTCTCCAGCGCAACTTATGATAACGCGTTTGCAACCTTGAGTTCTCTTAACGATCAGAAGCTTATTAAAGATTTTGCACAGGCCTTCCTTCTTGAATGCACGGCCGCAATTTCAAACATCAGAAAAACAGACACAAACCCTATCATTAAAAAAGTCTGCGACTACGTTGAACAGAATCTTTCAAAAGATATTTCTCTTGAAATGGCTGCAGACATGGCCGGTGTAAGTTCCTTCTATTTAAGTAAACTCTTTAAAGAAGAAAAAGGCGAAACCTTCATCAACTTTATTTCAGACAAACGCCTCGAAAAATCCTGCGAGCTTCTTGCAAACACTGAGCTTAGTATAAAAGAAATCACCGCTCAGGTTGGATATAACGATCAGAATTATTACAGCCGAATCTTCAAATCAAAATACGGATTTTCTCCAAAAGAATACAGAAAGGATAAACAAAAATGAAAAGATTTTTAAAAGCCTTTGTACTCGTTCTTCTGTGCTTAGCCTCTGCTTCCTGCAAAAAACAAAAACAGGTTTCTGCCGAAAAAGCAGCTTTAATTGCTCCCGAAAATAAAATCACAATCGGATTTTCTATTGACACCCTTGCCATTGAACGCTGGCAGCGCGACATGGATATTTTTATAAATAAAGCCCAGGAGCTTGGTGCCGAAGTAATTGTTCAGAATGCAGGTAACGACCTTGACGAACAAAACCGCCAGCTCATGTATCTTATGGAAAGAACAGATGCAATTGTTGTACTTCCAAAAGATGCCGCTTCTATTACCGAAAGTATTCAAAAAATCAGGGCTAAGGGCATTCCTGTAATTTCCTACGACCGTCTTACTTTAAACTGCGACATAAATCTTTACATGACAATCGACAGCGAAAAGGTTGGCGAATACATGGCTTCGCAGATGATGAGGCATACGACAGGAACAAACTGGTACTGCATTCTGGGACCAAAAGAAGATTTTAACATGACCCTTATTAACGACGGCATCAACAGAATTGTACGAAACTCTCCTGTAAAAATAAATCACGTTTTTCATACCGACAACTGGAACTACGACCTATCATACCAGGAAATGGTTAGGATTTTAAAAAGCGATGTTTTTCCTGATGCAATAATCTGCGGAAACGATGCAGTTGCTTCAAGTGTAATTCAGGCAATCTCGCGCTACTACCCCGATATTTATATTCCGGTATGCGGTCAGGATGCAGATATTGCTGCATGTCAGGATATTGTCCGCGGTAAGCAGGCCTTTACAATTTATAAACCAATCATACGCCTTGCAGAACTTGCAGCAGAGTTTGCAGTATGCCTTGCAAAAAAAGAAGCCCTACCCGAGGGAAACTTCAGGGTAAGCTCAATCAATAACGGCTATACAGATATTCCTACAGTATGGCTCGAACCAACCTATGTCGATAAATACAATCTTGATAAAGTTGTAATAGACTCAGGCTTTCATAATGCATCAAGCATTTACGGCCCTTCGACAAGCTCAGGGACCACAGAATAAAAAAAAACTGGTACAGAGGTTGCAGTCTGTACCAGTAAAAAAAACCGGATGGAGTCTTTTTTGAATTATGAAAAAAAAGTTACGCTTTTTTTGAAGCCTTTTTCTGCTTTGACACAACGTCAAAGATTACAGCAGCAAGAAGTACAGAACCTTTAACTGCACGCTGCCAGTTCATATCAACACCAAGAATAGACATACCATTGTTCAATACACCCATGAAGATAGCACCAATTACGGCACCACTTACTGTACCTGTTCCACCGTATGCACTAGCACCACCAATAAAGCAGGAAGCAATTGCATCCATTTCGTAGTTCTGTCCGGCTGTTGGCTGAGCAGAGTTCATACGAGCAATTGTTACCAAAGCGGCAACGGCTGCAATAAAGCCCATGTTTGTATAAGCAAAGAACATTACATTCTTTGTATTTACACCAGAAAGTCTGGCTGCTTTTTCGTTACCACCAATTGCGTACAGGTAACGTCCAGGAACAGTGTTCTGGGTGAAGTATGAATAAATTGCAATGATTACACCAAGAAGAATCAATACAACAGGAAGACCGCGGTCGCGGGCAAGGAACTGACCAATAATGAAGATTACGATTGAAAGTACAATAAGCTTTGCAATGAATGATCCGCGTGAAGATACTGTGTAGTTCTTCTTAATCTTGTTGCGGCGGCTTACAATTTCAAGAATAACGTAAGCAAGAATTGCAATAAGAGTTACAACGAGTGTAACAATAAGAATGTATTTATCTACCCATTCATCAAAGATTTCAATATCACCCCACTTTTCATAAGTAGCATCGCTTGTAGCTGGAAGATAGCTTTCAAAAAGTCTAAGATACTTGTCTGGGAATGGAGCGATTGGACGACCATCCAAAACGATTGTTGCAACACCACGCCACAAAAGCATACCGGCAAGAGTTGTAATGAACGGTGGAATATGGATGTAAGCAATAAAGAAACCGTGGAAAGCACCAATTGCTGTACCAAGAATTAAACATCCAAGAACTGCAAGCCAGATTGGCCAGCCCCAGTTTACAATGAATACACCTGCAAGAGCACCAATAAGGGCTACTACAGAACCAACAGACAAATCGATGTTACCACCGGTAAGGATACAAAGCAGCATACCTGTTGCAAGGATTGCTACGTAAGCATTCTGACGAATAATGTTTGTAACGTTAGCTGGTGCAAACAGCGAACCATGACCTGTGATTCTGATTAAGATTTCAAACAGAATCATTACTCCAACAAGTACAAAAAGCATTGTGTTGCTTTTGAGTACTGCTTTTAATGTATTAGAAACTTTAGCTTTGTTTTCACTCATTTTTTTTACTCCTGTGTATTTTCTGTATTAAGGTCTAATGTTTTTCCGGAATTGATAATCTCTGTCATGATCTTTTCCTGGGTGGCTTCTTTTCCGTCCATTTCGGCAATCATCTTACCTTCGTTCATAACGTAGATACGGTCGGCCATGCCCAAAAGCTCAGGCATTTCGGAAGAAATCATAATTACAGATTTTCCTTCTGCAACCATCTTGTTGATGATACAGTAGATTTCGTACTTTGCACCAACATCAATACCTCGTGTAGGTTCATCAAGAATAAGAATATCAGGCTCAGCAAAAAGCCATTTTCCTACAAGAACCTTCTGCATGTTTCCACCAGAAAGGTTACCTACATCTTCCATTACAGAAGAACACTTTGTGTGCATTTCCTGTGCCATTTCTTCTGAGTACTTGCGTTCCTTATCAAAATCAAGAATGTAGTGCTTAGAAATCTTTTCTGGCTTTGCAGCAGTTGTATTCTTACAGATTGATTCGCTCAGAATCAAACCGTTGCCTTTACGGTCTTCGGTAACGTAAGCAAGGCCTGCTTTAATTGCAGATTTTACAGTTGGGAAGAATACTTCCTTTCCGTTCATATATATGTGCCCGCGGATATTTGCTCCGTAGGAATGACCAAAGATACTCATACTAAGCTCTGTTCGTCCGGCACCCATAAGGCCTGCAATACCCAGAACTTCGCCTTTACGCAGATTAAAGTTGATATGGTCGCAAACCTTAATTCCATCAAATACAGGATGGTCTACACACCAGTCTTTAACCTCAAAGCATACTTCGCCAACATGAGATTCGCGCTTAGGGAATCGGTCGGTAATACTTCTACCTACCATGGCAGAAATAATCATATCTTCGGTAAAGTTATCTTTCTGTTTATCAAGTGTTGTGATTGTCTGTCCGTCGCGGATTACAGTAATTCTGTCTGCAACGTAAGAAACTTCGTTGAGTTTGTGGGAGATGATAATAGAAGTCATTCCCTGTTTCTTGAATTCCAAAAGCAGATCAAGCAGATGCTTTGCTTCTGTATCATTCAAAGAAGCTGTTGGTTCGTCAAGAATGAGCAGGCGTACGTTTTTACCAAGAGCCTTGGCAATTTCTACAAGCTGCTGCTTACCAACACCAATATCCTTAATAAGTGTTTTAGACGAATCTTTAAGTCCTACAGTTCTCAAAAGCTCATCGGCTTTATCAAAGGTTTCGGACCAGTTTATTTTAGCTTTATTTCCCCGTTCGTTTCCGAGGAACATGTTTTCACCAATTGTCAAAAGAGGAACGAGAGCAAGCTCCTGATGAATAATTACAATACCTTTTGCTTCACTGTCCCTAATTGTCTGAAATTTACAGATTTCGCCGTCATAAACGATGTCGCCATCGTATGTTCCGTATGGATAAATACCACTAAGAACATTCATCAAAGTTGATTTTCCAGCACCGTTTTCGCCACAGATTGCGTGAATCTCACCTTCTTCTACGGTAAGGTTTACGTTATCAAGCGCCTTTACACCTGGAAACACCTTGGTGATACTTTTCATTTCCAATAATGTTTTAGCCATTGGAATCCCTCTTTCAAAAAAAATGTTTTTTTGTAATTAAACGTCATTAAAAAAGGGGCGGCGTTTAAGGCCGCCCCCTGAATCAAACAGTTAGATTAAAACTATTTGAGTTCTGATTCTTTGTAGTATCCAGAATCGATGAGCAAAGCTTTGTAGTTGTTTACATCACCAAATACTGGTTCACAAAGGAATGAAGGAACAACTTTTACGTTGTTGTTGTATGTGCTTGTGTCATTTACTGGAGCAGCTTTTCCGCTGAGGAGAGCTTCAACCATCTTAACAACCTGAGCAGCAAGTGTACGTGTATCCTTGAATACAGACATTGACTGTGTTCCCTTGAGCATGTTCTTTACAGATGTAATATCGCAGTCCTGTCCAGTGATTACTGGGAAGTTATCAGCTGTGTATCCAGCAGAAATGAGAGCCTGTGTTACACCCTGTGCTGTAGAGTCGTTAGAGCAGTATACAGCGTCAAGTTTCTGTCCCTTAGGGCTGTACTTGTTAGATGTAATAAGGTTTTCCATACGATCCTGAGCTCTTGCTGTTGACCATTCAAGAGTAGCAGCCTGAGCTTTTGCTGTCTGTCCAGAAAGACATACGATTACACCACTGTCGAGGTAAGGTTTAAGAACATCCATAGCTCCTCCGAAGAAGAAGTTGATGTTGTTGTCACCTGGGTCTCCAGTGAAGAATTCCATGTAAACTGGGTCAGAAGCTGAGCGGGTCTTAAGTCCGAGCTTGTCAACAAGGTAGTCACCCTGGAGTGTACCTACTTTGTAGTTATCGAATGTTGCATAGTAAGAAACTGCATCTGTGTCCATGATAAGACGGTCATAAGCGATAACCTGGATCTTCTTCTTCTTTGCTGTTGCAAGAACGTTAGAAAGTGAAGAACCATCGATAGCAGCGATTACGAGAACTTTACATTTTCCTGTAATCATGTTTTCGAGCTGTGATATCTGTGTGTTGATATCGTTAGCAGCGTACTGAAGGTCTACCTGATAGCCAGCTTTTTCGAAGTCAGCTTTCATGTTAGCACCATCCTGGTTCCAGCGCTGTAAATCTTTTGTAGGCATTGAGATACCTACTTTTGCCTTTTTAGCGGCAAATGCTGCAGTTGACAATGTTGCAACTGCCAAAAGAATTGCTACAATTTTTTTCATTTGTAAAAACTCCTAATTTTTTTATATAGAAGGCCAACGACCTCTTTACCTACAGAGTATAGAATAAACAAGGGGCAAAAATTCACTGATGTTCTTAAAATTCTTGGTATTTTCTTATTTACACTAGTATGTAAGTGGGAATTCTTTAAGCAAATCTGTATTTTTTTGTCATAAAATTTGTGCTAAAACTTGGATCAGTAGGAAAAATATATGCCGCGCAGTATTAATATTGATTATAAAAAAATAGCTACCGGTCGCCCCTGCAAATTTTCAAAACCGGGGGCTAGCCCCCTACGCGCTACAGTGCCTTGATTATATACGTTGCCGCTCGCGCGGCAGCACTGTAGAGCGTTTTTGAAATTTGCAGGGGCTCCCTACCGCTATTTTTTTATAATGCATATAGATATTTGCGCGGCATATATTTTTCATATGGGTTCTATATTGTTCAAATAGTGCCCATATTTACCAAATTTTCAAAGTCGTGTTATAATAACAGAATGTTAAAAGAAGAATTGTACCAGGAAATTTATGAACGATACGGGTTTGTGACTAGGGCTCGAAATTGTTTTTTATATACTCATAAGAATGTGCGGCTTACTGATATGTTCCAGGAGAATGGTAGAGCTATTCTGGGGTGGGATGGTAAAAATGCCAGCACATTTTTTAAGAACATGCTCAGTAAGGGGCTTACTGGGGGATTTATTTGTGAAGATTCGCCTCGGATAGATAAAGCGGTTTCGGAGCTGGTTGGGAAAAATTGTGGGGTTTCTTTCTATATTAATAAGGCGGAGGCGGTAAAAGTTGCTGTTTCTGCTGGGGCGCAGAATATTGTTTCTTACAAGCCTTGGAATAAGGAACAGGAAGATCTTAGCGCTGCTGATGCGGTTGTGATAATTCCGCCGTTTCCTTGGGGGGAAGATATTGTGATTCTGGCGCGCCCCGTGGTCCCTGAGCATGTCGAAGGGCTGGCAGTCCAAGGCCTCACAATTCCATTTGCACTGCAGACTGCACTCACCCGCTCTATTTATAATCTTATTGCGGAGCTTCCTTTGCGGCAGGAAAAGGATTGGTTTATTTATGACACAATCCTTACAAAATATTGGGAAAGAAAAGGGCCTTATTTATACCCGAAAATTTCCGAAAATAAATATGATGATTTTGTAAAACACTGTCTTGACTGTTCAATTGTAATTAATCCTTCTTACAAGGAACCTTCGATTATTCCTTTTGGTGCAGACAAAGGTGTGTTTACAAAGCTTAAAAACAATCCCTTTGAGGAAAAATGATGAATCACGAGATAGTTTTATTTATAATCAAACTTATTCTTGGCGGAATTGCGGCATTTTTAGCAATTTTTGTAATGTCAAAAACACGCGACGCATCCTGGACCTTTTTAGTTGCAGGATTTTTATTCAGCTATGCAAGTCTAGTAATTGAACTCATGGCAGAGCTTGGCATTTTTGATTTGAACTCAATTCAGATTGCAGGATTTCCGCTCATTCCGTTAATCTGCGCAATAATCCCAAGTGCAATGTTCATAACAGCATTTATAATCAGACTTTGCAAAAAATCATAAGGCGGAATAAATGACACAGCTTGACGAATACTGGAATAAATTTGTAAATGCAGAATCCCTCCCCCCTGAAACAAAATGTGCAGGAGATTTATTTTTTGAAGCAAAAGGTTTTGTAAGCGACGAGTTGAATGCCCTTGTACTTTCGGGTCAGAAAACTGCATTCTTTTCCAGCTATGCAACCTTTGCAATAGACGGCGAACCTCTGCCTGTAAGCGGAGAACTTTATATAGTAGTAGACCGTGCACAAAATCCCCTTTGTGTAATTGAACTTCAAAGCGTAAACATAATTCCATTTAATGAAGTAACTTGGGAAATGGCCCAGAAAGAAGGTGAAGACGAAAATCTTGAAGCCTGGCGCCAAAAGAAGCAGGAGTATCTTGAAGACGAAGGCACCGTTCTTGGATTTGAGTTCACCCCCGATATCAAACTTGTTTATCAAACCTTTAAGGTTGTTTATAAATAGGAGGAAAAAATGGGAAAAGCAAATAACTTTTCACTTGGAAGACTTCTTCTGCAGATTGCAGTTGGAGCAATGCTCGCAGTAGCAGGAATCTGGGCACTTCAGGGTGGCGGAGACGAAGGCGTAACAGCCATCAGAAAACTGATTGATGCCAGAAACGTAGAATCAATTCTCTGCATTGCCTTTGGAATTATTGAGCTTATTGCAGGAATCTTCCTTATTCTTGCATTATTCCTTGGAGACAGACTTGGCAGTTTGAGCAAGATCCTTATGTTAATCATTATAATTGTATGGATTATTGCAATTGTATTGATTGATTTCTTTGGAAGCGGAAGCCTTTTTGATCACGGTTCACA
>JAEEGJ010020421.1_pt1 | contig 14417 bp, 10 predicted proteins | sample 8958761 | NCBI WGS metagenome assembly JAEEGJ01 (sample SAMN16246546, study PRJNA631951) | gut metagenome | biome: gut microbiome; feature: rumen; material: RS-attached | host: Bos | place: Iran: Karaj | collected 2018-10 | reverse complement strand
AGTGATGGATTTGGCTCCGCCTTTGGCAGCATGACCGAACATCTCGTTGTTGCCCGACTGAGCCCACAGGCCTGCCGAGAGAAGCAGACCCATTGCAAATGTAGTAATTTTTTTAATCATCATATAACTATTTTGTTGTTCTCTACAAAATAGCTTTCTACATGAAACAAGTGAAAAGGGATAAACAGCGTACACGCACACGCCGTGCTATCAATTTTCAGCTCTTTCCTCGAAAGCTTTAAATCAACGACTTGGCAGGTCTTCTGACTCGCTCTCCGCCGCCCTGCCTTCCCATGTGACTATGGCGTCGCACAGTGGCTTTTTGTTGGGGGCTGCGGTTCTGATGAGCTCACAGCAGCGGGACTGTTCAGGATTCTCACCTGATTCCCTTTTCACGCCTCGGGGGTAGTCCCCTTCGGCGACCAAATCGGATGCAAAAATACAAATATTTTCCGACATGGCAAATATTTTTTTGCCATGCCTATCCATCTATCTAATCTTTAATATCTCTCGCTACCTTATTCTTCTCCAATCCTTCTAAAAACTCCTTGCCGGCCTTGTAGCCGTATTCAAAAAACTCGTCAATCTTGTCGAATTCCAGCTTGCCAAGGTCACCTACTTTGATTGCAATGCCATACGTACACAACGGGACGTGGTCCAGTGTGCAAAGGTTGGAGTTGACAGCAAAGGCCCGCGAAGCAATGATGCTCGGGTCGTCGATGCGCTCCATTACCGTGTCGCGCTGTATGTAAAGGCCGATGGTCACGTTGCAGCCCGCCTCAATAAGGGGTTCGACGGGCAGGTTGTTGAAGATGTAACCGTCGACATAATACACGCTGTCAATCATCACAGGGGCAAACACCCGAGGTACCGACGCCGACGCGCTCACGAATTCGCGCAAGTTGCCCCCCGTCGACACATACACCGGCCGCAGGTGGTTCATGTCAGCCACACAGCAATAGAAAGGTATCTTCAGCGAATCGAAACTGTTGTAAGGGATATACTTTGCCATCATCCCCCTCATGCGTCCATAGTCCGCCAATCCTCCGTCGTTCTTGAAATTAAGGCGGAAGATATTTGTCTTCTTCAGCATGCGCTCCTTCTTGATGATATCCACAATCTCGCGTGGTGAATAGCCTGCGGCATAGAACATCCCCACTATGGCACCCATCGAGGTGCCGCTGACGCGGTCCACCCGTATCCCCACCTCGTCCAAAGCTTGAAGAAAACCCAGATGGGCATAGCCAAAGGCCGACCCTCCACACAAAGCCACACCCAGCTGCACACCCTCGCCATTCAACACTTTGGTCGCGAGGGGGTAGTTTGATGCCGTGTCTTGTGCCTGTGCAGTCAGTCCTGCCAGTAAAGCAACAATCAGAAGCAATGTATGTTTCATGTCTGTATCAATCGTTAGTTTCAAAATGCAAAGATACACATTTATTCCGACATACTGCGATGTCCTGTTTTTTTACCTTTGCCGTCGTGACTCCCTTCAATATCCGTTCGATTAAGGGTTGTCCGTGGCTCAGTTTTCCTTTGTATGTAAGATAACGAACGGACAACAATCGGATAACGATGCTTGATTGAAGGGAGTCAGTCCGTCTCTGGTGCCCTTCATTGGTGAGCAAGTCTGCCTTTTGCCAGCCGGGGGAGAGGGAGGCGATGCGGTGCACCTCCGGCCGGAAAGATTGATTGCTGTCCGGCCGGGGTGAAGTATTAGCGGATGACTATCTTACGGGCTTTGGTGCCTTCGATGTGTAGCATGTAGATGCCGGCGGCTGGAGCCTGCAGGTGGTGAGTGGCCAAGGCATTGTTGGAGACAGCTAGGCGGCGGCCCATGATGTCGTATAGGCAGACCGTCTTGCCCATTGCCCCCTCGATGATGATGTCATGCCCCTTGGTAACCACGGTGATGCTGTCAGCAGGGGTGTCGTCGATGCCGACGGCGTTGTAGAAGAACGCCTGGTAGGAGATGTCGTAGCGTACAACGATGGTGCGTTCGGGATTGCTGTTGCCGTCGCTCCAGTTGCGGAAAGCATAGCCGGGGAAGGGACGTGCCACAAGCGTCACTTCTTCGCCGTAGGCATATTCGCCGCTACCGTAGGCGGCACCCATGTCGGGATTGTTGGGTGTGACGGTGACGGTGAACATTTGCGACCCGAAGACTGCGGTGTAGGTGGCGTTGGCAAGCACACGGACAGTACGGGGATTGTCGGTGTTGCCGTCGCTCCAATACTTGAAGGTGTTGTAGCTGGAGGGTGTGGCTTGGATGGTTATCTCTTGGCCACCGTAGTAGGTGCCAGAGCCGGAAACGGTGCCACGGGTGTTGTCGTTGCTGTTGACAGTGATGGTGTAACGGGGTTCGGGATGGAACTGAGCAGTGATGTTGCTGTCGCGTGTGACGGTCAGAATGCGGGGGTTCTGAGTGTTACCGTCGCTCCAGCTCACAAAGTAATGGTGGTTGGCAGGGGTGGCGGTGAGGGTTGCCTCGCTTTCGAAATAGTATAGTCCTGAGCCTGTGACGGAACCCATGAGGGAGTCGTTGCAGTCGACGTTGAGTGCATAGATGTTGGGTAGGAAGGTTGCCGTGAAGGCAGTGTCGGAGGTGACGAGTATGGTGCGGGGATTCTGAGTGACGCTGTCGTTCCATGAAGAGAAGTAGAAGCCGTGGTTGGGGATAGCGGTGAGTACAGCCGAAGCGCCGTAGGCTTTGGTGCCGGAGCCAGTGACGATGCCACGGCGGTCGATGTTGGCTGTGGCTGAGAGGAGGAATGAGTCGATGTAGAAGTGGGCAGTGAAGAGGGTATCGGAAGTGACGGTGAAAGTGCGGGGGTTATCGGTGTTGCCGTCGTTCCAATGACTGAAGTGGTTGTGGTCGGCAGGGAAGGCGGTGAGGGTGGCTAGCTCTTGGTAGTTGTAATTGCCTCCTCCGGTGACAGTGCCTGATGCAGGCGAGGAAGAGAGTGCGGTGACGGAGTATATGTTGGAGGCGAAATAGGCTGTGTAACCCGTGTTTTCGGTGACGGTGATAGTCCTGGGGTTGTCGGTGTTGCCGTCGTTCCACTGGACGAAGTGGTACCCATAGAAAGGTGTGGCTGAGATGAGTGCGGGGGTATTGTAGTTGTAGGTGCCGCTACCGCTTACCGAACCATAGGCACCATTGGAGCTGATGACGGTGATGGTGAAGGTGTCGGCGGTGAAGATGGCGGTATAGGTGGCGTTGTGTGTCATGGTGATGAGACGTGGATTGGTGGTGTCGCCATCGTTCCATTGGACGAAGTGGTAGCCGTAGTTGGCTTCGGCTGAGATGTTGACGGTGGAGTTGTGGGTGTAGGTGCCTGAGCCAGTGGCAGTGCCCATGGTGGCGTTGTTGCTGAGTACCGTGAGGGTATAGGTATTGATGGCGAATTGGGCGGTAAGACTGATATTGCCGATGACTGTGAGAGAACGGGGATTGTCGGTGTTGCCGTCGCTCCACTGCACGAAATGATAGCCTGAAAGGGCTGATGCGGAGAGATTGGCAGTGTTGCCATAGTTGTAAGTGCCGGAGCCATAGGCGTTACCCATGGTGGTATCGCTGGAGGTTACTTCGACAGTGTAGGTATTGGGGACAAAGGTTGCTGTGAGTGCAGTGTCGGACACTATCTGTATGGTGCGGGGGTTGGTGGTGACACCATCGTTCCACTGAACGAAATGATAGCCGTAGTAGGCTGTGGCACTGAGCTCGACGGAGGTGAGGTAGCTATAGTTGCCTCCACCGGTGACGTAGCCCATGGTGTTGTTGCTACTGTTGGCGGTGAGCGTGTAGATGTTCACAGCAAAGTTGGCGGTGAAGGTGGAGTCTTGCGATACAACCACAGTACGTGGGTTGGCGGTGACACCATCGTTCCAGAGAGTGAAATGGTGACCGGCAAAGGGGGTAGCGGTGAGGATGGCTTGGCTTTGGTAGTAGTAGTTGCCACCACCGGAAACGGTACCCATGTCGGGATTGTTGTTGAGGAGTGTAATGGTCGAATAATTGGAGAGGAAGATGGCGGTGAAGACAGAATCTTGTGTGGCGTTGAGGTAGCGGGGATTCTGTGTGTTGCCGTCGCTCCAGCACTGGAAGTGGTAGTCGCTGAAAGGTGTGGCGGAGATGACAACGGTGGTGTTGTAGCTGTAGAGTCCAGAGCCTGACACGGTGCCGCGAGTAGAGTCGTTGCAAGTGACGGTGATGTATGAGTTGTCGGAGACAAAGATGGCAGTAAAGGCAGTGTCGGAAGTGACTGTGAGAGTTCGCGGGTTGGAGGTATTGCCGTCATTCCAGTGCAGAAAGTGGTAGTCGGTGTTTGCGGTGGCTTGAATGATGGCTTCGGTGTTGGTGCAGGTGGGTTGTTGGGTGACGGAAGCGCTGCCCATGGCTGAATTGTTGACGTTTACAGTGAGTTGGTAGGGAGTGGTTTCGGTGAGGTTGGTGAAGTCGTCCCAGTAGTTGGATAGGTAGTAGGAGAGCAGTGAGCCACAGGGTACATTGACCTGTGTGGCGGAGGTTGCTGAGCCGAAGGTGTTGGCGTAGATGGTGGGCGGTGTGTAGCCCCGCATGGTGATGAGAGTGATGGGTGATATATTGGAGTAAGCGTTATTGCCGATGGAGGTAACGGTGGGAGGGAAGGTGAGTTGTCCTCCGACAAGTGTGCAGCCATAGAATGCCTCTTGCCCGATGGTGGAGATGACTTCGGGCAGTTGGGGATTTACGAGACGTATGCAGTTGCTGAAGGCTTTGGCTCCGATGGACTGCAGGCTGTCGCCAAGGACAGCTGTGGTGAGGCGTATGCAGTTGCTGAAGGCTGAGTCGCCGATGGCGGTTGTGGTGTTGCCCAGGGTAATCTGGAAGAGACGGTCACATCCGTAGAAAGCTTGGGCCGGGATGGCGGCAGGGGAATAGCCGGTGTTGAGGAAGATGATGCTGTCGCAATCGCGGAAGGCAGCAGTTCCGATGGTTTGCAGGCTTGAAGGGAATTGCAGTGCCGAGCTAATATGCGAGCATCCGCTGAAGGCCTGTTCGCCAATGGAGATGAGGGTGGAGGGAAGCACCAGTTGGCTTGTGACGGCGCTGCAGTTGCTGAAGCTGTGATGACCGATAGTCTGTAGCGACGGTGGGAGTGTGAGACTGCCAAGAGAGGACATGCCATAGAAGGCGTAGGCGGGGATGTGCAGGACGCTGTCGCCGAGGATCAGGGTGTTGAGTTGGGTGAAGGGTTGGAAAGCATAGGAGGGTGTGGTGCCGGTAGGTGAGCAGAAGGCGTTGTCGGTGCAGTTCCGTGCATTGTAGACGAGGTAGCTGACGTTGCTGCATCCGGTGAAAGCGTGGGTGTCGATGGTGGTAAGGTTGGTGCCTATGTAAATGGAGTCGAGGCTCTGTGCATTATAGAAAGAATATGAGTGAATGGCCTGAACACTGTCGCCGATGACAAGGGTGTGGAGTGCTGCGGTGGGGAGGGAGGATTGGTGGCCGCTGCTGGTCATGTAGCTGCATACGGCATTGATGGGGTTGTACAGGAGGTAGTGAACGTTGTTGCAGCCGGAGAAGACGTTATAGGAAATTTGGGAGACAGAGGTGCCGATGGACAGGGTGTCGAGAGCAGTGCAGTTGCTAAAGGCCCAGTTGCCGATGATGGTAACGTTGTCGGGGATGGAGATGGAGCGGAGGGATGAGCAACCCTCGAAGGCCACATTGCCGATGATGCTGAGTGAAGTGCCAAGCAGGGCTGTGACGAGGCTGCTGCATCCTTGGAAGGCTCCGACACCTAAGTTGATGACATTATCAGGTACGGTGACAGTGGTGAGTGAACTGCAATGATGGAAAGCCCCATCGCTGATGGTGGTGACTGAGGAAGGGATGGATACGGCGGTGAGGCCGGTGCAGGAATGGAATGCATTGCTGCCAATAGAGATGACATGGTAGTTGGTGGAACCATGGCTGACGTATTCGGGGATAGTGAGGTTGCCCGTAGGTTTAGTATAACCTGAGTAATAGTTGTTGTTGGAAAAGTGGGGGTAGGTCACAGCGACGGTGGAGTCGGAGAGGGTGTTGTAGTAGAGCGTCTGGCCCGAGCTCGCAAGCGCTGAGAAGTCGTAAGCCAGTGCCGTGGGGCAATAGGCTGACATGGCCAGCAATATGATGATTCGGATGAATGTATGTTTTTTCATGATGGGTTGATATTGAAGGGGTGGATGGTATTAATGGGTGACAAACACGAATTGTTCGCCATAGGAAGTGCCGACTACGTTGGTGGCGTAAGCGCGGTAGTAGTAGGTGGTGCCTGGCGTGAGATTGAAGAGCTGGCTGGTGAAAGTGCCTGAGCCAGAACCGTCGGAGGTGTGATTGGATGAGACGGTAGGCATGGGAGTGGTGCTGTAGCAGACCCCTCGTTTCAGTATCGGGAAGTCGCCCATAGCTACATTGCCTCCCGCCACGGCTGAGTGGTCGGTGATGTCGGTGGCGATGGCGGTGGTAACTGTGGGTTGGCCGTTGAGTGTGACGATAGAGGAGGCTGGGCCGTAGGCAATACCGGCAGTGTTGCGTGCATAAGAGCGGATGTAGTATCTGGTGTTGGGTTGGAGGTTTGTGATGCGGTGTTGGATAGTGCTGGTTTGGTTGGGCTGACCATAATGGAGATTCTCAATCGTAGGGTTAGGCGTAGTGCTCCAGCATACTCCGCATTCCGAAACAGGGGAGCCTCCGTCTGCAATGAGCGTACTGGTACACATGGCGGTAGTGGCTGTTATCTGGGTAACCGAGGTGCTGTCGAGGGTTGCTAATCCGTTGAGGGTGGTGATGGTTATTTGCTCGCCATAGCCGATGCCGATATTGTTACGTGCATAGGAACGTATATAGTAGGTGGTATTAGGGATAAGTGGTAGGACAGCATCGAATCGGTTGTTGTTTAGATTTGCAGTGACTTTGTGGGTCTCGGTGGTGGGGTATTGATAGATGTCGTATACGAAACCGCATTCTATGATTGCTGAATTGCCGCTGGAAACGACGGTGGCCTGACAGTGGGCGGAGGTGGCGGTAACCTCATCGGCTTCGCCGGTAAGAAGGACTGGAGTTGAGGGCCCTTTGATATTGACTACACCTAGGTCGTATTGTTCTACGCCGAGGGTCATGTTGTCGAGGGGGATGATTTGGCTTTCGTATAGGGAGTCGGGTTGGACGGAGATGTAGTATCCTTTTTTCAGTTGGTCGATAGTGATGTTGACTGAGAATGAGCCATCATATTCGGAGTAGACGGTGTTGTCGATGGTTGAGCCGTCGGTGGTGACAATTTTGATGCCCTGTATGGGTTGATGGGTTGCCATGTCTTGGATGTAACCATGGCAACGCGTGGTAACATAGATACCCTCCTTCTCGAGGTCCTTGATACACGACTGGAATATCAGGGAGGAGAGTGCTGTTATGAGGAGAATGAGTGTAACTTTGTGGCGCATGACGTTAAAATCTATAGGTTAAACCAATGGTGGGAGAAAAAGAATAGGGGGTGGCAATGGCGGAGGGGGCAAGGGTGATGTCGTAGGATGACTTGGGATGAGCAGAGACTGCCCTGATGATATTGAAGACGTATAGTGCCCCGGCCATACCCCAGGAAACGTAAGACAGTGTCTGCATGGTTTGGTATTGCTTGCTTGCAGCGGCGAAGTCGGATACAGAAACGTTGGGTGTCCGCATGATGTTAAGCTGGTTTTGCGCTATGCGGTAGCTAAGAATACCACCGCCTACCAGTAGCACTTCTCCACCCATGGTGAGGAGACCCTCTTTGGTATAGCCTTTGCTTATCTGTCCCCATCCGGGAAGAATGGTAGACTTGGCGAGGGATACCAGCGTCTCGGAGGTCGAGGTGAGGCCAAGACGTTCCCACACAGGTTCGACATTGCTCATGGCAGCAACTTGGCACAGAACGTATACCCACCATTTGCCATTGGACAGCTGGGTGGAGTATACTCCAACCCGGTTGACGGGGATGGCCTGTTGTTTGGAGATTGTCTTGTAGTCGGCACCGTTGATGAGGTCGTTGTTCACTTTCTGGGCATCGAAGGGCTGCCCCAAACGGTTGGCAGTGCTTTGGAATACGCGAACCATGGCTTGGGCTAAAGCAATCTCGACGGTGGTACCTTCGCCCGATTCCCTGACGTAGATGTAGGTGTCGTTGCCGGGTTTAGGCAGCTCTCTCATCCAGGCAGGCTCTCGCTTGGCTTCGCAGTTCAATGTGGCTACCAAGCATATAAGAAACAATATGTAATGTGTAGTTTTCATCTCTGGGAGTGGATATTAGTTTTCTTTCACAAGGAGGTTCTCTGAATCTAAACGGTATTTTCTTCCGCAGGAGCATTGGAGTGAGTCGGGTAGACGTTGGCCACATTCGCAAACCCAGCCGATACGTCGCGCAGGGACACCAGCCATGAGGGCATAGTCGGGCACATCGTGTGTGACAACTGCTCCGGCAGCAATCAGTGCACTACGACCGACATCGTGTCCACAGACAATAGTACTGTTGGCACCGAGCGATGCTCCCTCTTTGACAGTTGTTTTGGCGTAGATACCATGCACTGGGAAGTGGGCGCGGGGTGTTGTAACGTTGGTGAAGACGCAACTGGGACCACAGAAGACGTTATCTTCGATGGTGACTCCCTCATAGACAGATACGTTGTTCTGTATGCGTACCCCATTGCCTATATGGACATTGTTACCGATGTTGACGTTCTGACCCATAGAGCAGTGTGTGCCAATACGTGCTCCTTTTTGGATATGGCAGAAATGCCAAACCTTGGTGTCTTCGCCAATCATAACGTCGTCATCGACGTAACTGCTTTCGTGTATAAATGCCTCGCTCATTATTGTTTGTGCTATTGTATGATTCTGATGGATTACTGTTTATTAGTTGAGTGTTTCAAGATTCCCCAATCTTGACAGGCAGACAGCAAGGCTGTCGGTCCAGTAGGGAACTGTCAGGTTGAATGTCTGTTTGAATTTGGTCTTGTCCAAAACGGAATAGCTAGGGCGCTTCACCGGACTGGGAAATTCACTGCTGTGGCATGGGCGAATGTCGCAGCTATTATGGTGGGCTTGCCGTGCAATCTCTTTGGCGAAGTCGTACCAGCTGCATACGCCTTCGTTGCTATAGTGGTACAGCCCTTCGTTGCCTTTGTCCAACCCTTTTTCGACGATGGTATAAATGGCTTCGGCCAAATCTCCGGCATAAGTGGGTGTTCCGACTTGGTCGAATACTACATTGATGCTTGGTTTGGTGGAAGTGAGGTTAAGCATTGTCTTGCAGAAATTCTTCCCGACTTCACTGTATAGCCATGAAGTTCTGATGATGATGTGTCTGCATTTTGAAGCAAGAATGCTCTGTTCTCCTGCCAATTTTGTGCGGCCGTATGTACCTGTAGGATTGGTCGGCTCATCTTCGCTGCAAGGAGTGTTGTTCTTGTTACCGCCAAAGACGTAATCGGTTGATATGTGAATCAGTATACCTCCTTTATCAGCCATGATGGATGCCATGTTTTCTACGGCGGCATGGTTCAGAATGTCGGCAGTCTTCTCATCGGTCTCGGCTTGGTCCACGTTGACATAGGCGGCACAGTTGATGATGCAGTCTATCTGATGGGAGTGGGCAAACTGTTGTACGTCAGTATATTGGGCTATATCCAACTCGTCGACATCAGTATAAAAGTAGTTGTGACGAGATTGTTTGCTACAACGTCGTATATGGCTTCCTAACTGCCCGTTTGAACCTGTTACAAGAATGTTCACGATATTGCTTTCAGACAAATGGTGTTATAAAATCTTTCAAGAAAGGATGGTGTTTGTCTTTTTCGGACAGAAGTATCTTATCGGCGGGTATGCTCCAATCGATATTAAGGTCAGGGTCATCCCATGCGATAGCACCCTCACTCTGGGGGGCGTAGAATTCGTCACACTTGTATTGGAAGATGGCCTCTTCACTGATAACGGAGAATCCATGAGCGAACCCCTTCCCCATGAAGAATTGGAGATGATTTTCTTGCGATAGCTCTACGGATACATGTTGACCGTAGGTAGGAGACCCTTTTCGGATATCAACGGCCACATCGCGTACTCTCCCTTTCACTACACGTACTAATTTGCTTTGGGCGTAAGGGGGGCACTGAAAATGTAAGCCACGAAGGACACCATAGTGAGACAACGACTCGTTGTCTTGGACAAAATGGATATTCAGACCTGTCTGTTCGGCAAAATCACGAGCATTGAAACTTTCGAAGAAATATCCCCTCGCATCGCCGAAAACGCGGGGCTGGATGATAAATACACCGTCAATATTTGTTCTGATGATTTCCATTATTGTATGAGGTCACTCTTTTATGAGGTTCAGTAGATATTGCCCGTATTGGTTCTTGCTCATGGGCATAGCTATTCGGCGAAGATCGTCGGCAGTAATCCATCCTTTTTCATAGGCGATACTTTCGAGACAAGCCACCTTCAAACCTTGGCGTTTCTCTATCACTTCGATAAAGGTGGACGCTTCGGCCAAGGAATCGTGAGTTCCGGTATCAAGCCATGCAAACCCGCGACCGAGAAGTTGCACTTTTAGTTGGCCGTCATTCAGGAACTGCTGGTTAACGGAGGTTATCTCTAATTCTCCTCTTGCAGATGGTTTGATGCCCTTTGCAATGGAGACGACCTTGTTTGGGTAAAAATAGAGTCCTACCACAGCATAGTTGGATTTTGGTTGCTTAGGTTTCTCCTCAATGGAAAGGACATTGCCGTTGCTGTCGAATTCTGCAACTCCGTATCGCTCCGGGTCGGCGACCCAGTAGCCGAATACCGTGGCTTTGTTGTCCTGTTCGGCGGCAGCCACAGCATCGCGCAGTAGTTTGCCAAACCCGTTTCCTTGAAAGATATTATCACCCAGAACCAAACAAACAGAGTCATTGCTAATGAATTCTTCACCAATCAGAAATGCTTGGGCTAATCCATCGGGGGAGGGCTGTTCGGCATAGCTGAAATGTACACCATAATCCGATCCGTCACCTAAAAGCCTTTGGAAACCAGGCAGGTCGTATGGAGTAGAAATGATTAGGATATCACGGATTCCGGCAAGCATAAGTGCAGAGATGGGGTAGTAGACCATCGGTTTGTCGTAGATGGGGAGAAGCTGTTTGCTCACTCCCTTAGTAATGGGATACAGGCGGGTACCAGACCCGCCTGCTAAAACTATTCCCTTCATATAATCTCGTTATTTATATGAAACATCTTATGTTAAGAGTCCTTTTTCTTTTTGTCGCTACTCTCGCCTTCTCCATAGCCGTAGCCATAACCATAGCCGTAACCATAGCCATAGCCGTAACCATAGCCGTAGCCGTAACCATAGCCATAGCCGTAGCCATAACCATAGCCGCCATAACGACGCTTGATAATGGGAACGTCGGTCATAATGATGGCCATGTTCTTGAATTTGTTCTTGTCACTCAGTTCTTGGATGAACGGGAACGAACTCTTGTTCAGGTAGCCGACACGCATAATATATGTGGTGAGATCTGCGCAATGATTGATGATGGATGCATCGGCAACAATCTGTGCAGGAGTGGAGTCAAGGATGATGTAGTCATAATTGTTTCTCAAGTAGGCTACAAGGTTCTCCATCTTGTTGTCGAGAAGCAACTGAGTGGCGTTTGGCGGAGTCTTTTCGCATACGATATAGTCAAGGCAGGGTGACGTTTCGCTGTGCATGATAATCTTTGTGAAATCATCCTCTTTACCCAGCATATAGTGAATCAGGCCGATGCGGTTGTGACGGTCAATCGTCTTTGAAAGGCTGCGTTTACGGAGGTCACAGTCAACAAGGATAGTCTTTTTGCCGAGATAAGCCAGAGACAATGCCAGGTTCAAGGCGACAAACGATTTACCTTCACCCGGTATTGTGGATACGGTCTGAATGACTTTCTGGTTATCCTTCAAGAAGAATGGGATATTTGAGTGTAGTATTCGGAATGCTTCCGTTACAACGTCTGTACCATTGGCTGTTACTATAATTTCGTCGTTGGCACGGCCTTCTGGTTTCTGCGGTATTTCGCCTAGGATTGGGATAGTCATGGCTTTCTCAATATCCATCTTGGATCTTAATTTGATATTGAAGAAGCTGATGAAGAACATGACCAAGGCAGGAATAGCGACACCACAAATCAGACCCACAAGGATATGCATTGACAGGTGAGGCCCTAAATTGGAACGTACTGCAGGCTCAACAACCTTTGCGTTGGCCACCGTGATGGCAAGATTCATAGCATTTTCCTCACGTTTGCTTAACAGATAGAGGAAAAGTTCCTCCTTGATTTTCTGTTGACGTGATACCTCTTCGACAGCCTTTGTCTGGGTCGGCATAGCGTAAATCTGACCCTGAACACGGGACTCTTGGGTACGTGCACTGCGGAGTTTGATGTTTACAGTGGTAATCAAGTTGTCGATGGCAGCCAAAATTGCGTTCCTATTCGACTCCATCAGTCGCATAGTCTCCTTAACTTGTGGGTTATTTGGACCAGCGGTTTTCATCATCTTCTTATACTGAAGCAATTGCGAATTGTACTGGCTAATCATGCTCTGTACGCCAGCATTTGCAATGCCCACATTGCCGGGTAGAAGCTCCTCACGATTGGCGGGGTCTGTCATGTAGGATTTGATGGAGTTGATAAGATTCAACTCTGTCTCCAAATCCATGACTTCGTCGGAATAACGAGTACCAGTTTGCTGTAACATACCGGATGCGCTCGAGAGGTCGGCAAGACGTGAACTCTTTTTTAGCTGTTCAACCTGAGAATCGACATCTTGAAGTTCGCCAGAAATCAGAGATATTCGCTCGGAAACAAATTGTTCTGTCTTCTCAGCGATTAACGTCTTGTCGTTGATTCCGTCATCATTGTATACATCGACCCAGGTATTAGTGACCTCTCTAGCTCTCTGTTCGTTATTATCGCTGTAGACTAAAGCCAAAATAGAGGCATTCTTATTAATCTTGCTCACTGACAAATGGCGAACCAACTGGTATGCCATCGATCGGGCAGGGCATATCTCCAAAACATATGTTACTTTGTAGTCCTTATTGGAGAAATAAAGTGTCTTGTCGATAGAAAAGGATACATATTTATTAGCGGAAACAGGATCGGTATAATAAGCGGTTCCTTTCTTCTTCGCTGCTCCTCCACTTACGCTTTTGATAACATAATTATATCGGCTCATGTCAATGGGCGTCACTTCCACTATAATACTTACCTCTTTGAGATCGGTATTATGCGTGTAAGCCTTCATTTCAAGAGGACGGTCTTTGTAATACGAAATCTTGGTAAAAAGCCCTTTTCTGTCGCACATGTTGTTCAGGTTCAGCCGAGTGACAACATTCTGTGCTAATGGAGAAGACTTTAATATATAGATTTCGTTGTCCAAAGAATGTGAACCGAAGTCCTCGCCAGCATTGCTGAGGATGGCATCCATGTTTCTATAGCCATTCCTCTTTTCTGCCTGTTCGCGCAACATGATGGTTGACCTATATTCATATTCTTTAGGCTTGGTTTTGAAGATGACACCGGCAATCACCAAACAGATGAATATTGATAGGGCAAACCAGTACCAGTTGTTAATTGCAATAAATACTATATCTCTTATAGAGATAGTGCTTTCCGAATCCTGTTGGCTGTTCGTTTGAGGATTAGGCGCAATTTGTGTTTGTTGCAGGTTCTCCATGATTATTGTATTTTGATTTTGTTACAGTAATAGGCAATCAGATTATTTCAGATAACGTTGAGAAAGGATGTAGTAGTAGAATGCAGATGTAAGAACAGAGATTATGGATATTCCGCTGGAGATGTATGTCATAATCATAGGATCTCTGTCGGCATTCCTTTTCTTGCGCATATTAGGCTCAACGTAGATTACATCATTCTGGTGCAGATAGTAATAGGGAGAATCGAAGACTGTTTGTGAAGAGAGGTCAATCTCGCCAATGGTACGAAGACCATTTTCCTCACGGATAATGGTTACGTTATGGCGCTGGCCGTAGATAGTGAGATCCCCCACCATACTCAGAGCCTCGAAAATTGTCAAGCGCTCACCCGAAACGACTAATTGTCCTGGACGAACTACATCCCCTAACACACAAACCTTGAAATTCATCAGTTTAACTGTGACAATAGGATCCGTGATATGGCCTTCGCTGATGAGTTTGCTCTCGATAAGTGATGCCAATTCGTTGTGAGTGAGACCGACTACATGGAGCTTCCCTAAAAATGGGAAAATGATGTCACCGTCATGGTTTACAAGGTAGCCAGTGACACCAGAGCTACCCGGATTCATCACATGCCCTTGGGAGATGATAATCTTGTTTGTCTCCTGATTGAACTGAATTGTT
>JAEEGJ010020417.1_pt1 | contig 14419 bp, 7 predicted proteins | sample 8958761 | NCBI WGS metagenome assembly JAEEGJ01 (sample SAMN16246546, study PRJNA631951) | gut metagenome | biome: gut microbiome; feature: rumen; material: RS-attached | host: Bos | place: Iran: Karaj | collected 2018-10 | reverse complement strand
GTCGGCCAGTTGAGGATCCTTACTGTTGACGACGATAGAGACCTTATCATCAGGACGCAGGCGGATGTCGAGTGCCTGCATCACCTGTTCAGATTGTCCGTTGCCGAGATCGTTGAAATACGCCACGTTGGGCGCGCCACAGCTGCTCAGTATCAATGCAAGCAGCCCCACAATAATCAGATGATTTTTTCTCATATACTTAATGGTTCTTTCTTTCAGTCATTCAGAAATCACTTTTCGGGGACAAAGGTACTAATTTGAATCGAAACATCCAAATAATCCTCCAAATTTCTGCTAATCTTTTTATTAATCTTACTATGTAAGAAGTAATCGGCGAAACGAATGGAATGAGTATCTGTGCCGCAAAGGTTATACATCCCACGCTTGAGCAGCATCTCTGCCTTTTTCTGCACATCAGGTCCATAGGCACCCACAAGCGACGGGACGTTCAGCTGAAACAGCATGCCGCGCTCCTTCCAATGGCGGTAGTCGCCGATGTCCATATACTGGTAGCGCTCAGGATGAGCGAGGATGGGCGTGTAAGCACGTTCTTTCATCTTGTCGATGATGTGCTCCATATCCATTGGCGGATTGAAGTACGATGTCTCCACCAACAGTTGACGGCTACCACTAGGACCAAGGGGAAGCACATCGTCTTTCTCAATGCGCTCCAGAAAGAGGTTGTCGAGCATGTGCTCTGCTGCAAGACGAAGGACGATAGGGCCCTTGTAGGCTGCAGAGAGATCGTCAAAGCGCTGGCGAAGGGCAGCGGTGGTATTGGGAATATCTTCCATGATATGCGGCGTGAGCCAAATCTCCTTCACGCCATATTCCTCCCACAAGTTCAGTAGCTGCAGCGTCTCCCGCAGCTCCTTCACTCCGTCATCAACGCCAGGCAACAGATGACAGTGGTAGTCTGTAAATCCCGACAGCATCCCGCTGTCAAGCACCGTTGTCTTTTTATTAAACATCATCACTTTATAACGTTATATCCACCACTTCAGAATGGGTACTGATGTTCAAAAGTCATCCTTTTCTAAGTCTATTTTTTCAGGCTGCAAAGGTACTATCTTTTTCTTAAATAGCCAAACAAATACACCATTATTTTATGAAACGGGTGGAATGCTAGAATAAATCACATAGAAGTTAGTGGCTTCTATATCAAGGGGCTTAAGCAATGGGAAAATGAAAATTGTTAAGAAAATTGGTCAAAAATAGCCCCATCGAAAAAGTGCAATCTAGAAGAGAATGACGATGAAAATAACATAGTCGACAGCTCGTCGCCAGTAAAGTTAAGGTTCAAAAGCGGTTTTCACTTGGCTAGAAGGCAGTTTTCGCCTGGCCGGAAAGGCACTTTGGTGTGCAAAGTAAGCGACGAAGCATAGCATCCTCCGTAACTTTCGTGATCAAAGTGGCCGACGAGCGAGACCAAAGTGGCTACCTTTAAATCAGCAAAAATTACTACTCCCACAACAGACTCATTTTCAGTGAATTACAACTATGCCCAAAACTCGCTCAAATTCGGCCAAAGGATCTGTTGCTCAGAATTTTCAAAATATGAGAGGGCATTTGTCAAGTAAAAAGAAAGAGTCCAACGATGTTACTCATTGAACTCTCAGCGGAGAGTGAGGCTCCTTTGGCGGAAGGTGAGGGATAATGAAATCCGCTCTCCAACATATTGAATTTCAGCCGCTTATATATTGTCCTTGAACACGTTCTACCATAGTGGTAAAACAATGGTAAAACATTTTAAGTCTTTAATTTGTTATTCATAACGTTTTGATTTTTAATTAATTACAAATAAATTTGTAAAAAGCAAAACATCTTAGCTCATTTATGAGTGCTGGCATGGCCATATCAATTCTCTTATTGCATATAATGGGAATATGCGGACATGTCTGACTGATTCATCAGTCTTGCCATTCAGACGGGTCTGCTCATGTTCGGCAGAGTCCAAGCATGCTTCTTGCGCCCCGTTCTTGCTCTGGCAAGCGTCTTCTTTCGTCGCCGAGCGGTCATCGATATAGTCGTACTCGCCGAAATTCTCCAAAGAGCAGCGAATGGCCTGCGTGAGTTTCCTCTCGCGCATATACGCCCAGAGGCTTTTCATGCCCCCTTGAACGCCAGCCTTCACTTCGACCGGCAGTATTTGCGTCTCATTTGGCAATACATAATCCACTTCGGCTGTAGCATTCTTGGCCTGACGCTGCCAATAGAACAGCTCATATTGGAGATTCGGCGTGCGATAGTGGAGTAATTCAAGCCCTGCCAGCATCTCGGCCATAGGACCTTTGTTCACCAGGTCGGCTGCTGTAGCTGTGAGGATGTGTGTCGTCAACTCCCTTATGTTGCCCATCGCCATATTCAGCAGTCTCAGCATCAGACCAGTATCCAACAACAGCATCTTGCGAATACCGTCATCCCTTCCATCACCCAATGGCAAGCCGTTGGAATTCGTATGGGTGACGGGGAAGATGATATTGGCCTTGATGAGCAGTTCAAGGGCTTTCTTCACCTCGGCCGTCTTGTACTCACCGGGTACCTGAGAATACATGAATTTCTTAGTGGCCTGTTGGGCAGCGCTCCTCATGGTCATCCTCAGTAGTTGTTGGTCTACTTTTTTCTTGTATTTGGGGAAGTCGGCTTCATAACCGGTTATAATATCGTCTTGTACCTCCTGGCACTGCAGGTAGTCGTGCGTCTCCACCCACTTTACCACTGCCTCCGGCATTCCGCCCACAAGCATGAATGTTCGCAGCAGACTTGTCAGCTTGTCGTGCAGCGGCATTGGCAACGGAGATGACGGTGACGCCTGGTTGCGGGCTTCCATTAGGAGCTTTTCATCGTTGGCTAGCAGGAACTCGTCAAAAGTCATGGGGTACATATACATCGAATGGATTCTGCCCACACCGAACGTCGGTATGTCGTCTAATACGAACTCCAGGAGTGAACCAGCAGCAACGACATGCAACTCGGGCATATCTTCCTTGAAGTATCTCAAGGCCATGATGGCCTCTTGGCAATCCTGAATCTCGTCGATAAACAAGAGCGTCTGCCCGGGAATGATGGGTGTGCCATGTATGGCAGCCATCTGAGGCACAATACGCTTCACGTCGAGATTGGACTGGAATAGGACCTTATACTCAGACTGTTTCTCCAAGTTGATTTCGACGAAGTATTTGAACTGCTCGCCCAGATGTCTGACGGCAGTAGATTTCCCCACCTGTCGGGCACCTCGCAGCAACACGGGTTTATGACTGGGACGTGCCGCCCACTCGCTAAGAAACTGGTCAATGATTCGTTCGTAATACATCTCTTGAGCGTATTCGGATTGTTAAATTCGACCGCAAAGATACAAAAATCAAATTATCCAAACAAATAATCTCAGTTAAAAATAAATAAACCCAAACAAATAATTCTTTTTGAATCGAAAAATCCCAATGATATACATCAGGTACAATCACTAATGTGTGACCTCAACTGAAAAAGGTTGTCACTTTTTGGAGAGTTAAACTTAACTGGTTATTACTATAATTACTATCTCACTAAAAGTGTTTACCTATTCTGATTCTTATAACGATATTAGTTGCCAGTTAGACCATATAGGTTGTCTGTCGTCGGCCTTGGCACCGCTCAGTTTGCTGCCTTCTATGTTGAGCACGTCGCTCTGGTTTCGTTGAGCTTTGAGTCGGTACTCCACCCGTGGAGGATAGCCGTAGCAGTCCTGCTCCTCAATGAGTTTGTCATCGGCTGACTGCCTCAGACGGTCGGAGAGCACCTTCTCGCTGATACCCTTTACAGCCGACAGCATATCCTTGAACCGTGTCTGCCCACAGAGGATGGCAGTCAGAATCTCCATGTTCCACTTGGCTCACAATACGTCCATCGTGTCACCAATGGAAGTCACCTCCCGGCACAGTACGGAGGTGTCCTTCTGCTGAATGCTGCTCAATATGCTATCAAGTTCATTGTTCATATCTCAAAACATTTGTGATAAAACTATTGCAGAGTCTTCAAACGTATTAGGGCCTCCATATAATAATAGTCGGCGTAGACGATGCTGGCATCAATTTCTGACTCTGCAGGGAGATTGCCCGTGGAGTGCATCAGGAAGGATACATTGCTGTTGCGGCTCTGGTAGCTATCTGTGCTGATGTCGCGCAACATTGAAATGGCCGCTTCACGGTAGTATTGACCTTTCTCCTTGTCGACATATTGGCAGAGTTCGAGCAAGGCGGAGGCTGTGACGCAGGCAGCAGAAGCATCTTTTGGCGCATCACTGCGAGGGTCGTCCATATCCCATCGGGGAACCCAGTCGTTGCTTGTCTGGTTGAGGCGTTTCAAGTAGATGTCAGCAACTTTTTGGGCGAAGACGAGAAATCGGGTATCTCGGGTGTAACGGTAAACCATCGTGTAACCATAGATGGCCCATGCCTGGCCCCGACTCCACATTGATTGATCATTGTAGCCTTGGTGCGTAACACCCTTGATGAACTGTCCCGTGAGGGTGTCATAGACCGCCACATGATAGCAGCTGCCATCCTTGCGGAAGTGGTTCTTCATCGTCGTTTCGGCATGACGCGTGGCCAATTCTTTCAATTGTTGCCCACCGCCATTCTCTGCCGCCCAATAGATCAGTTCCAGATTCATCATATTGTCCATAATGGTGTTGTGGCCACCATAGTCCTTCACGTGGCGAGGCCAACTGAGCATGGTTCCCACCTTATCATCAAACAAGGTTGCCAAGGAGTCTGCGGCTTCAAGGGCGAGTTGCCTGTAGCGCTGGTCGTGGGTTTGTTCATATCCCTGCAGCAACGAGTTGATGGTGATAAATCCGAGATCGTGGTCGAACACAGGCTGTCTGATGATGGGTGTGATGGCATCGGTGTAGCCAGCAGCTGCTTTCATCACCGCTTCGCTGTGGTTGTAGCCGTATGTCATCCAAAGGATGCCTGGCCAGAAACCAGAGCACCATTCTTCGGCCTTGGCCTTGCGGAGATTCCAAGTCCGCCCATCAGCAAGTATGTTTCTTGGCATCATTGTGAAGTCGTATGGACGCAAGGTTTCCAATGCGCGATCCACTTGGCTGCTGCAGTATGACAATTGCTGGTTGGCATGAAACTGTGCAATATCCCTGGTGAACACCACCCCACTGACGTGATTGCCTACATACATGGGCACGTAGTCGGCAGTGGCATACCATCGGGGCTTGCCGGGCATGTCGTCATAGATGGGCTGCCCATTGATTTTCAGTCTTTCAAAGGTCACATTGCGCACACTATGGTCCGCATCGTAACCATTGACAATCGAGAGGTTAGGTCTTTCGCCGTCATATCTCACATTCCTGAACGTCACATCCTGCACCCCTCGTCCTGGAGCTGTGCAGTACTTCTGGTTGTAGCCCACCTTCACCTGCGCGATACAGCCATCCTCAATCTGTTCGATACGGATGTTGTCGAAGAGCACATCGCGCACCAGGTTGCCGTCGCCGCAATTGATGGCCAGGCATCCCTGATAGTCCACTTGCGGTTCGGCTTGCCCGAGGATGTCGATGTTCTCATAGACAAGATGCTCGATGGTGTCGCCCACCTCGGGGTTGCCATGTATACCGATGAAGATGGGGTGAGCCACATCTGCCCAAAGGATGGAGTTACTCATCCGCACATTGCGTGTCGAACCAGAGAATCCCTTTCGGGTGGCGTATGCGGTTGTGCAATCATCACTGTTACGACAAAAGACACGGTCGTAAAGGACATTCGAGGAAGCAAACACATTCAGCCCGTCGCCCCAGCCGGGATGTGAGATGCTGCGTATGTCACGTAGTGTGACGTCGGTACTTCCCCCCACGGGACAAGTGTTGAGTGTCATACCTTCCACCAGCACGTTCTTCGAGCGATGCACATGGCAGCCCTCATACCCTCGTGGCGGACGGGCGATGCCTCGCCCCACTATGCTCACATTCGCGGCATCGTTGATGGCAAAGGTGCCTGTGAAGTAAGAACCTCCTGCCAGATAAACCGTAGTGTTTGACTCGACAAATAGAGTATCCTGCTCGTCGTAGAATCCTGGAGCATAGTACTTGAACTCTCGTCCGTTGCGCTTAGCCTCGCGTTCTGCCTCTTCCTTGCTCACTGGTGGTTTTGATGTGAACACCAAAAGATTGTTGGTGATGTCGCCATCCAGCTCCACGCTGACATTTTCGGGTTGGAAAAGCAGGAACTGCACCGTTGTGTCGTTGAGCACCCTGGCCATTGTTCCACGATAGTGGGGATGGATGCGTGCCGAGCTGAAATTCCTGTTCTTGCTGACAACCTTCACGAACACATCCCCCGTGAAGTCGAACATGCAGTAGGATATTTCACTGACCGCGTGTTTGCCACCGCCCACCGATGCATTCACTTTGGCCATATAGGTGTCAACCTTCGTCCATTCCTTTCGGCCACGCGGCTGGACAAAGACGTCGTAGTCGTGCTTCAGGGGAGCGCCATTGGGGGCAGGATAGGTGAACACCTGATGCAGCTTCTCCCCCTCTTTCACCCGTGGTGCCTGCACTTCACGGCTTCCGCCTTTCTTTTCAGCCTTGGCTTGCAGCGCGAGCACTTTCTCGGTATATGGCATGCTCAACCCTTTCTCTTTCACATAGTGGTTGTAAGGCTTTTGATAGATATCCCATAGCTTTCCGCGCCCCATTGCGCCCGGTTCTGTCCAGTCACAGTATAGGCCGGTCAGGTCTTTCCACGTCTTGAAAGGCACATCGTAGCCCAAGTTGTAGCGGGCAGCATACTCAAAGCCCTTCATCAGCCTGTTGTCGAGCGCTCCCCATAGGTCATCGCCCTGCATCCAGGCCATCTCGCAGACGTCTGCCATCGCCTCCAACCCCAGCTGCACATGCCCTTGGTCGCGTCCTGTCTCCTGGCACTGTCCCGTCGCGCTGATATAACAGGGCAGTGAGCCATTGTCGTAACCCCTGAAATAGTAGTCGATGGCAGCCCGATACATGGCGGTGTCACCCATGCAGATGGCGGCCGCCATACGGAAGCGGTTCACAATGGCTCCCCAGTTGCCGTTGGCGTAAGGGCTGTCTTGCTCGAACCGGTCCATCGTGGGCACCATTGCCCGCCTCAGCATTGCGTCCCAGGCTTTTGTGTCACAGTCCATGGTGGAGCGTCCTTGTTCTTTTTCCGATTTGACAATCATCATTGCCCTGCACAACCAGTAGCCTTGAATCAGACACAATGGTGCATCATGCCCGTCCAGTCGTTGCAGTCTTTCGGCGTATGCATTGATAATGCGTGCTGCATCTTCGCAGTTGCCGACTTTCGCAAAATCCCAGGCAGCTTTCATGTCGCGCTCGCTGCCTTGTTTCGAAGCAGCATACTGTCCGTCTCGGGCCACCACCTCGTAGGGCCCCGACAGCTTGTATTCAGTCTGAGCCATCGCTATAAGCGAGGTGGAGAAGAGAAACAAAAATGATAGTACAATCTTCATCTGGCAATATGTTTTTTCCCGTTTCTAAGGTAGATTCCCTTTGTCGGAACGCCACTCAGCCGCCGGCCTTGGAGGTCGTATATGGCATTTGGTCTATAAGATGTCCTTCTGAAGTCCAATGCTTCCTCTTGCAGGTCTTCTATACCTGACAGCATATTGCCATGATATGTCAGCGTGACATTATCCCAAACGAGCCACGTTGTGCCTGTGGCTGGCTCTTTGATGCCGATGGTGAGCGCACCGTCGGTGACTTCGACCATAAGCGACAGACGTCCGTATGAAGCATTGGCCGACATCTTGTTGCGCTCAGCATCGAAGTTGCTGCCCTTGCAACTTTGCGTGACAACAGCCCTTTCTGTCTCGGTGCCAGAGGATGCATAGAGGAACCCCGTATTGTTGCCTTCACCGTTTGCCATCTGGCAAGCCACGCTGTAACGGCCACTTGGCAAGCCATTGATGGTTTGCGAGAAGTCGAAATCGGAACTATGCCACACCTCTACGGCACCATTGAACCGTTGGTTGCCCCATGTGCCATTCATATTCCATCCAAATCCATTGCCCGTAAATTGTGGATTGACGACGAACGGCGTGGCGCTCACGGGTGCCTCCTCACTCGCATTCACCAAGCATTGCTGATGGAAAAGAGCTTTGCTGATAGCGAAGATTTGCAGATGGCCGATGTCGTCGCCCTTCTTGTTCAGTGCCATCTCCTCGCCGTCCTTATATCCATGGGCGGGTGTCCACAGTCCGAGCCAGTTGCCTGGGTAGGTGCCGTTCTCAACCGTCCATGTCGCATCAGCGTAGCTCATGAGCAGCCTTGCCCATGATATGGGATATGGCTGGTCGTGGGTGCGCAGGTTGTGGGGCGCATTCATCTCCGTCTGTAGCAGTAGGCCATCATAGTCGATGTTGCGCAGGCAGAAACCGCCGTCAAAGGGTTCGAAAGTGAAAACCTTCGAGAGGTCGGAGAGCGGGTCGGCGGGCGTCTGATAGAACAGGGCCTTGTTGCCGTTCAAAGGAGCGTTGGCGAGACCAATGAGCAGATCGGCATCATCGCTGGCCAAAACAAAGTAGTGGTCATCGGAGAGCTGCACCAAATAGTCGGCGGAAGTGACGAGCTGATAACCCTTGTCTGTCGTCAGCAGATTATAATAGGTGTAATCCGAAGCCTTCACATGTATGATGTAGGAGTAGCTGTCTCCCTGGTAGGTGGCCGTCACTTCGGTCTCGTCCTGCACATGGTCAAGAATGAGCGTATTACCTTTTGTGCCATCACTCCACACGATGCCGTCACTATCCATATAGGAAGGGATGACCAGCCGGAGCGTGACGCTGCTTCCAGAGAGAACTTCAATCTCCGAGCCTTCGGTATCATTGATGGTCTGCATGGCCGGCACAACATTCAGGTGGAACACACTCTCGCTGACAGCTCCGCTCTGGTTGGCATACTGGCAGGTGTAGGTGCGGCTGCTGGTGATGGTGGGGATGGTGATGGCACTGTTCTTTTGCCCATTGTCCCACAGGTAGTCGTCAGTCCAGCCAGTGGCGGCACCGGCATATAGTATGACACTGGTACCCTCCAGGACAGTCTTCTCGGTGCTCCTTTCGATGACGCCCTCGACGGTGATTTCATTGGTCATCACGTCTGCGGGGGCATCACCACACACGGCAATGGCGAAAGCCTGCTGGCTCACGGTTCCGTTTGCAGCGGTGTAGCTCACACGATAGATATAGCTATGGTCGGCCCTGACGGTTATCTCCCGTGTGGTCTCGCCTGTGTTCCACAGCCACTGTCCTGTGTCGGTCACTCCCTCAGGCAACTGCGGCTGAAGGGTGATTTCGCTGCCATCGGCGGGTATTCCCTTAGAGGGGCACACGCTGTAGTTGTATTTCAGTCCTCCCAGGTTGGTCTGGTTAACGTATGTCACACCTTTATAAATAATGTTGCCCGAGAGCGGGGTGATACCTTCTTCGGCACAGGCAGCTGGCCGCCAACTGGTGAGCGTGGAGAACCCCAGGTGGTCGAAGCCACCGCTGTTCTGACTGTAATTGCCGCCACCCCCATCAGGACAGATTTTGGCACTGGCTGCTTCGGAATACTGCATCCTTACACCTCGAAGACCCTCATAGTAGCCAATAAGACGATCCCAGTAGGGACGGTATTCACCCGCACCGCCAGTGTTCACTCCTGTCATAAGCCATCCTGCACCCATCGTGCCGCGGCAGTCGGCATAGTTGTAGTTTTTCCATGGCAGGGAGCCTGCATCCACGCCTCCGAAGTTGGAAGCCGCTACGAACTCAGCGCCAGCGGCGATACGGTCGTCCATATAGGCAAAGAGATCATCGCCCTGGTTGAGCCCCACCTGGCAGAGGTCAACGGCCAGTCCGAGCGCCATCAGCGAATGTCCCTGGTCACGGCCGCTCTCCTGCATCTGTCCGAGATAGCCGAAAGGCCCTCGCTCGTCGGGCAGCACCACGGGAACAAGATTACCGATGAACTCGTTGCAGCCATCATTCAATATGACACTTTGACTGGAATGGTCTTTATAGGTGCCTACATGGTCGTATTTATAGAAGCTGACACCCTGATTGTACATGTGTACGTCGTCACACAGAATACCGATTGACATCACACAAAGGGCATTGCACAGTCCCCAGTTGCTCCAGTAGTGGCCGGGGCGCTGGCCAAGGTTGGAATAGCGGGCGTTGAGCCACGTGTCATGGCGGCGGCGAAGGAAATCGATGGCGGGGTTGTAAAACACACGTACCATCCATTGCCTGAACGTCTCGAAATCCTCTCGGCTCCAACCGTCGTAGTCGCGCATCAGCTCTGCAGCGTTTGCCCACTCGTGACCATAGATGCCTGCGGCAAGCGATACGTTCGTGTCACCTCCAAGACCTTTGCACTCCCGGGCCCACTGCATCATAATCCTGACCGCTGCATCGGCATTGGCCCGAGTCCCGCCAATCTTCCAACGCAACGCATTCTGAAAGGCCATGGCAGCCCCACGTGCACAGTTCATATAGTTCTGACCACCGCTGCCACCACGAACGACAGTCTCCGTGGGCCAAGTGGCAATGCCCGAACTGCTGTATTCGTTGGCACAGAGGATTTCCCAAGCCCGTTTGATGCGTGTGTCGCCACTGGCCAACAATTGCCTGGCACGGTCGATGTCCTGTTGTGACACAACACCTCCGGGATGCACGAAGCCATGGTCGGCTGTTGCTCCAAATACTTGCTTGGCAGTATAGTTGATGGTTGATTTGGCTTTTGCGAGCAGCGATGAGAGTGTCTTGACATGTTCGTCGATGAGCGTCTGCGAGGCACGGCGGGCTTGCAACTCCATCTGGCAGATGTGAACCTCGTCTTTCAGCTCAGCCACTGCATTAGGGGCATAATTGTCACCTGCAGAAGCTATGAAGGCCAGACAATCGCCAACCTTAGCCTCTAACGATGTGAAATCACCCGGCGTACCATATTTGTATTCCTCTTCCAGCGACTGTGCCTCGGCAGCAAGTTGGCGGGCAGCATCATCGCTGACACACGCATCGTAAATCCTGAAGTCGGCGACCTGTGTCTGCTTCAGGTAGTTGTCACCAGAGAACGGCGGACGGCCTATCCAGTTGTATGATGGCACAGCTGTGAAAGTGGTGCTGAGCACAGGCATCTGCGTATTGGTCTGCACACGCTTTCCATCGATGAACAATTCTCCTCGCTGACCCTTCTGGCGATAGAGCACATGCACCCATCTGCCTTTGGGCGAGGCGCTGCCTATCTCCATTCCGGTTTCATGGTTGTACCCACCTGTCGAGGTGGCCATTCGCTGTGCGTTCAGGCGATATGCCGTATAGGGTGAAGCATTGGCTGTGTTGGCTGATGACTGGGAGAAACACCAGAGGAAATAGCCCTGGCCTGAGAGTGAAGCCGACGCGTCCACACGATAGCACACCGAAACCGTGAAGTCCTGCAACTCCTTTACAATGGCGCCTGCGTTGCGCGTCATGTCCAGATAGCCTGTGGCATTACCTAAGTCGAGAATGTGATACTGTCCCACCTCTATTACCTTGGCAGCACCTTTCAGACTGGCTGTCACACCCGAAACATCGTCTGTCACATTTGTCCCCGACACGTTCGAGAAATCGAAATGAATTCTCAGATTCTCCGATGGAAGATTGTCACTCTGTGCAGAGTGTGCATTCCCCGGCCAGGCAGTCAGTCCGACAAGGAGCAGCTGCACCAATAACCTTTCTTTCATAATCAGCTAATAATCAAAAAAAGAGAATAAAAAAATTGTAACATTGGTGCAAAGGTATGTTTTCTTTTCATATATGACACATTCCTCCCGTCTAAAGGTATGCGTTTCGTTCGTCCAAGTGACCACATAGACAATTCGGACGTATGTTTTAGACAAATCAAGCAGTTGTTTCATCGGTCAAGCCTCCCCATCGGGGGTGGTTGGTGAGGCCTCTCATTGGGGTTCCCGGTACTCTGAAGGGGTGACCCCGAACATCTTTTTGAACTGAGAAGAGAAGTTGCGTGGTGTGACAAAACCAACACGTCCAGCTATTTCATTGATGGTTAGTTGAGTGTCGGCAAGCAATTGGGCGGCCCGTTTCAAACGGACGTTGCGTATGAAGTCAGTAGGTGTGATGCCGAGGATGGTTTGCATCTTTTTATATAGTGAGGCGCGGCTCATGGCAATGTCTCTGGCCAACAGGTCAGCGTTGTATTCTTCGTCATCAATATGAGCCTCGATGGCTTTCAGCATTTGTGACACCATCTTTTCTTCCTCGGCATTGATGGTGATTTTATCGGGGGCGATGTTGGCAGACTCCGCAAACTGGTGGCGGGCTTCCTCACGAAGTTCGAACAAGCGATTGACACGCTGGTCGTTCTCATACTCCATCCTGGCCTTCTTTTTCTTCAAGTAAAAGGCAATGAGCCATCCTCCGATAGCCAAGACGAGGAAGGAGTAAAGCAATTTGGCCCACCATGTAAGCCACCATGGCTGACAGATGACGAATGCCTGTCTTGTCACCGGCCCCCATTCACCTGATGCCGTGGCAGCTTGTACCTCAAAGATATAGTCGCCTGGCGGCAAAGCCTTGTAGCTGGCAATGCACAGTCCGCTTCCGTCGCTGCAAGTGTTCCATTCATGCTCCAGTCCCCCCAAGCGGTAACGGTAGCGGTCGTGGGAAGGGGTGGCATAGTTGAGCGTGGAAAACTGGAACGTAAGGTAATTCTGCATATAGGAGAGCGAATGAGGCAAATTCGTAACATGTTCTCCATTCAGTTCCATTCGTGTGAGCACCACGGTGAGTGGTTTCTCACTGCCTATCAATTCGTCAGGTCGGAAAGCGACTGCCATTCCGCCGCCAATGGCGAATACCAGACGTCCGTCGTCGGTCAGGCACGCCGCCCTGTCCATCATCGATATGGCAGGTATGCCGTCATCAACTCCCAAGTTGACAACTGTTGGGGTGATGCGTGAAACGCCATACGAAGTGCCTGCCCACACATGTCCTTTGTCGTCCAATACCAAGCTGCGTATGCAGTTGTTTGTCATCCCAGTGACACGAAAGACGGATGAGTCAGCCGGGGTGGTTCCGAAGAGTCCGTTCTGTGTTCCTATCCACAGTCTCCCTTCATGGTCTTTGAGCATGCAGTTGTATTTACTGCTGTATCGTTCTATCTCATTGGCATGGGGAAAAGAAGTCAGCGTATCTGTTTTCGTGTTGAGCATGAATATGCCGTTTTGCGTATAGACCACCACCCAGTCCCCGTCCGTATGGCATGCTCCCACCATATAGCGGTATTGGTTCAAGGATGGTAGTTTTTCGTTGAGTGAAATGATAGTTTGTTGTTCCGGCAGGAAGTAGCCCAAGTGGGACAGGCTGTCGCATCGCAACTGTCGTCCGTCAGGCAGTTCCAACACAAAAGTAGTTTGCCCGCTTCGATGGCTTCTGCTGCGTGCCATGCCTATCAGCGGGTCATTGCCAGTGTGGATTTCAGGCTTTGCCCTGTGAGGAGGCTGATAAAAGATACCACTGGAGCGGGTTCCTATCCACAACCCCCCTTGGCGGTCGTTGACGGCAAGGGTTATGTCGCCAATATGGAGAGAGTCGATGATGCTCCTTTGTGTCAGGGTTGGTTGCGGAGTGTTTGCCTTGTCGGAAAGGATGGCTTCCAGCAGATGGTCGTTCAGCCTGCTCGCGGCATTGGTCACAAACAGGCGTTGGCGGGCATCGAAGCAAAATATTCTATAGAAGTCGTGCAGCCATAGCACAGAGTCGCCCTCCCACAACAACCCATACCGGTTAGTGTATCGGGGAAGTTGATATGCCTTGTTTTGGTCACAAGGCACCACGTCAAACTCCCTGCCATTGTAAATACAGAACACCCCTTCGCAGTTGACAAGCATCTGTCCGTTGGGGAGTTCCACTATCTGCTGCACCTCTCCAGTCGGCAACCCGTCGGCCACCGTCCAGTGCCGTTGTCCTCTTATATGATTAGCGCAGACAAACAAGCAAAATAGCATAATAGTTTTTCTCATGTCTGTCTATTTTTAGCATGATTCGTTTTATCGGCTACAAAGGTAATACTTTTCTGCGACTTATACAAAAAAAACAGAAAATACAGGGATTTATTCACTTGATGTATTTGCGGAGCATCCGATTATTGGCCAGCAACCCGACTGGGATTCTTGTACACGACTCTCTTGACAAGCCTAAATGCTTGATTGTCAACGAAAAAGAAGGAAGCCGTTTTGCGACTTCCTTCTTCGTTCAGCGGAGAGTGAGGCTCCTTTGGCGGAAGGTGAGGGATTCAAACCCCCGATACCCGAAAGGGTATACCGGATTTCGAGTCCAGCGCGATCGATCACTCTGCCAACCTTCCTGTTTAGCGGGTGCAAAATTACAACAAAAAAAT
>JAEEGJ010020413.1_pt1 | contig 14420 bp, 10 predicted proteins | sample 8958761 | NCBI WGS metagenome assembly JAEEGJ01 (sample SAMN16246546, study PRJNA631951) | gut metagenome | biome: gut microbiome; feature: rumen; material: RS-attached | host: Bos | place: Iran: Karaj | collected 2018-10 | reverse complement strand
CATCGTGGAGAATCAGAAAAATAACACTACTCACAAATTAAGTGAATTGAAGCAAGGCCTTGCTGCAAATGCGCTGATCTATCTGCCATACGGCTCTACCAGTAGTGATGACAACTATGCCTACAATACGATCGCTCAATACGGTGAGACCCCGATCTTCCGCGGTGCTAGCAATATTGTGCTGACCGACAAGAATCCGTTCTATGCAAAGTATGGTATTCAGGTCGATGCTGCCAAGTATGCTATTTATACCCGTAATTTGACGAAGAGCACCTACACGAAAGAGGATTATGCAACAGTAATCATGCCGTTTACCATCAGGTTCGATGAAGGTGATCCTGGTGTCAAGACTGATCCGGATTATGGCAAGTTTACATTCTTGCAGATGAATACGACTGGAGCCACCAGTGATAGTTACTATAACTACGGTCCAGCAGCATTCTTTAGCAAGACTTCAGATACTCAGGTAGAGGCCAACACTCCGTATGCATTGAAGGTTGAGAACAAGGGCGATTCTGAGGGCAGCTTCACGCTGAGACAGTATGGCTCAAATATCGTTGCTACACCTGCAGCCGCCAAGAGTGGTAACTCTCTCTTCTCGGCAACTGCAATTACATCTACAGGGAATCTGACAGACAAGGACGGTAAAGAAAATTCATATTCATTCAGCCATAAGGGTTCGTTCAGCGGATATAAGATTCCTAAGGAAAGCCCGAAGACTTTCTACTTCGCAAATGGTGGATTCTACTCTTCTGCAGAATTGAATAAGAACTACTCGACAGTGGATCTTCTTCCGTTCCGTGCGGTTTATGAGGTGCTCTCTGGTGGCAGTGCCAAGGTTGGCTTCCTGCACTTCATTGAGGGTGAGAACAACACTACCGGTATCGTTGACATCCAGAAGAAGAACTACTACTCTGGAATTACGACAGGCGATGGCACCATCACCATCACGGCTGATGCCGCAGGCACCTATCGCATCTTCTCTGCCGCAGGCCAGACTGCCAACACAGTTGTCCTGAAGGCTGGTGAGACCCGTACGGTAAATGTTCCTGCCGGAGTTTACCTCGTGAATGGTGTGAAAGTATTGGTTAAGTAATTTTTAAAGAAAGAAGTCTTATGAAAAAGATATATTTAAAACCAATGGTGGAGGTAACGCAACTCCTGACAGATGGGATTATGCAGGATGGTCACTCCAACAATATGCCATCTGCAAAGCAATATGGTTTCTTTGACGATGACGATGTGGATAACATCAAGGAAAATAATCTTTGGGACAACGAATCCTTTGGAGAGTAATCATTCTTGAAGTATAATTGTTGTTATCGGGCAGGGTCACCTGCCCGATACAACATTTTCACTTGTTCGGGCATATTTAGGTTTTAATTGGAGACAAAGAATGTACAGGCTAAGTTCAAATAGTATTTTTGAATGGAAGTGGTTGCTGATCATTGCCCTTGTCTGGAGTGTCGCATCGTGTTCTGACGACGATCCGATAGAGCGCGAGGACGAGCGATGGTATGAGGATGAGGCAACGCTGAGGTCCGACTTTGCTCACGCGCTGGCCGAAGCCCCATGGCCCGACGACTCAAAAGTGTCGAAAAACCTCATGCCCATTAGTGAAGAGAACAAGGACCTTGAGTGGATTACGATTAAGGGCAAGCGGATGGTGTTGGTATGCGCGATGCTGAACCACAGCAATTTGCGTTTCTGGCAGGCTACAGATACCTTCCGTCTGTCGAAACAGACAGGATTATATGTGTCGATACCAGCCGACTGGAAACAGCGCGCCGGCCAGTATGCCCGCTATGACTCCATCGCCTCGCGCTACCGCATGATTCAGATGCTCGGGCTATGGCCCAGTTGTGATTACGACACGATGGTGGAGTTCTATGTGGATGCAGCTTATCTGTTCCGTCCGGCCCATGACCCGTCGATCTCTACGACGACATGCGGAACGGCTTTCCCTCTGTGGGCTGATGAGAACTATACCGTCGGGGAAACAAAGTTCCGTGAGTGGTTTGCTTATCAGAGCAGCGTTGCCTATAGTGGAGAATATGCCTGCCCGTGGACTCAAATGGGTTATACCTATGACTGGCATCATGGTGCCTCACGCGAAGGCCTCTCCGAATATGTTGCCACTTATAACGCACTTGCGTTGATTAAGAAGATACAAGGTTCTTGGACTTTCATCCGCGAGGAAGTAAATCCGTGAATTTCATTTAGTTTATAATCATGACGACTATTGCCAGACAGAAATGTTAAGGCAAAATAGAACAATTTTTATAGTATCAATTATTTAGAAAAAGGTTTCTGGCCGTGAGGCGGGAAACCTTTTTCATTGTTTATAGGGAGCCCCAGTTTAGTTCAAGGTTCAAAGTTCAAGGTTTAAAGTTCAATGCGCAGCAGCGCGTTCAAAGTTCAAGTATTTTGCCCACAGAGGGCGGCGGAGCCGCAGTTCAAAGTTCAAAGTTCAAGGTTCAAAGTCTTTCCTACAGATTTTCACAAATTTTTTATACGCTTCGCGTAGAAATCTATCAAACTACCGCTAACGCGGGAAATCTAACAAACTATCTTTCTGAGATTATAGTCTAATTGTATTATTCTCAATATCAAGTGGTTATAAGGTGTTTATGAAATTACAAGAAATAGAAAATATGTGAAAATCTGTGTTAATCTGTGGGCAACTTTTAAACCGGCAGCTTCGCTGCTTTTGTCAGTGGGCGGTCTTTAAACTTTAAACCTTAAACTTTAAACTTTTTACCCCATAGTCTTACTTCTTTCCTCGTTTTTCTTTTTTCAGTCGGTTGAGGATGAGGCGGTTAGCCTTTGCCAGTTCTTTGTCGTCAAGCTCGGTGATATAGATCTGGGTTGTGAGTGCGTTGGCATGCCCCAATGCACGGGAGATGACGTGTACGCCGACATTGTTCTTGTAGGCGATGCTCGCCCAGGTGTGGCGCGTCATATACGATGAGAGCGGCTTGTTGATGCCCGCCATCTCTGCCAGCATTTTCAGCTGGCGGTTGTAGGTGGTCAGTTTCGAGATGTACTGTCGCTGAATGTCGACCCTGCTGTTCATGTCGATGATGGGAAACACGTAGCGGCTGTCGGGATTGTCGTACTTCCGGATGATCTCTCGTATACACGGCTCCATCGGTACCGTGATCTGATGGCCCGTCTTATGTCGGGCATAGAAGATGGCATCGTCGTCGACCTGGCTCTTGAGCAGCATCGACATGTCGACAAAGGGCATGCCCATGGTGTAGAAACTGAAGAGGAACAGGTCGCGAGTCAGCTGCAATGGCGAGTCCTTTGGCAGCTGCAGACCCTGTACCTTCTGTATCTCCTGCTCCGTGAGACTGCGCTTGCGTGTTTTCGTGTTACCGGTAAACACATTCCTGAATGGATCGCTGGTACTTCTCTTGGCTGATTTGGATACTTTGTGGTAGAGCGATCTGGCGGCACGCATATAACAAGAGATAGTGTTCATGGACAGACCCCGTTTCTTGAGCCATGTCTCATAGTTGCAGACATTGGTGTAGGTGATGTCGCTGAGCAGGATGTCGCTGCCGCCGTTGTACTCTCTCATGGAGCGGAGCATCGTGAGATAGTTGTTTCTGGTCGCAAACGATGCCGCGTTGATATGGCGCTGGGCGGCTCTCCTGAACGTCAGGAGAGGCGTAGCTCTGCCGGCAGACTCTCTCTTGGGGGACCTGCCTCTCCGCTTTTCCTTCTTCTTGTCGTACTGCAAGTTAAAGATTTTCTTAAGACCTTCTATACTCATACCACCATATTTTATAATTGAACCATATTTACTAACACACTCACAAGATCACCTGAAACAGATGACCCGCTTTTATAGTTCAATGATACGATGTGGCGAAGGGATGAGCTGCAATAATTGAGCTCATGAGTCAACAAATACAATAGAGTAACGCGTTTTTAGCAGTAGCTAAAAACCTTAGGATTTTTACTTTGATGTTATAGGTCACCGCAAATAAACAAAAAAAAACTCAACATACAATAGAAAAAGTGTTTTTGTTAAACTTTTTTAACCGATATGTCAGCTCGCATAATAATTACAGATGTTTGGTAAATCTATCCCGAAAAGGCAGTGGGAAGAAATGTTCCGTCTGTTCCGGGATGGTTTTACCAGACACCTGTATGTGAAAATAAAGCAGATTATTAACTCTGAATGATGAACTAGAAGAAACCCTGTTTGCGAAGCGCCTCAAGCAGACCGGCGGAGAGGGCCTCGTTGTCCTTACGGGTGTAGCGGCAGTCGGTAAATACCTGAGCCAGAGTCTCTTTTTGGTTGATGCGGACGAACTCCTGATTCTCGGGCAATTGCTCCTTGGCGGTGTAGTGGGCGTCGATATCGGCAGACGTATAGTCGTGGTACGTCTCATCGTGAATGATGGCAGCCAGCGGCAGGCGGTCGGTGAGTGGCGGTTGCTCATCGGGCCATCCCAACGTGATGGTGGCTACGGGCATGACAAGTCGGGGCAGCTGCAGCGTGTCGATAATCATCTGCGGCATGTAGACGGTCGTTCCCAGATAGCACAAACCCAGACCTTCTTCCTCTGCCAAGTTACAGAAAGTCTGGCAATAGAGCAGGGCGTCGGTGGCTGCATTGATGAACGACAGGAGATTGTCGTAGCCGGGATCGGCCTTGCGGTTCTCGCACCACACGGTAGTGCGACGGAAATCGGCGCAGAACGTCAGTACCACGGGAGCCTGAGTGACCATCGGCTGGTTGAAATGGGCTGGTGCCAGGCGTGCCTTCATCTGCTCATCGCGGGTGATGACCACACTATAGAGTTGCAGGTTGCCCATGGTCTGTGTGCGCTCTGCCTCAGTCAACAATCTGGTTAGCAGCTCGTTGCTCACTTCTCTGTTTGAATATTTTCGGATACTTCTGCGTGTAAGGATAGTTTTCATTTTTGGATAATTTTTTTGTTTGCAAAAATAGTAAACTTTTCCGGTTTGGGAAAGTTTTATGTGAAAAAACTGTGTAAAGTAATTCTTTTTAAGAAAGAATGGCAGCCACTTTAAATGACGAAGTTTCCCGGAAAAAACAAAAATTTCTCATCTTTTCTTTTGTTTTTTGCTCGCTTATCCTTAACTTTGTAGGCAAAATAATATAATCGTACTCATGGAATCTAGAAAAACATATTCTTACGATGAGGCTTTTGCCGCCTCACTGCAGTATTTTGGCGGTGACGAGCTGGCTGCTCGCGTGTGGTTGAACAAATATGCCATGAAAGATTCGTTCGGCAACATCTACGAGTGCTCGCCGGAACAGATGCACTGGCGTATTGCCAACGAGATTGCGCGTGTGGAGCAGAAGTATCCGAACCCGCTGCCGGCCCAGGAGATTTTCAATCTGTTGGACCACTTCAAATATATTGTTCCCGCAGGCAGCCCGATGACAGGAATCGGCAATGACTATCAGGTGGCTTCGCTCTCGAACTGCTTCGTGATCGGCCTTGATGGCGATGCCGACTCGTATGGTGCCATCCTGCGCATCGACGAGGAGCAGGTGCAGCTGATGAAGCGCCGCGGTGGTGTGGGTCACGACCTGAGTCATATCCGTCCGAAAGGCTCGCCCGTGAACAACTCGGCACTCACCTCGACAGGACTGGTGCCGTTTATGGAGCGTTATAGTAATAGTACGCGCGAGGTGGCACAAGACGGTCGCCGCGGAGCGCTGATGCTGAGTGTGAGCATCAAGCATCCCGACTCGGAGGCATTCATCGACGCAAAGATGACCGAGGGCAAGGTGACGGGTGCCAACGTGAGCGTGAAGATTGACGACGAGTTCATGCGCGCCGCCATCGACGACAAACCTTACGTGCAGCAGTTCCCGATCAGCGGAGAGCCCGAGAAGTCGGGAGAAACAGAAATTTTTGTGAAGAAAGAGATCTCTGCCCGCAAACTGTGGGAGAAGATTGTGCACAATGCATGGAAGAGTGCCGAGCCGGGTGTGCTGTTCTGGGACACCATCCTGCGCGAGAGCATCCCCGACTGCTACGCCGATCTGGGCTTCCGCACGGTGAGCACCAACCCATGTGGCGAGATTCCGCTTTGTCCTTACGACTCATGCCGCCTGCTCTGCATCAACCTCTACTCGTATGTGGTGAATCCGTTTACGAAGGATGCGTATTTCGACTATGAGCTGTTCCGCAAGCATGTGGCCATGGCTCAGCGCCTGATGGACGATATCGTGGACCTGGAGCTGGAGAAGATTGACCAGATTATGGACAAGGTGAATGACGACCCGCAGAACCCGGAAGTGAAGGGTGCGGAGTATCACCTGTGGGAGAAGATCAAGAAGAAGAGCGGTATGGGACGCCGCACGGGTGTGGGCATCACAGCCGAAGGCGATATGATTGCCGCTATGGGACTTCGTTACGGCACTCAGGAGGCTACCGAATTCTCGGTGAACGTTCACCGCACATTGGCTTTGTCGGCTTACGGCTCATCGGTGGTAATGGCCAAGGAGCGTGGCGCCTTCGAGGTGTATGACGCCAAGCGCGAGGCCGCTAATCCGTTTGTGCTACGACTGAAGGATGCCGATCCCAAACTGTATGAGGAAATGGTGAAGTACGGCCGCCGCAATATTGCCTGTCTGACTATTGCTCCGACGGGCACCACCTCGCTGATGACTCAGACCACCAGCGGTATCGAGCCGGTATTCATGCCTGTGTATAAGCGCCGTCGTAAGGTGAACCCCGGTGATACCGACGTGCATGTGGACTTTGTGGATGAGGTGGGCGACTCGTTCGAGGAATATATCGTTTACCATCCGAAATTCATTGAGTGGATGCGCGTGAACAGTCTGGATACCACAAAACGCTATACCCAGGAGGAGATTGACGGGCTGGTGGCACGCTCACCTTATTATAAGGCTACGGCAAACGATGTCGACTGGCTGATGAAGGTGAAGATGCAGGGAGCTATCCAGAAATGGGTAGACCACTCTATCAGCGTTACCGTGAACCTGCCGAACGATGTGGACGAGGCGCTTGTGAACCGTCTGTACGTGGAGGCATGGAAGTCGGGATGCAAGGGATGTACCATCTATCGCGACGGCAGCCGTTCGGGCGTGATGATCTCCGTCTCGAAAAAAGAGAAGAAAAAGGAGAACAACGAGGGCAACGAGATGCCTACATCGGTGGAGACTCCTCCATGCAAGCATCCGGAGGTTACCGAGGTGCGCCCACAGGTGCTCGAGTGCGACGTGGTCCGCTTCCAGAACAACAAGGAGAAATGGGTGGCATTTGTAGGATTGCTGAATGGTTATCCGTATGAGATTTTCACCGGTCTGCAAGACGACGAGGAAGGCATCATGCTGCCCAAGTCGGTAACGAAGGGAAAGATTATCAAACAGATGAATCCTGACGGCAGCAAGCGCTACGACTTCCAGTTTGAGAACAAGCGCGGATACAAGACCACCGTTGAGGGACTGAGTGAGAAATTCAATCCGGAGTACTGGAACTATGCGAAACTGATTTCGGGTGTGCTGCGTTATCGGATGCCGATTGAGCATGTCATCAAGCTGGTGAGCTCGTTGCAGCTGAAGAGTGAGAGCATTAACACCTGGAAGAACGGTGTGGAGCGTGCCCTGAAGAAATATATCACCGACGGAACTGAGGCCAAGGGGCAGAAATGTCCTGTGTGCGGTCATGAGACACTGGTGTATCAGGAGGGCTGCCTCATCTGCAAGAACTGCGGGGCAAGCAGGTGTGGTTAATGCATAATTCATAATTCATAATTCATAATGCATAATATATAATGTATAATATATAATGTATAATGCATAATTCATAATTGGCAATTGACGGTTAAAAGTTCATATATCACATTGCGCAACTTGCGGTTTCATGCCCGACATGGCGTGATGCCGCAAGAACGGCTTACAGGAGGTGACTTCGTCGTGACCGTTCGGGTGGGGTATGACATTACCAAAGCCATGCGGACGGACGAGGTCGGCGACACGTTGAACTATGCCGTGTTGTATGAGATTGTCAAGGGCGAGATGATGCAGCCGTCGTGTCTGCTGGAGCATGTGGCAGGAAGGATAGGGGAGAGCATCTTCAGACAGCTGCCTGAAGTAACGTCGGTAGATATCGAGCTGACCAAGGTTAACCCACCGATGGGAGCCGACTGCGACGGAGCTGTTATTGAGTTGCATCTGACAAACGAAAAAACTGTATAAAAGATACGAGTTTTGTAAATAATGCTTTATTTTTGCATAAAATAAGTTGCATCTCGGAATAAAAAAGAACGTTCTTTTTGATATTCACTCGATTTGCATTATTTTTGCAGGCGAAAAACTGGTTATGGGCAAGAGAGTCATTTTCATAGCGCTGATGTTCGTATCGTTGGCAACCATGGCTGCGGGTGCCAACAAGCGTTTTACGCTCGTTATCGATGCCGGTCATGGCGGCAGGGATGCCGGCTGCGTGGGCGCGATATCGAAAGAGAAGAATCTGACGTTGAAGATGGCGCTGGCCTTCGGAAAGTTTGTGGAGCGCAATTGCCCTGACGTGAAGGTCATCTATACGCGCAAGACCGACGTGTTTCTCGAGTTGTGGCAACGTGCCGAGATTGCCAACAAGAACAAGGCCGACCTCTTCCTGTCGATTCATATCAATGCGCTACCTGGCAAGAAGATTTCTCACGGAGTGCAGACTTACACGCTTGGCAGGGGACGCGTGAGCGGCAGTAACAAGGGTATCAGTGAGAACCTTGACGTGGCCAAGCGCGAGAATGCCGTTATCGTGATGGAGAAAGACTACAAGCAGCATTACGCCGGTTTTGACCCCAATTCGCCTGAGAGCAACATCATGTTCGAGTTTATTCAGGACACCTATCGCGAGCGCAGCGTCGAGCTGGCTAAGTTGATGCAGCGCCATGTGTGTGCTGCAACAGGACGACAGAATGGTGGTGCACATCAGGATAATCTGGCAGTGTTGAGGCTCACGTCGATGCCGGGTTGCCTGCTGGAACTTGGCTTTATCTCGACACCTGACGAGGAGCGGTTTATGAATTCCGCCGATGCTCCCGACAAATATGCGAGGGGAATTTACAACGCATTTGTTGCTTATAAGAAGAAATTTTTCGGAGGAGCAGCCGTCCCTTTCGAGGAAACGACCGAACAGAAGGTAACCATTCCGTCGGTCGTACCCGAGGAGTACAAGGAAAAGGCAGCGGAACAAAAGGCGGAGACCAAACCGGCAAAACCGCAAAAAATGGCGGAACTGCCCAAAGCACAAAAGCAGGAGGAACAGCCAAAAGAGACTCCCGTGCCGGCAACAGTTCAGGAGAAAACAACAACGGTAAAGGAAAATCCAAGTCAGCCGGAAAGCAATAATGCCAAGAATACGGACGGCGTGCCCATCTTCAAAGTGCAGATAGTGGCCAGTTCAAAGCTACTAAAGGCCGGCAGTCCACAGTTTAAGGGACTGACCGATGTGGACAACTACCAGGAGGGTGGCATGTATAAGTATACGGTAGGTGCCTCTGCCAACTACCAGGAGATATATCAGTTGCGGAAAAGTGTGGCCGACAAGTTCCCTGAGGCATTCGTCATCGCCTTCAAGAACGGTGCTAAGATAGATGTGCGTGAGGGAATCAAGGAGTATCGCGCCAATAGGAATAAGTAAAAAAGACAAATTATGAAGGTCTCTAAGGAAATCAAAATAGCTCTCGTTGCCATTCTGGCTATCGTATTATTGTATTTCGGAATGAATTTTCTGAAAGGGATGAGCCTGTTCACATCAAACAACCGTTATTTCATTGCTTTCAAGGATGTGACAGGGTTGGCCTCTTCCAGTCCTATCTATGCCAATGGCTACCGTGTGGGTGTGGTGAAGAAGGTGAACTACGACTACAAGAATCCTGATGCCGACATCAAGGTGGAGGTGGATATCGACCCGGAACTGCAACTGCCTAAAGGTAGCTCGGCCGAGATTGTGAGCGACATGTTGGGAAATGTGCAGGTGAACCTGATTGTCAAAAGCGATGGTACAGGCCACCTGAAGCCTGGTGACGTGATTCCCGGTGACACGAACAGTGGTGCCATGGGACAGCTGAAGAACATGATTCCCGCAGTAGAGAAAATCCTGCCCAAACTCGACTCCATAGCAAGCAGCCTGAGTGAGTTGCTGGCTGACCCAGCCATTGCCAATTCGTTGCATCATGTGGAGAAGGTTTCGGGTAACCTGATTACTACCTCCGGCGAGCTGACCCGACTGGTGACACAGATGAACAAACAGATGCCTGGTCTCTTGACCAAGGCCGACGGCGTACTGGACAATGCCTCTAAACTGACCAATAATCTGAGCGATCTGAATGTGGCTGCTACGATGGCCCGCGTGGATGCAACACTCGATAACGTGAAACAGCTGACGGCACAACTGAACAGCAGTCAGGGGTCATTGGGACTGCTGATGCGTGACCCACAATTGTATAATAATTTGAATACGACAATGCGTGACGTCGATTCTCTTTTGGTCAACCTGAAGGCTCACCCCAAGCGCTATGTTCATTTCTCTGTTTTTGGTAAAAAAGATAAGTAAATTAGATTTTGTCTAAATTAAACATTTACTGAAAATTACTTGAAAGGGAGTGGCGTAAAGTGCTTATATTAGCTACTTTCCGATGTGTTGAAGCTGCTTATAGAAAGAGCCGGGGAGAAATAGTGTGTTTATTGTAAACGTCGTAAAATCAGTAACTTCTAATTTTGCAAATACGGAAAGCAGTATTTTTTATCGAATAGTTCATAAAGTCCCGTTGACAAGCACTTTACGAGTAAATGTTTAAAAAATAATAAATCGCACGATTTGCATTTTTCAAAAAAGTTTGCGAAATTTGCACTCGAATACAAAAACCTATGAGCTTTTTTAAGTAAAGCTTACTAATTTAAATAAGGTAAAGTTACGGTAAATGAATAGTAATCCTAGAGCTCTCTGGGAGCAAAGCCTTACGCTCATTAAAGGCAATGTGACAGAGCAGCAGTTCAACACCTGGTTCAAGCCCATCGTCCTTGAGTCTTTCGACGAAAAGACTCAGACGTTGCTGGTGCAGGTTCCAAGTCCGTTTGTATACGAGTACTTGGAAGAGAACTTTGTTGACCTGCTGGGCAAGGTGCTTTCATATACCTTTGGCAAGGGAGTCAAGCTCACTTATCGTATTGTGACCGATAAGTCGAACGACCTGGTACAGGATATTCCGTCGGAGCCTGCGGCTCATATTGACAATCGTCCTAGAACGCATGCCAACGTGTCGCCGACAACGCTCGATGCTGCCAAACCGCAACCCATCGACTCGCAGCTGAATCCTCATCTCACCTTCTCCAACTTCATCGAAGGTGATAGCAACAAACTGCCACGTAGTGTCGGTCTGTCTATTGCCGAGCATCCCAGCAAGACATCCTTCAATCCGATGTTTATTTTCGGACCCTCGGGTTGTGGTAAGACACACCTGATCAATGCAATTGGTGTGCGTACAAAGGAGTTGTATCCCGAGAAGCGCGTGCTCTATGTCAGCGCACGGTTGTTCCAGGTACAGTACACCAGTGCTGTGCTGCACAATACCACCAACGACTTCATCAATTTCTATCAGACTATCGACGTGCTGATTGTCGATGATGTGCAGGAGTGGATGACTGCAGAGAAAACCCAACTGGCTTTCTTCCATATCTTTAATCACCTCTTTAAGAATGGTAAGCGTATCATTTTGGCAAGCGACCGTCCTCCCGTCGACCTGAAAGGAATGCCCGACCGCCTGCTTACCCGTTTCTCTTGTGGTCTGATTGCCGAACTTGAGAAGCCTAATGTACAGTTGTGCATCGATATTCTGGAAAGCAAGATCAAGCGCGACGGTCTGAAGATTCCATCTGATGTGATTCGTTTTATTGCAGAGACTGCTAATGGAAGTGTTCGTGACTTGGAGGGTGTAATCAACTCGCTGATGGCTTATTCGGTAGTGTATAATTGCAATATCGATATGCGACTGGCCGAGCGTGTTATCAAGCGTGCCGTGAAGGTTGATGACCATCCGCTGACCATCGATGATATTCTCGAAACCGTCTGCAATCATTTCAATGTGTCGTCAGCTGCAGTGGCAGGGCGCAGCCGCAAACACGAGTATGTTGAGGCCCGTCAGGTGTCTATGTACTTGGCTCAGAAATACACTAAGATGCCATCGGCTCGCATTGGAAAACTGGTTGGAGGACGCGACCACTCGACGGTCATTCACAGTTGTAATCAGGTGGAGCAGCGTATGCGCATCGACGCTCATTTCCACGATGAGATTACCAGCATCGAAAACTCTTTCAAACTGAAGAAGTAAAGTGTTTTCAACCATTTCATACTTGTTTTCTCTTCTTGTTCTGTTAGTTGTGTCGCTCGGCGCTTCAGCCCAACCTGTCAGTTGTACCGACGGATTGTCCTTGCTGCGCGAGGGCGATTTGCTTTTTTGTGTCTCTGCTGATGACAACAATATTACCCGGGTGACGCAAGGACTTCATGGAGCCCGGATTGACCATGTAGGCATTGTGCATTTCCGTTCCGACTCGCTGCTGGTGCTCGAAGCGGTTCATCAGGGAGTGGTGCTTACGCCCATCGACAGTTTCCTCAAGCGGCGCGACTCGCTTGTTTTTGCCTCGCGTCTGCGCGACACCACCAGCGTGCATCGTTCCGTAGTGCGCGCCCTGTGCTATCTGGGCCATCCCTACGACTTCTTTTTCATGCCCGACGACAGCGCCATGTATTGCAGCGAGTTGGTGCAAAAGAACTATCTCGATGCACAGGACAATCCCATTTTTCCACCAATTCCTATGTCGTTTCACGACGAGTCGGGCGTGATAACCCCTTACTGGCGTGACTATTATGGCCGCCACGGACTGGCTGTGCCAGAGGGTGCTCCCGGCAGTAATCCAGGTCAGCTCTCGCGCTGCCCGCTCTTAGAGATTGTCTTTGACTTCCGTCTGACCGTTATTGCTGAATAACCCAACCTGTGGTTGCTTTTCATAATATTTTCTGACAAGGTATTTCTTCTCCCGGCAATCAAAATTTAACTCCACACTTTACGATTGAGAATTTGAGTGTAAAGCGTGGAGTTATTCTTAAGGAATAAATAATGTATTTTCAAAGCCTGCCTTCTGCTTTGTAATGCCTTTATTTAGATAGGCTTGTCAGAAGGGTAGATGAAGGCTGACACCTGCCATGATCCAGATGCCGGGCTGTGGAATGTGGCCAAAATCAACGTACGTCTTGTCGAACAAATTGTTGGCTTCCAGATACAGGTTGTAGTTGGGCGTGTCCCAGCTTAGGCGCGCATCGATAATGCCGTAGGGCTTGTATTTCTGTACGTTGCCGTCGCTGTCGGTGTAGGTGCCTGTACGGTCTTGGAAACGGTAGTTCAGTCCCAGGTTGAGCTGACTGACGAGGTGCATCTGTAGGTTGCATACCAACTTGTGTCGTAGATATTCCAACGTATATTGACTCTGCAGACCTTCGGATTCCACCTTGTCTTGATTGATATAGTTGTAGGCCATATTGAGCTTCCTGAGAATGCTCTGTCCGGTCATCAGCTGAGCGAGGTCCAGCGTCAGGGCTGCCTCTACGCCGAGGGCATTCACCTTGGTGAAGTTCACCGATTCCCAGGGCGCGTCAGCATCGTTGGTACGGCGCACCCAGTCGATAAGGTTGCGGCAGTGGTTGTGGTAGATGCTGAGGCTGCCCTCCACCGTGTGCGACGCATACTTGATACCGCCCTCGACGGCCGAGAGTTCTTCGGGTTTCAAGTGCTTGTCAGCTTTGTGGCCGCCCACCGAATAATAGAGTTCTGTGACTGAGGGCATGCGCAGAGATGTATTGTAGGAGGCGTAAACCTTCCAGTTGTCGCCAAAGCGATAGCTGGCGTCGATGCCCGGATAGACACGCATGTTCATCTCGTTCCATGAGTTTTTAACGGCCACGACACCTGCGGAGAGCGTGAAACGGCTGAGCAGGATGTTATGCTCCAGCACGAAACTGATGTTGGTACGGTTCAGTCCGTATTCATAGTCACGGTCTGTACCGTGGATATGATGTTTTTTCGATAGTGGCTCACCTAAATTCCCGCTCACCAAGTCCTCATTGCGAAGCTCAGCACCGAGCGCCGTCCGGCCTAATGCCCAATCGAAGTAACTGTTCAGATTTACACCGTAGACATCTGTACGGTGATAGTTAAATGGATATTTGTCGGCAGCGTTGCGGAACAGTTCAAAGCGGTCGGCAGTCCGGTTCCAGTAGATGGATGGCTTTAGGTGGAATCGTCCCTGTTTGTTCTCTGCCTGGATAGCGGTGTAGGTTTTCAACACGTGCTCGTATTGGTCATCCCATTTTGCACCGTAGAATGTGTTGGAACCG
>JAEEGJ010020411.1_pt1 | contig 14422 bp, 3 predicted proteins | sample 8958761 | NCBI WGS metagenome assembly JAEEGJ01 (sample SAMN16246546, study PRJNA631951) | gut metagenome | biome: gut microbiome; feature: rumen; material: RS-attached | host: Bos | place: Iran: Karaj | collected 2018-10 | reverse complement strand
AGAACAACACTAATAACGATCAGAACAACCAGAATCAGAACAATACAAATAATAACGATCAGAGCAACCAGAATCAGAACAACACTAATAATAACGATCAGAGCAACCAGAATCAGAACAACACTAATAACAATCAGAACAACCAGAATCAGAATAATACAAATAATAACGATCAGAACAATAATGAACAGAACAACCAGAATCAGAACAATGTAAACAATAATAATCAGAGTAATGAAAACCAGAACAACATAAATAATAATGATCAGAATAATGTCCAGCAGCCAGCTCCGGCACCTAAGATTACGTTTGCATGGGATACTACTGCAGAGTCCGGCGCAACAGTAAGTGACGGAACAGAAGGAACAGGCAGACTTGCAGGATATACAACAACAGTTAATCACTACACATCAACAACAGGCGATGATATAATAACTATTTCTCTTCATACCAATGATGATTCAAATATAACTCTTAAAGAGGAAGACTTCGATCTTTCAGGGATTGGAGAAGGCTATACAGTAGAATATGACCTTGATTGCGGAAAAATAAATATTGTAAAAGTTAAGGAAGCATCTACAACAGTATACTATGAGTTTACAGAAGTGCATGAGATTGATACAACCAAAGAGAATGAATATTATTTTGTACCATATACATATAATGCACTTACAGATGAAAATGCAATGATAGGTGTACCAACCGGAACAGCAAGGCTTTCAACAAGTCCTGAAAACCTGCCAACAGGGGAAGGATACACTGTCCGTTCATATGATACAGATACTTATGGTACATCAAACTCATTTGCACATAGTCAATTAGCTGGCAAGAACATCAGCAAGGGAGATGAAATAAACAACGTTTACGTTCTTGAAAAAGGTACAGGATTTGATGGATGTAGAGTTGGTGCATTATATCAGCTTGATTGGGGAGAAGGTAAAAGTTATACAGTAACGACTAATGATGTCACATATGAGATAAATGGTTTAATGGGATACTGGTGTGGCTACGCAGGCGCGAAGGCTTTTAGTGGTAACATCTTCGGAAGAGTCTATACATATCTTAAGACTGAAGTAACAGCAGATAGTTTAACAGCAAAAGCTAAAGAAGGTGCTTTTGACAATGTTGGATTAGAGGGCTTAGAACTTTCAGATAAGGATATCGCATCTTATCTGGATGTTAGTCTTAAAATTGGCAATGAAGACTATTTAGTAGGTGGATGTACTGTTGAAGACGGAACTCTTGATTATTTACATGGCGACGATACAATCTCCATCAAGTTCGGAAATACAATCAAGACTATTAAGGTTGACTTATCAAGCCTTGGAAAGAAGGAAAGGCTCAACAGACCAGAATATGTTCCTCACGATGACACAGAAGAGTATCCTGTATTCCTTCCTAAGAAGCAGGTTAAGAAAGAAGAGACTGTTACAGTAGTAGAAACAAAGGCAAATACAAAGACAAATACAAAGAACACAAAGAATTCTTCAGTAAAGGACACAAAGAACACATTAGACGATTCTAAGCTTCGTAAAGAGAACGACAGCGCATTAGAGAATATCTTTAACAATCTTACAAAGAAAGAAAACGAGAAGACAGACGTTCTTGCAATGCTTGAGAAGACTGTAGACCAGATCGCTTCTTCAATCACAGAGACAGCAAAGGCTACATTTGGTAACGGCGCAATCCTCATCAACGTTCAGTCATGGCTTGCAAACACAGAGTCAGGTGAGGGAATGTGGACAAATTCAAGTGCAAGAAATAAGAATCTTGCAGCAAACGAGTCACAGGTAAGCTACACACTTGAGAACGCAGACAGACTTGCAGCATCAGTTCTTACAACATCAGAGCTCAACGACGTAAACAACGGCGATACAATGGAGATCAGACTTCGTATCAATCCTAACGAAGAGAAGGTTTCCCAGGAGCACAAGAACCAGTTTGACGATGCAATGGTAGCAGTTCAGGACAGCTTTGTAGGCCTTACAAAGGGCGAGTACCTTGACATTTCACTTGAGAAGCGTCGTAACAACGGTGCTTGGCAGTACATTCCTGAGACAGAGGATGCAGTAAGAATCGCAATCGATGTACCTGCAAACCTTGTACAGAGCGGAAGAACATTCTTCATCATCAGAAACCATGATGGTGAGTGCACAATCCTTAGAGATCTTGATGACAACGATGAGACACTGACAATCGAGACAGACAGATTCTCAGATTACCTTGTTATCTACGATGATAACTTTGCAGAGTCTGCTAAGAATGCAGCATCAGGAACACTTTACGGATCAGCAGCAGGAACAACACCTACATATAACAATGGAAATACAAACGTAGTAATGTATGTAGCTACATTCCTTGCAATCCTCTTCATGGTAATCGTAGTTATCTCTATGAGAAGAAGAGATGAAGAGAGATAATTCAAAGTAAATAAAAAACTTCGGCAGGAGACCGAAAGGTCTCCTGTTTATTTTGAATCGAAAAGACGATATAATATATATGAAGTGTCTGTAATTTCAAAAAACCGTCTGTATTCGATTTTGCGAGGTGATTTATTGAATATAATAGCTTTGGATGACGAAAAACTTGCTATGGAGGGTATTTGTAATACAATCCGTAAAGTTTCGCCGGATGCTGAAGTAAACGGCTTCGTTTTGGTGGAACCTGCCATAGCATATGCCAAAGACAATCAGGTGGATGTAGCATTTCTTGACATCGAAATGTACGACACCAATGGAATCGAAGTTGCCAAGCAGTTAAAAGAAATCCATCCGGATATCAACATTATCTTTTCCACAGGTTATAAAGAGTATATGGAAGAAGCCTTCGCTTTGTATGCAAGCGGATATATAACCAAGCCTGCCACCGAGGACAAGGTCAGGGAGCAGCTTGCAAATCTCAGGCGTCCGATTGAAGAAGATGGCAAAGGCGTTGTCATAAAGACCTTTGGCAAGTTCGAGATCTTTGTCGATGACCTGCCACTTAAGTTTGCGTACAGCAAGAGTAAAGAGCTTCTGGCTATCCTTGTGGACAAGGAAGGCAGGATGTGTACTGTAGGTGAGCTGATGAGTGTGCTCTGGGAGGACGAGGATGATCTTGTTTCCCGCACTTCATATATGAGAAACCTTCAGTCTGACCTTACAAACACACTAAAGAAAAGCGGTGCTGAAGATGTGCTTGTCAAGCAGCGCGGAATGCTTGGTGTTGATGTAAGCAAGGTAAAATGCGATCTCTACGATTTCCAAAAAGGTGGAGCAGCTGCCAAAGGCTCGTTCCACGGTGAATATATGTCTCAATATAGCTGGGGAGAAGATAGGATCTCCGTTTTGGAGGAAGAAAAGTGCCGGAAATAAAGTATTTTTATACTTGTCTGGAATTATGGGGTAGCTTTTTTGCCTTTGCAGTTGCAATCTACCTCTACCTCAGTAAATCATTAATTCGCAATCAGTATCGCACACTTGGAGCGCTGGAGCAGATAGTCGGTGTGATGCTCTTCTTTGATGCGGCTGCGTGGTTTTTCAGGGGTGTTTCCGGCCCGGTTGTCCATTCTATTCTTATTGCTTCAAACTATATCTCAATTCTGTGTAACGCTTTTCTGCCTGTGGCAGTCATGGCTTATACTGTCTATTCTGTTGAAAAAGAGTACAGAACCCACCGAATGCTTCTTATAGTTACCGGTATTGGCGCATTCAACGGTCTTTTCTACATGATCGCCCAATCAAGGAGTTTTATTTTCAGTATTGATCCGGTTACAAATCTCTACCACAGAGGAGCTGGATTCGGGATATGGTCCGCGCTGATATTGCTGGAAACTGCAGGAACCATCGTCTATCTGACCATAAAGAGGGAACACATAGAGAAAAGGCGTTTTATAGCCATTATGAGTTTTGTGATTCTCCCTCTTATTGCGTCAGTTCTTCAGATCTTCATATATGGATTCTCACTTTCAAACATAGCGATTATTATTGCCTCTGCCATATTGTTTGGGCAGGCGGTTAATTCCAATACCAGGACGTTGGTGGAACAAACGCTATTTATTGAGAATCAGGAAAAAATACTGGAAGATCTAAGGACACAGATAGCTCTATCCCAGATAAAACCTCACTTTCTGTATAATGCACTAAATTCCATCTACGTTCTGTGCGATCAGGATCCGACTAAGGCGAAGAAGCTGATCAATAATCTTTCAGAGTATTTAAGAACTGATATTGGCTCCATCGGTACGGGTAAGACAATACCATTTGAAAAAGAGCTTGACCATACCAATGTTTATCTTGAAATTGAGAAGGCACGATTTGGTGACAGATTTGTCGTAGAGTATGACATTGAAGTCACTGACTTCAATATTCCGCCTTTGACAATTCAGCCGCTTGTTGAAAACGCAGTAAAACACGGCGTTTGCAAGAAAAGTCCTAGTGATCCTGGCGTCATTACCATTAGAACTGAACAGGGCTATGGATTTGTCAAAATAATCATAGCTGACAATGGTGTTGGATTTGATCTGGCGGAATATAACGCCATGGATAAATCATCGACCGATAAGATTGGCATCGCAAACGTAAGAGACAGGCTGAAGATTTTGGAGAATTCAGAGATGAATGTCTTTTCTGAACCCGGAAAGGGCACCAGAGTTGAGATAATCATTCCCAACAAGGACAAATAAGGGGTATTTATATGGCTCATGTAAACATGTATATACAGCTTTATGCGGCTGTAATACTTGCGATTATTCTGATAGGCAATCTGCAAGTCAACCGAGATGTAAGGGATAGGAGTGTAAGGGTCTTTTACGTTATGCTTTTTCTTGGTGTGATCATGCTCTTTGCCGGAGGTTGGGACAGCTATTTGCTGATACCGATGCACAAACATAATCCCGGTCTGGAGTCATTGGCAGCCGGAATAAGCGATCTTGCTTACTTCCTGATAATAGGCCATTTTACCCTGTATCTTGATCTGTATGACAGAGAAAAAAGTTATAGGGTAAGTAAACTTGCAAAAACAGCAGTGATCATCAGCTTTATATATGGAATATTTTGGTTTATTTCTGATTTCACCGGAAGTATATATACACAGAATGCCGAAGCTTTGAGCCATGGACCTATGTATTACCTGGGTCAGGTCGGTGGATATGTGACCACTCTTATAACGGTTATCATATTGATCAAAAGGGTCAAGAGTTTCAGGAAGCGTGAAACCATAGCGTTTATCCTGTTTATCGCAGGTCCGCTAATAGGCTCTCTTATTAGAGGCTTCTTAAAAGACATTACTCTGATGCCTCTTATGATATCGCTAACCCTTATTATCATTCAGGTATTTGTCCAGAATGCAAAAGAGATGCTCTTTAGACAGAAGATGGTAGAGATGTCGGAGCTTCGGACGGACCTTCTCATGAGCAGGATGAAGCCCCACTTTATCTACAACGTATTAAACTCTATCTACGTGCTTTGTGATCACTCTGTAGATGAGGCAAAAAGAGCTATTGCACTCTTTGCACAGTACCTCAGGACGAGCCTTGTTGACCTGGATAGTCACAAGCTGATACCTTTCGAAGAAGAGATACAGTATGTCAAAAACTACGTAGAAATTGAGAAGATTCGCTTTGGAGACAGGCTGGAAGTAGAGTACGATATTGGAGCAACAGATTTTTCGGTTCCGCCGCTGTCGATACAGGTAATCGTTGAAAATGCCATAAAACATGGCATTGAGAAAAAAGTCGGAGGAGGAACCATTAAGGTTTCTTCCGGGGAAGATGGCAGGAACATCATTGTTACCATTGCGGACAACGGAGTTGGCTTTAGCGATGATGACATCGTCCAAAACGAGAAGAAAAACGGAAAACGAAAACATGTCGGAATCTACGCTACCACCTACAGGCTGGAAAACCTGTGTGGCGGAAAGCTTGAATATAGCAGTAAAAGAGGCGAGGGAACCACAGTAACCATCACGATACCGAAAAATTAATAAACAAATCATTAAGAGCCTGGAATTGAAATTTCAGGCTCTTTTTATGTTTATTTTAGAGTTAAGGTGCCGTATTTTAGAGATTTGTGACGCTTTTGTGACCGGCCGGTCGGTATCATCTTAGAAGGGAGGGGGGTACTATGTCTTGCATCGGAAGGTAGAATTTATGAGAAAAAACGCATTTTCAAGGATGATGGCAATCGGTCTTAGCGCAGTTCTTACGTTTACCAACGTGGATATTAGAGCTTTTGCTGAGATTGGTGATGAAGGGCCAAGGAAGACCATAACAAATATACAGGAGATTGATGAGGAGATTGCCCGTCAAACTCTTTATATTGGCGCCTCCGAAGAGGATATCATATTCCCTGATACTCTGGATGTCACTGTGACATATCAAGAGGAAATAGAGACAAAGAAAAAGATCGAGAAGGATGAGACGGTAGATCCTGCAGGCGATGCGTCAACTGAGGCTAGTACTGAAGAGATAGATGAGGAACTTCCGGAAGATCTTGATCCTGAGGTTGATCCCGAGTTGGATCCTGAGATAATTCCTGAACCGGGAACTCCTGAACCCGAAGACCCTCAGCCTGAGGTGCCTGAGATTGAAATACCGGAACCGGATATTCCGGAACCTGAAACTCCTGAGTCCGTGCCTGCGCCTGAAGAGACTTCTGCGCCTTCAGACAACGCATCAGAGGAGTCCGGAGAGGGCCTCATCGGCATGATCTTCCCTGCTATCAAGGCTTATGCGGCTTCTGACGAAGCGGATCTTGATAAGAGTGAAGAGATCGAAGAACCTAAGACAGAGCCTGTGGCTGATCCTGAGAATAAGGAAGGTGAGCCTGAAGAAGAACAGTACGAGATCGTAAAAGAGATCGTCACTATAACCGAAGACATCACAATTGAAAATGTTAAGTGGGAACTTGATAAAGAGAACAGCTCTTTTGACAAATTCTCATCTGATGAAGCAGGGGCTGAGTTTGTTTATGTGCCTGCTATTTCTGATTTATATGAGGTAGAAGCTCTTTTACCTACTATCACAGTTAATATCCTGAAGGAAGAAGTGCCTCTTGAGTACATGGTTCTTGAGGCTGAGGGTGTTAGAGTAGAGGGTAATCTTCCTGTTGGAAGTACTCTGCAGGTAACACCAATTGATATATCCGAGGCAGAAAACCTTGTGGGCGATCCCGATAAAATCGTCCTGTTTGCGCTGGATGTGTGCATAATGCTGGATGGCGAAGAGATTGAGCCTGATGAGTCTGTAAAGGTGACTGTAACACCGCCTTCAGATATCTCCACAGAAGTTCTCGAGAACGATACGTTCGAGCTGGTTCATTTCCCTGATGAAAGCGAGCAGGAGGTTGTAGATACTCAGGTCAATGATCAGGGTGAGCTGGAGTTTGAGATGGACAGCTTTTCGCCTATAGTTGGCCTTTTGGGAGCTTCAGTAACTGAAAATGTTGAACCTGCAGCAGGGCTTTCATTTAATCAGAATGTAACGGTTAATTTTGCTGATGCTTCTCTTATTACAGAGGGTGTATCGAAGGTTACTCTGACTCTTTATGGCAATATCGCAAATATGAACGTCAAAGATGGCGGAAATGCGAGCACAGAGGCTTTCATAATTGGTGAGGCCAAGGAAATAACCATTGATGATGTTGTTGATCCAGGCACAGGTAAGACAACAGCATCCATTTCAGCAAGTTTTAGTGCGATTCCTGTCTATATCCAGGAGGGAACAGGTGATAAGACAGCCGGTGGAACAGGTACATATAAGATACCTGCAGGCTTTTACGGAATAAAGATTGAGACTGTAGATGGATATACTCCGCAGAATTTACCCGCGTCCGGCTACTTTACTCTAAATCCCGTCAAGGATGACAATGATAAGATTTGGAGCACATCTACTATTACCATAAACAATAAGATCATGGAGCTTATAAACCCCACCTTTAATATTGAGTGGCAGGATAACAGGAACTACGCGGATAAGCGTCCTTATTCCAATAAGGATGAGATTATTGCTGAAGATGTGGCAACTATTCTGAGTAAGATTGATGTCTATTACCAGGACGGAGAGTCTTATGTCAAGGTGGATGGCGCACATCCTGCATCTGTTACCAGAACATCCTTTAGTACCTGGAACGTGTCCTTTAAGAACCTTCCTAAAAAGAATGAAGCCGGTACAGCTTACAGCTACTATGCTAAGCTTGCGGATGGATTTTATCCTACACAGTATTATCAGGCTTCCGGAACATATGTAGCTCTATCTGAAGGATCTACATCAAAGCTTACTCTTACATTTACTGATGCTGTAACAGGAACTATCGCATGGCGTGCTGAGAGCGCAGTAGAATTGCCTGAAATGATCAGCAGCGGACTGTTTACCGATGCCGGAATGAAGCTGTATAAGGCAGTTGGAAGCGCTACTCCCGTTGAGATTACGGATGGATATTCAGTTAGCTGGACAAAGGGTCAGACAACAGAAGGGCTTGTTACCTGGAAATATTCCATCACAGGATTACCTTTATACGCCGCAAATGGTGATGCCATTGTGTACTATACAAAGATGGCTGAGACCTATACATACAGCGGAGCGACAAATCCGCCTACCTTTAAGTTTACATATGATAACGGTACGGCATCAACAGACACAGATAAGTGTCTTTCCGGAGAGTTCATTTATGCCACTGTTATCGCTGACGCCGAATTTTCTTTTGATAAAGTATGGTACGACGGCCATGATACAGAGAGCGTAAACAGGAGAAAGCTTGCTATTACAAAGGGAATAACTCTGTACCTATGGAGATATCCTGTCAACAAGGAAATGAAGGATGGAGCTCCTGTTACTCACAATGCTGTTCAGTACATATATAAGTTAAAGGCTACAGATGCAGGAGATGAGAGCGCAAATTCCATCAATATCAAGCTCTCTGATTTTGCTGTCGCCGGTGAGAAGTTCCCAAGCTACGACGAGATGGGATATAAGTACGTATACTATGTCACCGAGGTTTCTAATTCAGAGCTGTACAAGACCGTTTATTGGAATGAGACCGGTGATTTTACAGGAAGTTCAAGCGATAAGGCTGTTAAGAATGGCGGAAAACTCTGCAATGTAAGAAATGGAAAGATTGCGCCTACAGTTACAAAGAACTGGAAAGTATCCGCAATATCAGATTATGTATCTTCAACCTGCGTATTTGAGCTTCAGAAGAAGGTTGATGGTAACTGGGTAGATGTTGCTGAGCATACTCTGACGGGCTTCTCATCATCCAAGAAGAAGGTTACAGGAACATTCCAGTCTCAGGAGCTTTACGATGAACTGGGAAGAAGATATGAATATAGAGTTATTGAGAAGTCTGTTCAATCAGGAAGCGGTGTGGATGCTGTATTTAACGATGAAGGCTGGCAGGAAGAAGGAACAGATACGTTTAGCGCAATCTATGAGCTGAACAATTATACTTACAAGGCTACTACTGAGTATCAGGCTACAGTTGATGAGAATGGTGTTGAGTCAGCTGAAGCTACTGTAGTCAACAAGCTGTATGGTACTAAGAATGTCTATATCAGAAAACAGTGGTCCGGTGACTGGGATATAGGTGTTGCAGATAAAAACAGTAAAACGGGTAATGTAACAATAGCGCTTAAGCGTGATGGTGCAGCCTATGCAACAATAGTGCTTGAAAAGCCTGCAAACAAAGCGGATGAAAAAGGCGGTACCGGAACGTTTACACTGGTTTGCAGTGATCCACTGGTTGTTGCTGAGAATCAGACATATACCATATCTGCAGATGGCGCATATTGGGAAACTAAAGCTATAGTTGTTCCTGCCTATGATGAAGAAGGAAGACAGTACAACTATACAATCGAAGAGACAGGCGTTGTTACTGAGCAGACTTACGGTAAAGAGTACGACAGAAGTATTACCGGTAAGGAGATCAGGCTCTATGTAAGGAACTACACCGGAAGTCAGACATCATCCATAAGAATCGATGTAAGCAAGACATGGAAGGACGACTCTGATTATTCTCAGAGAGGAGACGTTCTTATTAAGATTGGAACCTATGATGGTTCAACCTTTGTGCCATCAGAATACAGTATGACACTTACGGCCGGAAATGATTATCAGAGTCATGTCTGGGTGGATCCAACCAAGTTTATGACTGCAACTGAGCTTGAGACCTATAATAATACAACTGATGAGAATACAAAAAAGAACCTTAGGGCGAAAGCTATCCAGGATCATCTGAATATTCAGGCTACGCTGAAAAACGGCACTGTTGAAAGAGAAATTAAGCACAAGGTTACTTCAGGTAATATCACTACCGGTGTAATTGAAGCGCTTGTTGATGAGAGCAGCAATTATTTCAGGCCCGGATATAAGGTTAATATCGTAAGAAACAATGCAGGAACCAGCTATACAATCACAAATACAAGGGTTGCCGGAAGGTCTTTTACCTTCACAAAGGTATGGCAGGATTCAGGAAACGCATTAAAGAGCAGAGGAGATTTCCTCAGGGTTGCACTGTTCAGAGAAGTGAGCGGTGTTGAGACTGAGGTTGCCTACAGGGATATTCCTACTTATGTTTCTGAAGACGTACTAAACACTGATCTTACTGTTAAATTTGAGAGCTATTATCCTGCTTACGATGAGAACGGAAATAACTATACATACAGCGTTAAGGAGTATATCTGCAAGGGTACACCTGCAACTGATGAAATGCAGTGTGTAAACGGCCAGGAACGGGATAAACCTACTTCTAAGATACTCGTGGATGTAAATGCCACTAAGGATACAACAAAATCTGGTTACGTTGTAACTGTAGATCCTGTAACTACTGTATATAAGTCGGTGGAGGGATCGGCGGATCTTGGTTACAGCGATGTGAACAGTGTGCGCATTGAAGATAGCTATAAGTATACAAACCAGGCATCAGGTGCAAGAAGTGAAGTTGATTTCTATGTAATATGGCATGACAAGGCCAAGAGTGATCAGAGACCTGATATGTATCTCACGCTATATTACCGTGTTAATGAAAATGATCATCCAGTATTGTACAACAGCTCGGTTATGGGCGAGTATACGGAGCGCTGGGAGAGCGTTGTAAAGGATGATAAGTTTATTCAAAAGGCTATTTTCAGTGGACTTCCGATCGCTGATGAAAATGGTAATGTCTATACCTACTATGTGGCTGAAACTCTGAATAATGCGACATCAGACTATGATACGGACCACTATACAGAGCCGCTCTTTGATGGGAATGGCAATTATAACACCGGTGCTGTGACGGTTGAAACAATTGACGGTGAGGTCCAGTTACAGGCATTAAGTTCGCTTGAGAAGGATAGTGTGACAGCTAATGACGGAACAACTCCACTTACTCAGGAGGAGAGTTTTACTGTTACAGGCATTACAGACACGATCCAGATTGAAGGACGAAAGCTCTGGCAAGGTGTTCCTGAAGGCATTGATAAGGATAAGCTGCCAAACGCGTATATTTATTTGTTCAGATCCAGTAAGCATGATACGTCAAATCAAGTGCCATCTGACGAAGAAGTTAAAGATAAGACAAAAGAGCAGAAGATGGAAATTTATCAGGCAAAAGCTGTTTCTGGTACAACGGAAGATGGTTCTGCATCTCCACGTGAGCTTAACCCGTCTAAGGCTATGTATGCCTTTGGTATATACAACGGTGACGGAGTCGCTTCATATGCTCAGTTCCCTAAATATGACGATCTGGGATATCAGTACAAGTACAGCGTTCGTGAAGTTATCTATAATACCTTCAACCATGAACTTCCGGCGGAAGTTATGCATCCGGTTTATTCACTCACTGATAATAACACGGATCTTGCGAATCAGTATGTTCCTGATACACATAATAAGAGAAAATTTGTAATTACTAAAGTTTGGAACATAAGTAGCAGCTATAGCATTAAGCCTGCCAAAGCCACATTTAGGCTTTACAGAAAAGAGACTAATTCTGATGGCCGTGGATATGCAAATGATCAATACGTCGAAAATGATTTAAGCACTACTGAAATAGGCGCAGCTGCATGGGCGGCTCTGAAATTTGATATAAACAATGATGAGCTTGTGGCATATCAAAACGTATATCTCACAAATAATGAGACTACTAATACCATTACTTGGGATAATTGCCCTATTTTTGCACCAAGTGGGAAGTTGTATTGCTACTATGCGGTTGAAATGATTGATGACATGCCGGGATATACATCCTCGGTAGCAGTGACAGATAATAATATACAAATGAGCAAAGATGGCACATATATAGGCGTGGCATTTGAAAATCGAGGAATAGGACTTACTGAGTTAGATGATCCAAATGAAAGAACAGCAACCTTTACAAACGTATATAAAACAGAAGAAAACATCCAGACCATCACATTCAGCAAACAGTGGAATGTCGGAAATGCCCCAACTGCAACGCAGGCATCACTTATCCCTTCTGTAGATGTTGAGAACGGGACTGCAACAGGTACCAAGGCACTGAATATAAGGATTTATGCTAAAGCGGTCACTCAGTCAGGAAAAGACAATGATGATACACTGAACTTTACTGAAGGCGTTGATTACACGATTTCTGTTGCTCAGGATTCAACAAAGTGGAATTATACCGTTACATTCAAACCGGGCAAGGAAGCTCCTGTATACTCTGCTAATGGTAATCTCTACAAATATTACGTGGAAGAGACTTTGAACTCTGCTTTCGTAAATGCAAACTATACGAGGACCAGAAGTGTCATCTCCATGACGGCTGTAGCCGAAAAAAATGCTCTTGCCTTTGGAACAGCTCTTTCTAACACTCTTAAGGGAAGCTTTACTGTTCAAAAGAGATGGGACGACTTCAACAACGACTATGGCATGAGAGAAGGCTCTGTTCAGTTTGATGTTTATTACAAAGTTGATGGAGATACAAGCTGGACACCATATAGAGAGAATGTAGAGCTCAGAAGTTCAAACGGATGGAAGACTACATTTAGCCAGCTTCCTGTAACATCCAATAATGCCGGTGCTACAGGTGCTGTTTATCAGTACAAGGTAGTTGAGACCAAGATTGTGACCAGTGACAATCAGACGATTACGGTTTCTGTACCTACCGGTACTGCTAATGCTAAATGGACTCCTCATGGAGAATCTGCGGTGGATGGAGATGACTTCTTCCAGCCGGTTAGAGCGGGTAACTATAAGGTTTATGATCCGGCAATAATTAGTTCAATCAGTGGCGGAGCAACCAGAAAGATTGTAAACCAGCTGGATACTGATAATGCTACAACGAGTCTGACAGTTACCAAGATATGGAATGATGACTCCGATAAGTATGGCATAAGGCCAACTAACCTTACTTTGAGGATTGATAAGTCAACAGATGGAAATACCTGGAGCGAAGTAACCAGAAGAACCCTTAGTAGCTCGAATTTCACAGTAAACGGAAACACATGGACATATATATTTGACAACCTTCCTAAGTACTATGGAAGTGGCACAAGCAATGCATATCAGTACAGAGTTGTTGAAATTGCAATTGGTGGTACAGCTACCGACCTCGATAGCTCTTTTGCCGGAAAAGGCGGATCCTACAGCATTACGCATGTTAATGGCTCTTCGGATGGCGCTTATACAACACAGATCGCCAATACACTTATAACCAAGACCGGATCGATTCACGTTAAGAAGATTTGGAACAGTTCTGAGGCAGAGCGTCAGAATGTGGCCGTGACCCTGTACAGTGCTAACTTTGAGGGTGGTGCAAATGGAGTTGTTACCAGTGAGAGCAGCCTTAAGCCTGTCGCCTTTACAGGAAGCGTAAATACTCTTGGACATGGTGGTGAGTGCGAATTATCCGGCCTTCCAATGTACAACAAAGACGGCGCAACAATCGTCTATTATGTAAAAGAGACATCTACAGGCAGTTACAAGACACAGTATGCGTCAGGAGCAAACGCTTATCCTGCAGACGGTGCAGCTGTCGTTGATGCACTTCAACACACTACGGGAACCTCTGATGATTCTCTTTATGTAAAAGTGGTAAATACACCACTCACCAAGATCACCGGAACCAAGGTCTGGTCTGATGAAAACAATAAGTATTCACTTCGCCCTGCAAACGTTGTGCTTACTCTTCAGAGAAGGGTCGGCGAGGGAGCGTGGGAGAATGTTTCAGCCGATGAGCTTCACAAGACCAATGCAAGTGCGAGCCCTACAGTAACGGTAAAAGGTACTGCATGGAATGGCTCTATTGATAAGCTTCCGTTGTACGCGCTTTCAGATGGTTCAAGCCCTGCTAAGTATCAGTACAGACTGGCAGAGCTTACTATTCCTAATGCGTATACCAGGAAGGTGAATACTGCGGCTTCAGCTCTTACACCTGAAGATGGCTATGCATATGGCGGAACTGATACAGCTCAGACCAGCACTGTTACCAACTACCTCATAACA
>JAEEGJ010020405.1_pt1 | contig 14425 bp, 12 predicted proteins | sample 8958761 | NCBI WGS metagenome assembly JAEEGJ01 (sample SAMN16246546, study PRJNA631951) | gut metagenome | biome: gut microbiome; feature: rumen; material: RS-attached | host: Bos | place: Iran: Karaj | collected 2018-10 | reverse complement strand
AATGCGGAGAACATCAAATTCGCATACAGCGTCGGAACTCGCTATATCATCAGCGAAATGGGTGGTAGCGTAATCCACAATTGCGCCTTCAAGCAACTCAATGATTATCTGGAAGTAAGACTTGCCGACGATGTGAATGATTCCGTCGATCGAATCGTTCAGGAATATTGCGACTATTGCTATGGGCCTGCCTCTGACCTCATGGTCAAGTACTTACGTGAGACTCATGACGAGTCCGTGAAAGATCCGAATTATTTCATCTATTATGACGATCCACGGTCGATGCGGAGCCTTCACTCTCCTGCAAATCTTTTACGTTGGCAAGGCTATTTCAATGAAATGGAACGGCTTATCGGAAATGACACGTATAGATTGCTACAGCTTGGGCGAGCTCGCATCAATCTTGATGCGTTGACATTGCTCCAATGGAGTCGAATTCGGGAGGAGCGTCCAGAGTTTGCGACATTGGAAAATCTTGAGGCGACTAATAAGCGTTATACTGCCGAAGTCGAGGCCGACAGCGAAAACGTGTGGGGCAGTCAATTCCATGATAAATATGCTCAAGGGTGGGAAAAACGCCTCTTCATCGGAACTGGTCTTGCGGCATTCTGCGGCGAACGCAAAGTCGCTCCGATTCCAGAAGAGCTTGTGCAAAAGTATGAACGTGAAAACGTTACGCCAATCCGTCTTGATGCAAGGACTGGCGCTCCCAAACGTTTGGACGAGCCGGATGCGGCCGGCGGTGTCGCCGTAGAAGCGCAGATCGTCGATGCGCAATTCGGTTATATGCCGTGTATTATGGAAAAGATGCCGGATGGTTCGTTCAAGAGAAATATTCCGTCGTTCATCCCATTCAAATCAAGCCCATTGGTCAAAAAGAACCTTCCTATTTTCAAAGCCGCGAATGGATACAAACCATATTTCATCGATACGATTAAATTGGGGGCTGCGCACACAGTGGTGGTGAGTGGTGTCGATGCGAAGGTACAGTTCTATATCGCTGCCGCGTTTGATCCAGAGCATCCGGATCAGCAATATGACCTATATATTTCTGTCAAATTCCTTGAGGAAGATCGCGTTCTAATCGACAGAATGTATGTATGCAAAATTAATGAGTAATGAGTAATGAGTAATTTTCTGGAAGTTCAAATGGGAAAATACGGCAAAGGCGATACGAGCTGGTTTACACATGACCGCTTCGGCATGTTCATCGTCTGGGGGCTTTATTCCATGGCAGCGCGCCATGAATGGGTCCGCAATTTCGAACAGATGTCCGACGATGAATACCAGAAGTATTTTGATTTGTTCAATCCAGACATGTTCAATCCGAAGGAATGGGCCAAGGCCGCCAAAGCGGCCGGCATGACGTATTTTGTCATCACGACGAAGCATCATGAAGGCTTCTGCCTGTGGGACAGCAAATGGACGGACTACAAGGCTCCCAACACGCCTATTGGCAAAGACTTGCTACGGGAAGTCGTCGATGCGTTTCGCGCAGAGGGCCTGCACGTTGGTTTCTATTATTCGCTTATTGACTGGCATCATCCGGACTTCACGCTGGACCGCATCCATCCCATGCGCAATCGCGTGAAATCGGAGGAATTCAACAAAGGCCGCAACATGAAGCGATATGCCAAATACATTCGCGACCAAGTGACGGAATTGCTGACGAATTATGGCAAAGTCGATATCATCTGGTTCGATTTCAGCTATCCAGGTGAAAACGGAAAAGGGCACGACGACTGGGAGTCTGAAAAACTCGTGAAACTCGTCCGCAAGCTCCAGCCAGACATCATGATCAACAATCGCCTTGATCTTCCTGGAGCGGAGGATTTTGTGACACCAGAACAATATACTCCCGACAAAGGGATGACTGATAAAAATGGCAATCCTGTCGTTTGGGAAGCATGCCATACGTTTTCCGGTTCATGGGGCTATCATCGCGATGAAGCGTCATGGAAATCGACGAAAATGTGCGTGGAGATGCTGATCAACCATGTGTCGCGCGGCGGTAATCTTTTGATGAACGTCGGCCCGACATCTCGCGGCTATATCGACCAGCGGGCGATGGACTGTCTGGCGGCATACGCATTCTGGATGAAATACAATGCACGGTCGATTTACGGTTGCGGTCAGGCTCCCGCGGAATTTGTCGCGCCGAGCGATTGTCGCTACACGTACAATGCGGAAACGAAACGCCTCTATCTGCATTTCTTCAGCTGGCCGTTCAAGCATATCCATCTGCCCGGACTGGCGGACAAAGTGAAATATGCGCAGTTGCTCTGCGACGGCAGCGAAATCAAATTCCGCACAAGCAGCAGCGCCGTCCACACGGCGCTGAACAGCACGTCGCCAGAAAACGCGTTGACGTTGGAACTGCCCGTCGTTCTGCCGCAGTCCGCCGGCGAAGTGCCTGTGGTTGAATTGATTTTGAAGTAGGGAATGTCCCGCGTGTGTCTCGCCTGCGGGAAAGAATGTCCTGCGTGCGTCTCGCCTGCGGGAAGCGACCGTTTGCGCAACGCGCAAATAATCATTATACATTGCGGCGGCAAGGGAGATACTGTGATTTTTCCGTACGTCAAACCACCTTGTCGCTTTTTTGGGAAGTCATGTAATTTTCCTTAAAATCCGTTTCGTTCAGCTCCATTGATCTCAGGATCAGAAGCATTTTCCTCATGCATGCGCATCTGGCGCTAAGCGGCTTCTTGCCCCTTGCAACCAATCGGGCGTGAAGGCTTTTCAACGACGGTATTTTCTCCACCGCATGAATGGAGCAAAGATACACAATCTTCCGCAGTAACGGCGAGCCGTTCTTGCTGAGCCGTGAGGAATTCACGCTGGTGCCGGACTGCCGCAACGCTGGCTGCAGCCCGGTGAAGCCCGAAAAATTGTCTCTTGTGAACTCCGGTGCATAATTCATAATTTATGTATCTACAAATAGGCAGGTTATATTGTTGTTTAGCCATAAGTTTCAGTCGCTTATGTTGCTTGAGTATGCTGTGGAATGGGAGATGCGTACTCTGAACGACCTTATGAGCGCCTGCACGCCTATTCGGTCGTTGTTAAGACTTATGGACAAGCTGGAATGTTGCTCTTTTGTCTTTATGCTTTCACCAATCCAGCCTCCATGTATCGTCTTGCGGTGGCTTCGTCCAGTTTGAAGAATTTCAGCAGTTCTTCGTGTATCTGGATGTCCGGAACATGATATTCCCGTTTGCCTTGAATGAATTCCAATACTGTCTCGTCTCTTCCTTCCGCTCTGAAAACCTTTTCAAACGTTGACATCTTCTTCTTCATCGTGTTGTCCTCCTTGTTTGCTTTCCTCAAATCGATTTATGTCGCTATTGAAACACCATCATTAGCAGCCTTTAGCTGAACTTATAGCCAAAGGCTTAAGGAGGCGGAATACTTTTCTTCTTTTCTTATGCTTTAACCAAAGACGGTTCCATGTACTGTTTGGCTTGAATAGTGTCCAATCCAAAATCGAGAAGCAATTCCTCATGTATCTGCTCTTCAGGCACATGACGGCTTCTTTTGCGCTCAATGAAGTTTCGGATGGTGTTCTCGATTCCTTCCGCTCTGCCTTCGTCTCTTCCTTCCGCTCTTCCTTCTGCTCTGAAAACCTTTTCAAACGTTGACATCTTCTTCTTCATCGTGTTGTCCTCCTTGTTTGCTTTTCTCAAATCGATTTATATTGCTATTGAAACACCATCATTAGCAGCCTTTGGCTGAACTTATAGCCAAAGGCTTAAGGAGGCGGAATACTTTTCTTGTTTTCTTACGCTTTAGCCAAAGACGGTTCCATGTACTGTTTGGCTTGAGTAGTGTCCAATCCAAAATCGAGAAGCAATTCCTCATGTATCTGCTCTTCAGGCACGTGACGGCTTCTTTTGCGCTCAATGAAGTTTCGGATGGTGTTCTCTGCCCCTTCCTCCCTAAAAAACTTTTCACACGTTGACATCTTCTTCTTCATGGTGTAGTCCTCTTTTTTCGTTTTTCTTAAATCGAATCCAGTTGCAATCGAAACGACGTCGAGCGCCGCATCCGGCATGATGTCCACAAGATTGAACGAAGGATCCGTCTCCCATTCACGACGCAGAACAATCGGCTCATCCGCATAACGGATACATATTGCCACACAACGGAACGTTCCAACTGGTATCAATGACAGCTCCTTCGGAGCCATGTCCCTGAACGACAGGAGGTTGGACGGGCAGTCCGCGAAATACCCGCGCAGTTTCTCAGGGAGTTCCATCATGCCGTGCAGACGGGCCTTCCCCGACCACTCCTTCTGCCCGAAATAGATGGTCGCGGGAAGGACAGGCGTCGGCCTGTCGCCTTCCAACACGCCATCGAGGCGTTCCTCTTTTTCACGCAGTTCACGCCGTGCCTTGTGCGCGTCTTCCGTCTCCTGTCGCCACGCGAGCATGCGAACCGTCGTGGACAGCTGCCCGCGCAACGGCATGATGCGGCTCGGATACGACTGATTTTCGAACGCTGCCAGAAGCCTGACGGGCGGGCCGCCGTCCGTCACCTCCAGCTCCCAGACGACATCGTTGGATATTTTTTTATATAGGTTCCTCAGGCCGGGCAGCTTGGCGATGGCTTCGACGTTTCGCTGCTGCATCGAGCTTTCGACCACGGCGTAGCCGCTCTTCCGCAGGATGAAGTTGATCGCGTCCTTCGCTACCGCCTTGTTCGCCATGAGGAGCTTGGAGGCGGCGTCCATACCGCTCATATTATGTTTACTCATTAATATATCTCCTTTATGGAATGCTTCAAGTCTATTTTGATTTTGAAATTACTATAGCATGCCGAAAAGGAAATACAAACTATATTAATGGATATTTATTGTATATCAAATAAAGTCATAAAAAGTCATAACAAATCATAATATGACTTTAATATACAGAAAATGGCTAAAAGTCATCGTGATTACCAAGGAATCACAGAAAGTCATAAAAAGAATATAAATGCAGATTAATCAATAATCAGATGCCTTCGTGTGCAGGTGGGATGCCGCGCGGCACTACCGAAGCCGCAGGCGGGACGCTGGGCGGCACATCCACGGCCGTAGGCGGGACGCCGGGCGGCACCCCATTGGCCGCAGATGGTCATGCATGGTCACCCCCTGCGGGCGGAATGATCATCGTTTCCAGATGGAGCGGAATTTCGTGAAGTGGGCGGACTTGTCCGCCGCTGTTCCTTTGAAGACGTTGACGGTGGATTGCAAGTTGCTTACGGCGGGACGGCAGGCGATGACGCCATAGTTGAGACCATCGCCGGAGAAACATTCGACGGCGGTTGTGTCCATGAAAAGAATGAGATGGAAACGGTTGTTGTCGGTAGGCCAGTCCATGACGGCTTTGCCGATGGTAAGTTTCTGCGTTGACGCATCATAGCGGATGTCGATGCCACGGAGTACACCGCCGATGACGGCGTCATTGGAAAGATTAGAGGCTGTGATGTCGCAACGGAAAGCCACGGCATCCGGCAGTTTGATGGAGGAGCCATCGAATGGAATGTGGAGGACAAGCGGGCCGTCATTGACGGGCGGCATTAGCGGAAAATGCGCAAGGCGAAGGCCTTGCGATGTCTTGACGAGTTTCAGTTCCTGCGGAATCGTCATGCCTTGATTGAAATTCATGTCCAACGGCGTGGCGGCTTGCATCCAGTAGATTTGGATGCGACGACCATGCGGCTCGTTATTGAACGTTTGGGAGGCGTAGAGATTGCGGCCACGATGGCCTGGAAGCGGAGGCGTTTCGGGGGTGAAGGTGACGCCGTCGAAACGGCCAACGGCGTATTCGCCGTTGGCACCATAGACGATCCAACGTGTTTCATCCGTTCCTTCTTGTTGCAGTTCAAAGAGTTCCGGACATTCATAGAGGAAATGGCTGCCATTGACGCCACCTTGGATGACGGAGCGTTTCGTCCATTCTTTCAGATTTTTGGAGCCCCAGATTTCGACGGTGTGGGTGTTGTTCGGTCGCGAAACATAGAGGGCCATGATCCATGACTGAGTCGGTTCATGCCAAATGACCTTTGGATCGCGGTTACCGGATGTCTGATTGGGCAGAACGGGATTGCCTGCATATTTCGTGAACGTCCTGCCGTCGAGACTGTAAGCGATGCATTGGACGGATGGATTGCCTGCCGCCGTGTAGATGAGCACAAGCGGGGCGATGCCATCTTTGCTGAAACCGCTTGTATTATTTGTATCGACGACGGCACTGCCGCTGAACATGGGGCCAAGCGGATCGGGCGAGAGGGCGTCCGGCAGTTCCGTCCAATGGAACATATCTTTGCTGACGGCGTGCCCCCAATGCATATTGCCCCAATTGATGCCGTAAGGGTTGTGTTGGAAGAACATATGATATTCGCCGTTGTAGAAGACAAGGCCGTTGGGATCGTTGTTCCAACCTCGGAAAGGCGTGAAATGGATCAGCGGACGAAACGGTTCGTCGTATGGATTGGCGTCCTGCGGCGGGGCGTCGGCGAAGACGAACGATTCGGTGATTTTTGAATCTGGCGGAACGCGTTCGATGACGACGGAAAGCTTTCGGCCGACATATTTTGAGACATCGACTGCGGGATGCCATGTCGGCTTGTTCGACAGTCTGGCTGTAATGGAATGGAGCAGAATATCGCCATCGTGAATCGTGAATTTCACATCGCGTTCCGTGTTGGAGACGGGCAGGAGGAGCCATGGTTTGACGACGTCAAGCTCGAACGCGACGTTGTAGCGCGGCAGTTTGGGCTTTTCATCCGTGGCGACTATGTGATCGACGTTGATGTGGCCCCAGCCGCCGCGATGTTGATCGACGATTTCGATTCGCGCGTTCTTTCCTTTCAAATCTTTTACATCCCAAAAATCTGGACGAAGGGCTTCGCTGCCGCCTGGCTTAATGTTTGGCCCGCAAGCAGTTCGGACGACGGTGAAGACGTTCGGTTCTGTTTCCGCAAGCAGATCCAATCGTGTCTCTTTCCAACCACCGCCACCGATCAGAAAGCGGATGTAGGAATGGTCGATGACGAAAACAGGCGATATGAGGCGGCCGACGGAGCCGTCGCCGCCAACATAGCTGTTGACAAGTCCTTTACCTTGAAATTCAGAGACTTGCATCTGATGTGGCAATGTGCCGCGGGCTGGTTTGTTGCCGAAAGCGGTGCCTTCGACTTGCCAGTCGCCGTAGTTGTCGCCTTCAAAATCCGCGATGACAAGATCTGCGGCGTTCAATGATAAGATGCAGATAAAAAAGAGAAAAGAGGCGGTTTTCATGGGAAGGGTGTATGGTATTTTTTTGGGTAAAACAATATAATATACCGTTAAGAATGAAAAATGAAGGGATTAAAAAGATAAAAGGGGGAAAGGATGCAAGGGAAAAAGAAATCAATTGAGCAGTAGAAAAAAGGTTTCATTGGTGTATTTGCAAAAATGTTCATCATATTATATTATTGAAAAGAAGACAACCATTCCATTGAGCAGAAAACAGCAGGCTTCCTGCGAGCCAGCGAGAAAAATCATGACAGACAAACTGGTATTCAAGCCATGGGGCGGGACGATGACGGCCCGCGAGCGTTTCAACGCCCAGATGCATTTCAAGCCGTTCGACCGTTGCTTCAACATGGAATTCGGCTATTGGGATGAGAATTTCCATCAATGGAAGATGTTTGTCGATAACAACATCCATAACAATTGGGAGGCTGACCGCTTCTTCGCGTTCGATCCGTATGCGGGCATTGGCGGCAACTACTGGATGCATCCAGGCTTTCCGACGGATAAATGGGAGGAGAACGGTCATACCTACATGCACAACGGCGATGGTGTGCTCTGTGAAGTGTTGGCGAGCGGCGATTCGACGATCCCGCACTATATCAAATCTTCCGTCACAACGCCTGACGACTGGAAACGCGTGAAAGAGGAGCGTTTCCGCCGCGACGATCCGGTCCGCAAGCCGGACATCGAAGCGTTGAAGAAACGCCATCCGCAAGGGCCTGCGCGAACCTATCCGCTGGGCATCGGCGTTGGTTCCATGATTGGCAAAGTTCGCGATATGCTGACGATGGAAGGTCTTGCGTATGCGACATTTGACTATCCGGAGATGGTAGAGGACATGGTGGAGACATGCTGCGTTCTCGTGGAGGATTTTCTCGACCAAGTGTTGCCGTATTTCGATTTTGACTACGCATCGTCATGGGAGGACATTTGCTTCAAGAATGGTCCGTTGATCACGTTGGATTTCTTCGATGAAGTCGTCGTGCCGCGGTATTCCCGCATCAACAAGAAGTTGAAAGAACACGGAATTGATCTCTGGTGGTGCGACTGCGACGGCGACGTCCGTCCGTTGCTGCACGGCTTCCTGGAAGGCGGTATCAACTGTCTCTTCCCGTATGAAGTGATGGGTTGCACGCATCCGGGCAGGCTTTTGGATGAATATCAAGGCGTGCTGCACATCATGGGCGGTTTTGACAAGATGCAGCTTGGCGCGGGTCGCAAGGCAATCAAAGATTACATGGAGACGTTGATTCCGTATGTGGAGCGCGGCGGATTCATTCCGTTCTGTGACCACCGCTGTCCGCCGAATGTGAAGGAAGAGGATTATTTGTACTATCTGGATTTGAAACGACAGGTCTTCGGCGGCGGTTTCTAACGATTATGGTTTTGAGTTTTATTAACATATACGAGCAAAGGAGTTATTAAGATGACGGATTTTGCGAAACTGAAGCAGTCGATTCTGAAAGGTAAAAAGAACGACACGGTGGCGATGGTGCAGGCGGCTATTGACGCAGGTGAAAGCGCAAGCGAACTAATTGACAAAGGCATGATTCCCGCCATGCGCGAAATCGGCGATAAGTTCTCTGCCGGAGACGCTTACGTTCCCGAACTACTGGTAGCGGCGCGCGCCATGAACAGCGGTTTGGCATTAATTGAACCGATTCTTGCGGCAAGTGGCCGTCAGCCGAAAGGCGTCATCTGTATCGGCACGGTAAAAGGCGATTTACATGACATCGGCAAGAATTTGGTCGCCATCATGTTACGTGGCGCGGATTACAAAGTCATCGATCTAGGCGTCAACTGCGACATCACGAAATTTGATGAAGGCGTCGCGCAGGGCGCGACAATCGTGGCATGCAGCGCGTTGCTGACGACGACGATGCCGTATATGAAAGAAATCGTCGAGCATTACAAAGGAACGGGTGTGAAGGTCATCGTCGGTGGTGCCGCCGTATCAAAAGAATTCGCAGAAAGCATTGGTGCGGACGGCTTTAGCTCAGATGCCAATGAAGCCGTGAAACTTGTGGATAGCCTTATGGCTTAACAGCCTTCGTCTGTGCTTATGGCTAAAGGCTTATGGCCTATGGCTAATGGCTTATGGCCTGTGGCTGAGGGTGTTATAAAGGAAAGTCGGCGGAAAGAACATTAAAAATGACGAGCCATAATTATTTCACGGCGGTCTGCATGGTTCTGACCTTTGCGTTGAGCCTGTGGCGCGGCGAGCCGCGCCATCTTTGGCTGTCCGCTGGCTTCTTTGCGTCCTGCATTGGCGATTTGTTTCTGGCGAACAGGCATGGTCGGCTGAGCTTTTTCATTGGCGGCGTCGCGGCGTTTTCCGTGGCGCACGCCATGTTTTTTATTTATATGTGGCAATATGGCCGACATCCAAACTGGCTGATCGGCATCGTGGCGTTTGTACTATTGTGCGCATGGCCTGCGGTGCCGACCGTCCTGCGCGTCGGTTGGCAGATTGGCGTAGCTGTGAGTTTTTACACGGCGTTTTCCTGCGCGACATTGGCGGCTGTTTGTGGCATGAAGGCCCCATGGCCGCAAAAAGGGCTGTTTCTACTGGGCGTCCTGCTATTGATATTTTCGGACGCGATGATCGCCCAAAGCAATTTTCTCGGCATGAAACGCAGCGGGCGGTTGATTATTCCGACGTATGTGGCGTCGCATGTCTGCATGCTGGCATCATGGGCAGTGTGCATGATGAAAACTTATTTAGAGAGCCAAAAGAGTTTGTAAATTGATTGATTTATGGTAAATTATTTTATGAATTGGATATAAATATTCAAAAATAAACATGTTCGAATAATGTCATAAAATGACAGTAGCAATACATGAATATATTGACTGAAAAAGCTTTTGAGTTATCACAAACAGGTGTGTTCACCTATATTGACGTACTGATTTGGTTTCCTGGAACTAGGGATTCGGTCGGCGGAATCGTCAAACGCGGGATTGCATCGGGTGAAATCCTTCACATCCACAGAGGATTGTATTGTCTTGCAGGCAAATACAATCGTCATGGGCTGGATCGGAATATCTTTGCGAATCTCATCTATGGGCCGAGCTACATCAGTATGGAGAGCGCCTTGGCGATTCATGGGTGGATTCCGGAGGCTGTTCATTCGGTGATGTCCGTTTCTTGGGGGCGTGCGAAATCATTCGAGACGCCTTTGGGATATTTTGACTATATGCAGGTGAAACAGCGTCCATTGTTTTCTGGCGTCGAGCGGATGGAGGCGGGAGGAGGAACGTGTTTTGTCGCAAAACCATTGAAGGCATTGGCTGACTATGTTGCTTCTCGGCGGCTGGATTGGACTGATTCGGAACCGCTCATTGAAAGCCTCCGAATTGAAAATGAATATTTGGAAGAACTAAAAAGCGCAGACTTCGACGAATTGGACGGCGTGTATAAGTCGCTCAGGGCCAAGAAGTTCCTAAATGGACTCAGAAAGGAGCTAGGAAAATGAAAGATGTGTCTTTTTTGCAGAAACGTCTTGATTCCTACGCTTGCACGGATGCGGCGGAGGAGATGAACGCCATTCGCGAAATGATGCAGGAAATGATTCTTGCGGCGTTTGCACGGACGGATTTCTTTACGAAGGCGGCATTCCATGGTGGAACTCAACTTCGCATTTTTGAAAGCGTTCGGCGTTTTTCTGAAGATCTGGACTTTTCTCTTGTAAAACAAGATCTTGATTTTGAGCTTCTTCCATATCTTGAAAAAGTCGCGGCGGAACTAGATGCCATTGGTGTCGCAATGGAGGTCGTGGACAAGTCGAAGACATCAGTCACGATTAAGAAAGGCTTTTTGAAAAACGACTCTCTGGTGAAGATTCTGGTTTTGAAAGTCACCCCAAGGAACGGCCGTATGCGGAAGTTGTCCATCAAGGTTGAAGTGGATGCAAATCCGCCATTAGGGGCGACATATAGTGTCGGGCAGCTTCTTTTTCCGTTTCCTGCTTCCATCCGTAACTTTGATCGTGACAGTGCATTCGCGGGCAAGATACATGCGTTGCTTTGCCGCGAATATGTGAAAGGACGTGATTGGTTTGATTTCATCTGGTATGTCGGTGCGGGGGCAGGACTTAACCATGCCTATCTTTCCAATGCGCTTAATCAGTTGGGGCCATGGGCAGGAAAAAATGTGATGACGGATGGCGCATGGGTGAAGCGGAATCTTCTTGACGTTATTTCTCGCATTGATTGGAAGGATGCAAGGCGAGATGTCCTTCCGTTTGTCTATGCAGCAGACCGTACATCCCTAGACTTGTGGAACAGAGATTTTTTTGCTGAGCTAGTTGAAAAAACGTTCATAGCTGACTAACGCATAAAAAAGGATATGTCTTGGGGAAAGATTGTCCGGTTCTGTCTGATTTTGGACGGAATATACCTGACATACTGGAAAAATCGGCCTTTTACACTATATTAATTAAAAGAGCGAATAGTTAGTTTTTCGAATTAATTACGGTAAAAGGCGTCATGATCCAGAAGAAAAGCGAGTCGGAGCAATGCTGGCAGCTTATGCATGAAATAGATTTTTTCCTGCATAATGTCTGCAAGATTCCGAATGCCTCCAGCCTGCATCGCATCACGTTTGCGCAGTTGCGGGTTCTGGACATCGTCTGCCGTCATCATCCGGAAGGCCTGAAACTGAAGGACATAACGCGAGAATTAAACCAAACGGCGGCGACGACATCGGTAGCCATCGACACATTGGTGAAAAATGGTTTCGTCGTCCGTGAAGAGGACGAGCATGACCGCCGCGCGGTGGCCATCCGCTTGACGCCCGAAGGACAGAAGATACGCGATAACAACGCCAAACAGGTGACGAAGCGCTTTGAGGAAGCGTTAGCGTTGTTGTCGGAGGAAGAAAGGAAGAGTTTTCACAACACGCTCCTGAAAATCTGGGGCACATTCAACAATAATCAAAAGGAAGAAGCATGAAATTTTCGTCTCGAATGATTCGTGTAATGATGGTTATGGTCTGCGTGTTCGCATTGGCGTCGCAGGCCCAGATGGAGCGTCCTGCGGCGGTGGTCATGGCGCGACGTGGCACGACCGTGATGGAGGCGGAGACGCGTAGTTATATCGGCAGCGTGCGTCCGGCCGAGACGGTGAATGTCACGGCGAAAGTTACGGGTACGTTGTGGAAAGCGGCCTTCCGTGAAGGCGCTATTGTCAAGAAAGGCGATCTGCTGTTTGAAATCGAAGACACGATTTACACGGCGAAATTGCAGGCGGCTGAAGCGGGCCTGAAACAAGTCGAGGCGGAATATGATTATGCCGTAAAGGAATATAACAGAAATAAACAGCTCATCGATAAAAGGGTCATTTCCGATGCGGAATTTTCTGTCTATGAGAAAAATCGTGCGTCGCTGGAGGCGAAGATCGCAGAGATGAAAGCGACGATAAGACTTTGCGAAAACGATCTTTCCTACACGAAAATCTACGCGCCGATTACGGGGCGCATCGGCGAATTGTTCGTGTCCGTCGGTAACGAAATCGGGCCAAGCAGCGGCAAATTAGCGACGATCGTGCAGTTTGATCCGATCAAAATCCGCTTCGCCATGTCTGAAGCGGATTTCTACCAAAATTACAAAGACGGAAAACTTGTGAACCACACGATGGTCGTTCGCGACGCGTCTGGCAAAGAGCTTGCGGGCGGCATCAAAATCGACTTCTTCGACAACCAAGTCGATTCCGCGACGGATACGGTCATGATCCAGATGCTCTGCCCGAACGCCGATAACGCCATCGTCCCTGGTGGTTTCGTGAAGATCGATTTCACGCAGAAGTTCGACACGCCGCAGCTGGCGATTCCAACGACGGCCGTCATGAACGAAGGAAAGGATCATTACGTCTATGTCGTTGGATTGGATAATGTTATTGAGAAGCGCATGATTGTGACAGGCGATCAAGTGGGCGATCTACAGGTGGTTCTGGAAGGGCTGACGATTGACGAACTGGTCGTCACGGGGGGTGCCCACAAGACGTATCCGGGCGGAAAAGTTGTATTGGTCGAGACGAAAAAGACCGAAGGGAATCTTGAGAAGTAAGGAGCGAGCCGCACATGTTTTCAACGATATTCATCAAACGGCCGCGTTTCGCGTTCGTCATATCGCTGGTCATCATGCTGGCCGGCGTCGCGAGCTATTTCACGTTGCCGGTGGCGGAATATCCACAGGTATCGCCGCCGGTCATCGTCGTAGGAACCTTCTATCCAGGCGCTTCAGCACAGGTTATCGCGGATACGGTTGCCGCGCCGTTGGAGACGAGTATCAACGGTGTCGAAGGCTTGACGTACTTTGAATCAAAATCGGACAATGCGGGTAATTATTCGTTGACGATCACGTTCGAGACAGGCGTCAACGAAGACATGGCATTGACCAACGTCAACAATGCCATCAAAATGGCGGAATCGAAACTGCCGCAGGAAGTCAAGACCAACTTGTTCAGCTATAAGCGGTCATCGGACATTCTGGGCGTCATCGCGTTGCTCAGTGACAATCCTGAACATGACTTGAAGTACATCTCCAATTATGCGTCCATCAACATCACGGACAACTTGTCGCGTCTGAAAGGCGTCGGTCAGTCGTTTGTGTTTTCGGACAAAACGTATTCCATGCGTGTGTGGCTGGATCCGCTGAAGCTGCGTGGTTTCAACATGAGCATCGGCGAGATTTCCAACGCCATCCAGTCGCAGAACATCCAGGCTGCCGCGGGCTCCGTCGGAACGGATTCGTCCAACCCGTACATGTCGTTTAAAATCGACACGCAAGGCCGTCTGAAGACGCCTGAAGAGTTCAAAAACATCATTGTACGCACAGGTGAAGACGGTAGGCAGATTCTGTTGAGGGATGTGGCTCGTGTGGAGATGGGGTCTGAAAAATACACGGGCCAAACGCTGTACAACGGCGGTCCTGCGGCTATTATCGGTGTGTTCAAGATGAACGATGCCAACGCCTTAACGGTCATGACGAAGATTCGCAAAGAAATGGATCGTCTGGCGAAGGATTTCCCGGAGGGCATGCATTGGGTGATGGGATACGATTCCACGCGATTCGTGAAGGTGTCCATGAAGGAAATCGCGATGACGCTGCTCATGACGTTCATTCTGGTCGTGGTCATCACTTACGC